>LSQX01175776.1_pt1 | contig 16057 bp, 18 predicted proteins | sample 654561 | NCBI WGS metagenome assembly LSQX01 (sample SAMN04489861, study PRJNA283612) | anaerobic digester metagenome | isolation source: 4 biogas reactors fed with cattle manure at either 37C or 55C with and... | place: Denmark: Kongens Lyngby | collected 2014 | reverse complement strand
ATAATTAATTTTAATCATATGAAATGTAATATAAGGAGCTAATTATCCTTACAAATATCATTATATTTACCGTAAATTACTGTTCTCTGAATTTTTAAAGTTTTTAAATATGAGTAAAATATTTGCCATTTCATCAACCGGCAAGTCAGAAAAATCGTTTTTGGACCTTCGTTTCGGAAAATGTGAAAATATTGTTATCTACAATTCAGAAAGCAAGGAATCTTTAATCATTGACAATCCTTACAAAAATTCTGACAGAAGCGGGATCCAGTTAGTAAAATTTCTGCATAAACAGGGGGCATCCATAATCATTACAGGCGAAGCAGGACCACAGGTTATCTCCCTCCTTCAAAAGAAAAAATCACAATTGGTACTGATGGATGAAGAAAAAATAAAAATTGAAGAAATAATTGCAAGAATCAATTCAAAAAGCGGGATTAATAAAGACCGGGATTGATAAAAGGTATTAAGGCCAGCGTTACAGCATGCCTGTATAATTCTGTCCGGTCAATCCGGTTATGAGTAAGCAGGCCTACCGCTCCTGTTTTCTGTTTTGAATTCTCTATACCAAATATCAGGTCATTTGCTGTTCCCAGTTCCATACCTCCTGCTATCAAATGAGCAACCTTCCGCGGTAATAAAAATGAAGCAGAACGGGCTTCCCCGAATTTTCCGGCAGAACAGATAACTACCCAGGCAAAGGCTGTCAGGTCTTTATCTCCTGCCTGGATTCCTCCTTCAATAGAAACCCAATAATCAGCATCGTAAATTCTTTTTCTTATTTCTTCTACTCTGTTTCTTGCACCGGTTAAAGTTTCATGATCGGTAAGCGGTTGGGAAGATACTCCTGAAGATGTTTTTATCCCCTCAATGTTAACATTGGAAAAATAAGATTTAAAAGAACTTAAAACTGCCTTAATTTTTATTGGATTTTCTGATGCAACAACAACTTTCATTATAGCGGATTTATTATTTTCGCCAGATAAAAATGAAAAATGTTAGTCAGAAAAGCAAAGAATCAGGATATAAATTCAATTTTGGCATTTCAGCTTGCCATGGCCAAAGAGACGGAGAACATTGATCTGAATCCCGAAACTGCAGGTAAAGGAGTGTTGGCCGTGCTCAGTGATTCAACTAAAGGATGCTACTATGTTGCAGAAAGAGAGGGCATTATAGTAGGATCCCTGCTGACCACATTTGAATGGAGTGACTGGAGAAACGGTACAATTTTGTGGATTCAATCTGTTTATGTTGTTCCTGAATATCGCAGAAAAGGAGTTTACAGCAAACTCTATTCCCACATAAAACAACTGGTATTTGAAAACAGTGATCTTAAAGGAATCCGCCTGTATGCCGAAAAAAATAACTTAGCTGCCCAAAAAGCATATAAAAAGCTTGGCATGGATGCAGATCATTATATTACATTCGAATGGTTAAAATAAAATATTTGTTTTGAATCTGTCGTTACAAAAACTAATTGATGAGGGTGAGCATCAAAAACAGGATTTCAAGTTCTGTATCAATGACTCAAAAAAGATTGCCAAATCGCTGGTAGCTTTTGCAAATACCGATGGGGGAAGATTGCTTATTGGGGTGAAGGATAATGGAAAAATTGTTGGCATCAGTACCGATGAGGAGTTTTATATGGTTGAGTCAGCTGCTAAATTATTCAGTAAACCACCCCTCTCTTTTACCACAAAACAATGGATTTCAGACGATAAAATAGTTTTGGAAATAACTGTCAGGCCAAGCACAAAAAAACCACATTATGCACTTGATGAGAACGGCAAATGGATGGCATACTCCCGTATCAATGATGAAAATGTGCTGGTGCACAAAATACAGCTTTTAGTTTGGAAAAAACAAAACAGTAAGCAGGGGATTTATTTCTCCTATACTTCAGATGAAAAATCACTTATAGATTACCTGGCAGAAAACAGGAGCATATCTTTTGCCAAATTTATCAGACTGGCACATATTTCCAGAAAAAAAGCTGAAGAAATTCTGAGCAATTTTGTATTAATGAATGTGATTAAAATTAACAGTTCCAGGGATAAGACAGAATTTAGCCTGAATCCTGAATTCGATCTTACTACCTTATCTGGAAATAAGTCCGGAATTACTCTTTAAACTTTTTTGCATCCTTTATTGTTTTCATATTGCATAACTTTTAATTTTGCTGACAAAAAATAATTATGACAAAAAAAATATTAGCATTTGTGTTATCCCTGGTTATGGGATTTACTCTTTTCGCACAAGATAAAAATGTTGCAGAAGATGGTGAAAACTTAAAAATATATGATAGCGGTGAAGCCTATCAGGTGAAAACTTTTACACAAAAGTTTAAATCCAGAAAACCAAAAAATATCATATTTTTTATCGGCGACGGCATGGGCGTTTCACAGGTTCATGCAGCATTAACTGCGAATAAAGGACGGCTCTTCATTGAAAACCTCAAATATACAGGATTTTCGAAAACATCTTCAGCTGATAATTATATCACTGATTCTGCCGCAGGAGGAACTGCACTTTCATCCGGAGTTAAAACATATAACGGCGCTATCGGCCTCGATAAAGATAAAAATCGGGTGAAAACAATCCTTGAAATAGCAGAAGAAAAAGGCATGGCAACCGGACTTGTTTCCACTTCAGCAATTACTCATGCTACACCGGCATCATTTATCGCACATCAGTCAAACCGGAATATGTACGAAGAGATCGCTGCCGATTTTCTTAAAACTGATATTGATGTTTTTATTGGAGGAGGCTATAAACATTTTACCAACAGGAAAGACGGGAGAAACCTTGCCGGTGAGCTTAAAGAGAAAGGTTATACTGTTGAAAAAGACCTGAACATAATAGCAAATATAAAAAGCGGCAAACTTGCAGGATTTGTTGCAGAGGAGCATCCCGGAAGGCTCAATGAACGTGGAAATTTTCTTCCCGTGGCTGTAAGCACCGCTATCAATATATTAAGCGACAATAAGAGAGGATTTTTCCTGATGGTTGAAGGATCCCAGATTGACTGGGGGGGACACGCCTCAAATACGGATTATATTGTGGAAGATATGCTCGATATGGATAAGAGTATCGGCAAAGCGCTTGAGTTTGCTGCAAAAGACGGGAAAACCCTGATTGTACTTACTGCTGACCACGAGACCGGTGGTATGGCAGTATTGAACGGAAGTTTCGAAACAGGAATGGTAAAAGGGGAATTCACAACCGGCGGCCACACCGGGGTAATGGTACCAATCTTTGCCTATGGCCCGGGAGCAGAAGAGTTTATAGGCATTATGGAAAATATTGAGATAAATGAAAAAATGAAGAAATTATTACCTGGCAGGTAAGATATTTAATGTTTTAATGTAAATATTAAACCGGACATTTAAATAGAATGCTCCGGTTTTTTATTGTTTTTCCCAAATGTTTTCCTATTTTCGACAGATTCAAAAATTTTTTATTTATGAAAGAAGCTCTTGAAGTTCTCGATCATGTCAGGTTAAATTTTTCCCCCTCAGGATTATTAGCTCTCAATATTGTTATTGCTTTTGTAATGTTTGGTGTGGCGCTTGACATAAAATGGCAAAACTTTAAAGATGTAATACTCAAACCCAAATCAGCACTAACAGGAATATTTTCACAGTTTATTTTACTTCCTGCAGTAACATTTTTATTCATTATCCTGTTAAACCCCACACCTACTGTGGCACTTGGAATGATACTTATTTCGTCCTGTCCCGGAGGCAACATTTCCAACTTTATGAGTGCAATGGCCAGGGGGAATGTTGCTCTTTCAGTAAGCTTAACTGCTGTAGCAACTTTATCGGCTACATTTATGACACCACTTAATTTTGCAATCTGGGGAAAGCTGTATCTCAATTATTACAGTAGTGCCGGAGCCGGTAATTTTCTGGTTCCAATTGAAATAAATTTCCTGCAGATGGTCCAGACTGTGGTTATCCTTTTGGGCATTCCCCTGATACTTGGTATACTTTTTTCACAATACTTTCCTGTGATCACTGCTAAAATTAAAAAGCCTATACGACAATTATCTATCCTGATATTTATCGGCTTTGTGATAATTCTTTTGTCTGCTAACTTCAACCATTTCCTGAATTATATCCACATCGTATTCCTGATAGTATTGGTGCACAATTCAATAGCCCTGTTGACTGGGTATTCTATCAGTTCAATTATTGGATTAAACAATACAGACAAAAGAACGGTAACTATTGAAACCGGAATTCAAAATTCAGGACTGGCACTTGTATTGATGTTTAATCCTAAAATATTTCCACCTGAACTTGAATTGGGAGGAATGACAATCGTCGCAGCCTGGTGGGGTGTTTGGCATATCATAAGCGGGTTATCACTGGCTGCAATCTGGTCAAAAAAAGTTGATATCCAACCTGCAGTAAGATGAGTTATGAAAAATGGTCACCTGGATACTGGTGCCTGAAGCAATATATAATTTTTGCAAACTGGCTGATTCATAAAAAGATTATTATTACAGGAATTGAAAATATTCCTGAAAACAGGCCATTAGTCTTTGCACCAAACCATCAAAATGCACTGAGCGATCCAATGGCAATACTCCTTTATGTACCTTTTCAACCTGTATGGCTTGCCCGTGCAGATATTTTCGGCAAATCCAAAATAGTTGACAACTTTTTAAAGTTCATCAAGATAATGCCGGTGTACCGTATTCGCGACGGTAAAAATAATCTTGAAAAAAATGAAAAAACCTTTGCCGATTCCATAAATGTCCTCAAAAACAATGGTGCCCTGGCCCTTTTCCCTGAAGCAGCCCACTCAGCTAAAAGACAAATGCTTGTCCACAAAAAAGCTGTTCCCCGTATTGTTTTTATGGCAGAAGAAAAAACCGGTAATTCGCTCGACATACAAATAATACCCGCAGGTATATATTATAGTCATTACTGGAAATTCAACCGTTCCATTATTGTAAATTTTGGAAAACCGATACCGGTAAAAGATTTTTTGGACATCTATGATGAAAATTCCGTTGCTGCTGTAACCGAAGTGAAATCCCGGATCCACGAAGCCATAAAATCACTCTCACTAAATATAACCAGTAAAAAGTATTATAATGATTTTGAAAATATTCGTGAAATATACGGCAGACATTTTCTTAACCGCAGTAATAAAAAATATTCATTGCTAAACCAGTTCCAATCAGATAAAATCCTGGTCAGTAAAATGGATTCTCTTGAAAATTCATCTCCCCTGCAAACAGAGGAACTGGTGAATGAGACAAACATTTTTTATGATACAATCAAAAAAATGCGGTTACGAGGCTGGTTGCTTGAAGATAAACAGCATCTGAAAGGTGCATTATTCAACATTCTGATACTTATTGCAGGATTTCCACTGTTTCTCTTTGGTTTTATATTTAATGCAGTCCCGTTTTTTTTAACTGATAAAATAGTCAGAAAAAAGGTGAAGGATGAGTCATTTTGGAGTACCTTTTTTCTGGGAGCAGGTATTATTCTGTTTCCTCTCTTTTATATGATTGAATTCTTTGCTTTATCATGGTTGATTTCCGGGTTATGGATTAAACTGGCATTCCTCATTGCAATGCCTTTTGCAGGAAAACTGGCATTCAAATGGTACATAGTTTACAGGAAAACTTCAGGAAGGCTAAGGCTTTTGTGGCTTAAATACTTTTCACCAGGTCAGTATAACCATATTATAAAACTAAAAGACAGTCTGTTTAAAAAACTTGATACTCTTATATAATCAATTCAGTTACGTTTGCTTTTTTTTCCTCTTAGTTTCTTTCCCGAATTTGCCATTTTCCCGGAAAATCTGCCCCTGCCCCTGCTGGTCTTTTTTTTGCTGTGAAAAGCCCCCGGGAAAGTTGGATCGTCAATTTTTCTTTGCCGGTCTATTTCACGGAGTTGTTTTTGTTTCTCCTCAAAACCGGTTTCAAAAATCTCAACATCAGGGGGAATATTCCGGAGAGGAATTTTCATCCGTATTAATTTTTCAATTTTTTCCCAGTGCCACTCTTCAGACGGATCGATAAGTGTAATTGCATCTCCCCTCCTTCCGGCACGCGCAGTTCGCCCGATCCTGTGAATATAATCTTCATAATTTAGCGGAACATCAAAATTTATTACATGGCTTACACTGCTTGCATCTATACCCCTGGCAGAGACATCAGTGGTTATAAGTATCCTTACCTTGCCCTCCTTAAAATCCCTGATAGCATTAATTCGCATATTCTGACCTTTATTGGAATGCAAAATCCTTTTCTCTCCTTCTGATTTTCGTTTTATTACGCTAAAAACCTCATCAGCATGGCCTTTTGTTTTTACAAATATTATAACCCTTGACCAGGCAATTTCATCGTCCAGCAGAGACCTTACAAGGTTTAGTTTGGTACGATAATTTGGTACCCTGTATGCATACTGACTCACCTCCTGAACTGGAGTCGCCGAGGGAGAGGTTTCAATCTTCTCATAAAAATCAAGGAATTCACTGACCAATTTTTCAACACTTTCAGAAAAGGTAGCTGAAAAAAGTAAATTTTGCCTGTTGGAAGGAAGAATTTCGAAAAGTTTTCTTAATTGCGGAAGAAATCCCATATCCAGCATCCTGTCTGCTTCATCTATTACCAGATATTTAATTTTCTTTAGCGACAGGAAGCCAGTCTGATAAAGATCTTTAAGACGCCCCGGTGTTGCAACAAGAACATCAATCCCGGGTTCAATCAATTCTGCATGTTTTGTCCATCCTACTCCGCCAAAAACAGCTGCATGACGCAATTCCGACCAAACTGTAAAATCTGCCAGGTCATTTCCTACCTGTATTGAAAGCTCGCGGGTAGGAACAAGAACAAGGACCCTGGGATCTTTTCCTTCAGGTTTTTTAAGTTTAGACAGCAATGGCAGCAGGTAAGCTGCCGTCTTACCGGTACCGGTTTGTGCAATTCCAAGGACATTATTTCCCGAATTTATCCGTGGAATAGCCTTCTCCTGAATCGGGGTCGGAACAACAATCCCCAGATCATCAAGAGACTTTAAAATAGATTTTGCAATATTCAGATCTTCAAATGTTTTCATGCCGTAAAAATAGGAAATATGTGACAATAAAACATGTCACTGTAAAAAGAGGTTACAAACTATAACTGTCATTTTACTGAGTACAATTTACCGGGTAAGGCTGAAATAATATTCTTACATTCCAATTCAAGCAACAAAGCTGATACTTTGCTTCCGGGCATTCCCAACTCTGATGAGATCTGATCAATAAATAATCTGTCTGACTTCTTCAGAAGTTCAATAATCTTTATCTCCTCCGGGATCAGATCAACAAACATTTCAGTCTGGAGGTATTCAGTATTATCAGTTGATTCCCATCCCATAAAATACTCCAAATCTTCAATTCCCTGGATCAGATTTGCTTCATTATACCGGATCAACTTGTTACAACCCCTGGAATAGGTATCAGTCACTCTTCCGGGAAAAGTAAAAACATCCCTGTTATAAGAAGAGGCAATGTCTGCAGTAACAAGAGCTCCTCCCTTCTCAGCTGATTCAACTACAACAGTTGCATCCGACAAACCTGCAATTATTCTGTTACGTCTTATAAAATTGGAAGGATCAATCTTTGTACGACTGGGAAATTCAGTTACTAAGCCCCCTGACTTCAGCATCTTTTTAGCTGTATCAGAATGCAATGAAGGATATAACCTGTCAAGTCCATGACCCAGAATTCCAACTGTTGGTATACCATATTTAAGGGACATTTTATGCACATGAATATCAATTCCATAAGCTAGTCCGCTGATAATAATAATCTTATGACCCCTACCGGAAATATTTTTAATAAGTTGCCCGCAAATTTCCTTTCCATAAGTTGTTGCATTTCTGGTACCGACAATGCAAAGAACCTTGGGCCAATTTAGATCCATATTGCCCCTGCAATATAAAATCACAGGTGCATCAATACAAGATCTTAATCGTCGGGGATAACTTTTATCAGTAAAAAAGGAAACCTGGATATTGTATTTTTTGATAAATTTCAGTTCCTTCTCTGCCTGTATATAAACACTCTCATCTTTGATCCTTCTGGCATTAATTTCCCCTATACCGGGAATTTTCTTTAATGACTTGAAAGACTCAGAAAAAACCTGTTCAACCCGGCCTAATCTGGCCAGAAGGTTTCGTGCCAAAACACTGCCAATACCTGGTATAAGTGAAAGGGCAATCTTATAAAACAAATCCTGATCTGTTTGGGGCATAATTTTATGTGTTAATTGGGTATTCTACTGTCGGGTTATCTGCCAACTATATTAAACAGAATCACTCTTATTTTTCTGCGTTCTTCCAATGAAAGGGCAGTCAGGCTAACCTGAGGATATTCTGCAATTCCACGTTGGGTTTTCACTATTAACGTCAGGTCAGTCAATTTACCAAACACTGAATTTTCAAAATTCGCATTATACAATATTTTTTGCGGAAATTCAATAGAATTAAATTCAGTTTTCCCAAATCGTATAATTTTATAAAAACGCAGAAGTATCTTATTATTATCATTACTAAACTCAATATATTGATAATCTGCAGTCTGGAAAAACAAAAACCAAAGTGCAAAAAAACCGGCAAAAGCCAGTCCGTAAATTGTATGATCCAACAAAAACAGGATCAGCGCACCTATTGCTATAATTACGCTTACCAGGAAAAATATCCGCCTTATTTTAATAGTCCTCTTTTTATTCGATATTGTCATTTTAAAATATACATTAAAGGTTGTTTCTGAAAAGACAAGGTAGTAAACAATTAGAAACCTGATAACAAATTTATTGTAACTTTACAAAAAATTGAAAGATAATGACGTTAAAATCAAAAATAATATATAGTCAGAGCATCCAAACATCTCTCAATGAGTGGATAGAACTGTATGAAAAAAATAAAATCTTTTTAGCTACAGAAGTTAATGTTGACAAATTATGGGTAAGTCAATTTAGTGATTATTTTGACTCACACCGGATAAAAAAAGTTGTGATTCCTGCAGGTGAACCGAATAAGAAGCTTGATTCAGTTGTTCGTATATGGGAATTCCTTTCAGATAATGGTGCCGGAAGGAAATCATTATTAATAAATATCGGAGGAGGAATGCTTACAGACCTGGCAGGTTTTGCTGCCTCAACTTTTAAAAGAGGAATTAATTTTATAAATATCCCTACAACACTCCTGTCACAGGTTGATGCATCCATAGGGGGAAAAACAGGAATAAATTTCAACGGACTAAAAAATGAAATAGGAACTTTCAAAGAACCGGTTGCCGTAATAATAAATACCAATTTCTTAAAAACTATAGACCATAATAATTTTATCTCAGGCTTTGCAGAGATGATTAAACACGGATTTATTAATAGCCGGGAGCACCTGGGTGAATTGCAAAAATTTAACTTTGATATAATTGATTATGTTGCCCTGCAAAAAATAATATCAAATTCTGTAGAGATTAAAAAATATTTTGTTCTTAATGACCCTACTGAAAACAATATCAGAAAAGCTCTGAATTTTGGACATACAACAGGGCATGCAATAGAGAGTCTTGCCATGAAACAAAACAAGCCGGTTTTGCATGGTTGCGCAGTGGCCTGGGGAATGATAGTTGAGCTGTTTCTTTCAATGAAAAAATGTGGGTTGGCAGAAAATTCGGTTCAGGAATTAACTAATTGGTTAATAAAAATATACGGAACTTTTAAAATAGAAACTTCAGATTTTGAAGAGCTGTTTGGGCTTATGGCTCACGACAAAAAAAATGAGGGCGATCAAATTAATTTTACTTTAATCTCGGGGATTGGCTGTTTTGAAATTAATAAAAACTGTGATAAAAAGTTAATTTTTGAGGGATTGGACTTTTTTAGAATGATCCAGGAGAAGATATAAGCCGATAATGAAACCAACATCCCGGTTTAAATCGAAACCTAGGAGTATGATGCGAGTTCCCCCGATTTAAATCGGTGCAGTCTGAATGATCCTTTGAAAACATTTAATTTAATCATATGCAATATTTAATATCAAATAATAACAGAACTGTCAACACAGAGATAGATCTGCCGGCATCAAAAAGTATAAGCAACCGTGCACTTATCATTAACGCTTTATCTGACAGTGCTATCCCTATAAATAACCTGTCTGACAGCGATGACACACAGGTATTAAATAAGATACTTCATTCTAATAACACAAACATATTTGATATTGGACATGCCGGGACTGCCATGCGGTTTCTGACAGCATTCCTTTCACGTATTGCCGGGGTTTGGGAATTAACCGGGTCATCAAGGATGAAACAGAGGCCTGTAGGAATTTTGGCAGATGCCCTGACCCGGTTAGGTGGGAATATTCAATACATTGAAAAACAAGGTTTTCCTCCGCTAAAAATATATGGTTCACACTTAAAGGGAAAAACACTTGAAATGGATGGTTCAGTTTCCAGTCAATATATATCTGCACTCCTGATGATTGCCCCGGTGATTGAAAACGGACTAAAACTCAGATTACAAGGGGAAATAACATCCCGGTCATACGTTGAAATGACCCTGAAACTTATGGCCAGGTTCGGAATAAAATATGACTGGGAAGGAGATACCATTACAATTCCGGAACAAAAATATAAACCTGTTGATTTTACTGTTGAATCGGACTGGTCAGCAGCATCTTACTGGTATGAAACACTGGCATTGTCTGACGGTGGTACTCTGCTTTTAAATAATTTAAGCCTCAAAAGTTTACAGGGAGATTCTCAAATATCAGGCTGGTTCAATAATTTCGGAATAGATTCTGTTCAAACAGACAAAGGGATACTTATAACAAAGAAAGAGAATCGCAATCCAGATAAACTTATTCTGAATTTTCTGGAAAATCCGGACATGGCACAGACAATGGCATGTCTGTGCGTCGCAAAAAAAATACCATTCCACTTTTCAGGATTAAAAACACTTAAAATAAAAGAGACAGACAGGATTGCAGCCTTAACGAATGAACTAACCAAATTTGGCGCCTTACTTTCAGAACCCATTCCGGGAGAACTGGAATGGACAGGTAAGATTAATCAATTTCCTGCAGCTGATATTCCAGTTGTGAAAACTTATAACGATCACAGAATGGCAATGTCATTTGCTCCAATGGCAACAGCTGGATATAAAATGAAGATTGAAGATCCTCTTGTTGTAAGTAAATCATATCCCGCATTTTGGGATGACCTCAGAAAAGCAGGATTTGAAGTTTTAACAGGAGATAAATAAGTTTCAGCTTATCTCTTTCGCCTGAAAAAATCGCGCATCAGTTCAGCACATTCATCCTTCATTATTCCACCGGATATCTTAGTTTTAGGGTGCATAATATTTTTGCTGACCAAACTATACCCTCTCTTCTCATCAGCCGTTCCAAAAACCACTTTTCCGATTTGGGCCAGTGATAAAGCAGCAGCACACATAACGCATGGTTCTAACGTAATATACAGTGTGCAGTCGTTTAAATATTTTCCTCCCAACAAATTTGCTGCAGCAGTGATTGCCTGCATTTCGGCGTGGGCAGTTACATCGTTCAGAGTTTCTGTAAGATTGTGAACCCTGACTATGATCTTTCCTCCGGCAACCACAACCCCGCCCACAGGGACCTCCCCTGCATCAAAAGCTTTTAATGCTTCAGCAAATGCAGCCCTCATATAATATTCATCATTAAAAGGTGTAATCATTGTTTTAATCAAATGCATTAAAACACTGAATTTGCTAAAAACTTCTTATTTTCGCAATCAAATCTTAAAAAAATATCATGTACAGAACGCACACTTGTGGAGAGTTGAGATCTGAAAATATCGGACAACAGATAATTCTGTCCGGATGGGTTCAGAGAGTCAGAGATTTAGGAGCAATGAGATTTATAGATTTACGTGACAGATACGGGATAACCCAGCTGGTTACAGATGAGAATACACCGGAGTCAATTTATGAGGTATTGGAAAACATCGGGAGGGAATATGTAATACAAGCTTCAGGAACAGTCAGGGAGCGTACAAGTAAAAATCCTAAAATCCCTACCGGTGAAATTGAAGTGGAGTTAAGTGGATTGAAAATTTTAAGTTCCTCTGAAATACCGCCATTCACTATTGAAGAAGAGACTGACGGAGGAGATGAACTAAGGATGAAATACAGGTATCTGGACCTGAGGCGTCCGGTAATTCGCAAAAATCTGGAGTTAAGGGCCTCGATTGCCGGTACTGTCAGGACTTACCTTAATAATGAAGGATTTATTGAAACGGAAACACCAGTATTGATAAAATCAACTCCTGAGGGTGCACGCGATTTTGTTGTGCCTTCAAGAATGAATCCCGGAGAATTCTATGCCCTCCCGCAATCACCTCAAATATTCAAGCAGCTGCTGATGGTTGCCGGATTTGACAAGTACTATCAGATTGTAAAATGTTTCAGGGATGAAGACCTGAGAGCTGACAGGCAACCTGAATTTACACAAATGGACTGTGAAATGTCTTTTGTGGAGCAGGAAGATGTATTAAATACTTTCGAAGGATTGATAAAATACATATTCAAAGAAGTTAAGAATGTTGATGTTGAAAATTTTCCGCGAATTTCATACTCAGAAGCGATGGAAAAATATGGTAGTGACAAACCTGACATCAGATTTGACATGACAATAGTTGACTTAACAGATTCCGTTAAAGGTAAGGGGTTTTCAGTATTCGACAATGCAGAATACTCAGGAGCCATTTGTGTTCAAGGGGGAGCTGACTATTCACGCAAGAACATTGATGAACTTACAAATTGGGTAAAACGGCCACAGATTGGTGCTAAAGGAATGGTATATATCAAATATAACAGTGACAATACTATCAAATCGTCAGTTGACAAATTTTTTAACACTGTGGATCTGCAAAGGTTGATTAATATTGTTAAGGCAGACCGTGGTGATATGATACTACTGCTTTCAGGTAATAAAAATGAAACATTAAATGCACTTGGGGAACTTCGCCTGGAAATTGGGAAAAAAGAAGGATTACGGATTAAAAATGTCTTTAAGCCTTTATGGGTTGTAGATTTCCCGTTGCTGGAATGGGATGGTGAAACTGAAAGATTTTTTGCTATGCACCATCCATTCACGTCCCCAAAAACTGAAGATATTGAATTGCTGGATACTGATCCGGGAAGAGTCCGGGCGAATGCATACGACCTGGTAATTAACGGAGTAGAGATTGGTGGTGGTTCTGTGAGAATTTTCGATTCTGAGTTACAGTCAAAAATGTTTTCTGTGCTTGGTTTAACCAGGGAAAAAGCGATAATGCAATTTGGATTTCTAATGAACGCCTTCAAATACGGAGCTCCGCCACATGCTGGAATTGCTTTCGGATTTGACAGGTTGGTATCGTTGTTTGCCGGACTGGATTCAATCAGGGATGTTATAGCATTTCCAAAGAATAATGCAGGAAGGGATGTTATGATGGATTCTCCTTCATCAATCTCAAGAGAACAACTTGATGAACTTAACTTAAAAATTACAACACCTCAAAAACATTAAAAAACACTGTTTTTAGTAATCCCGATATAAAAAATATAACCCCGGATTGAAACAAGTCATCCGGGGTTATACTTTTATTAATTCTAATCCAAAAAGATTGTTAACGTTACGGCCCTTTCCTTCTGGATGAATAATTGATATGCAATGCAGCAGATTTTCTAAGCTCCTGCTTAATATCAGTAACAATACCCATTTTGGTATTTTCATCTACTTTAAGGGAAGTGATCATAAGAGGCCTTTCAGCCTCATCCCTTGCTTCTCTTTCTGCAATAACATAATCCTGAATATCACCAACGTTAGCAAACTGATCATTTAATTGGATCCGCGGTGCTACACCAAATATTTTCTGGTATTGCAGCAGCGGTTCACCAACATAAATATAACTAACGAGTGATTTCTTTTCCAGTTTACTCAACTCTGTTGCTTCAGGAAGCCTGATATGAACCATATAAGTTACTTCCCTCATGGTTGTACTAACCATAAAGAAAAAAAGCAACATAAATACAATATCAGGTAATGAAGCTGTGTTGATGGGAGGAAGGTCCTTTCCATCTTTTTTTCTGAATTTACTCATAATTAATTTCCTCCTACCTTTTTGGGTTCAGCTTCTGATATTCTTGAAGGATATACTTCACGAACAGCATCCTGTTGTTCTTTGTCAAGATCATTATAGGATTTTCCGAATTGCTGCTGTGACAACTCCTCCCTCAGTTCATTAATGGCACCAACCAGTTCGTTTTGAACAGCGATATATGTACCGTATTTTGTATCAAGGTCATTTCTCAATGAAATAACACCTTTTGTAACCATCACTTCACCGAAGTATGGCACCTGCACAGGTTCCTTTTCAGGCAATGATTCATCATCATATGGATTTGCCATGAATTCTTTGGCCCTTTCACGCAAGTTTTCGATTTCGGCATATTCTCCTTCCACCAAAAGGTCATTATTGCGGTTAACCAGCACCACAAAAACATTTCGTTCCTTGATCTGCTGATCATCCTGCAATTGTTCTTCATCAACCCATTGTGGAAGTCTTCTTTCCAATCCGCTGTCAACGTCCATCGTGGTTGTTACCAGGAAAAAGATAAGCAGCATAAAGGCAATGTCTGCCAATGATGCTGAAGGTATTTCGGGTGTTTTTCTAGCCATAATTAATTTTCCTGTTTATTACCACGAATAATATTATTTAAATAACCGGCTTACTGATGAAAAGGCAATTGATAATATTGCCAGTCCCAGTAATATATATGTAATAATCAAACCGGTGTCAATCCACTTAGCTATAACAGGAGTAAGAGTTCCGTTATCTATATACTTCTGTACTCCAATAAACTGTGGAATTTCATCTGATGCAAACAAATAAGCTATAAGCACAATTGCTCCAACAAATACCAAAGCCATTAAGCCTTTTTTTGCAGCACGGATATCAGTTATCATGTGGAAAACACTGAAAAGCAATGCAAACCCTGCCCCTAATATCAATAATATATAGGACCATATCAAATTTGTATTGATCCAGCCCCCCATTGCCGGGTCAGCAGCATTATCACTGATACTAGCCATTAAAGAGACAATCAGGACAGCTGATATAATGATGATTATCCACAGAAGAATTGTTATAATTTTTCCCGCTTTAGTCATTGTTATGCTGATTTTTTCAGGTTATGTTTAACCAATAAATCTATTAATGAGATCGAAGCATCCTCCATATTATTGACAATGCTGTCGATTTTTGACAAACAGTAATTATAGAATATCTGCAGGATGATAGCTACTATCAAACCACCTACTGTTGTAATCAAAGCAACTTTGATACCGCTTGCCACAAGTGTGGGAGAGATATCACCTGCTATCTCGATTGCATTAAAGGCCTGGATCATACCAATAACTGTTCCAAGGAACCCTAACATAGGTGCAAGTGCAATGAACAATGCAATCCAGCTCAACCCACGCTCAAGCAATCCAGCCTGTACCCCGCCGTAAGAAATAATTGATTTCTCAACAACATCAATGCCATGATCAACCCTGTCGAGTCCCTGGAAAAAAATACTTGCTACCGGCCCCCTGGTTTTCCGGCATACCTCCTTGGCAGCTTCAACACCGCCACTGTCAAGTGCCTGCTCAACATTGGTAAGCAGTTTTTTGGTATTACTTGTTGAAAAATTCAGGTAAAGAACCCTCTCAATTGCAAATGCAAGGCCCAAAACAAGTGATATCAATATAAAGGACATAAAAAACGGGCCCCCGTCAATAAATGTCTGCTTCAGTTGGCTGTGTAATGATTTTCCCTCCTCGGCCGCAGCTGCAGCATCTTCAACCGGATCTGCTGTAAGGTCAGCTTGCTGGACAGCTGGTGTATTTTGTGCGGCTGCCTGATCCTGGGCAACCACAACGTTTAATGCCAAAAAAAACAGCATTCCAGTAAATGCTATTAACGCGAATAGTCTTTTCATAATTAATTTGAATTTTTAATTAATAATCTC
>LSQX01283594.1_pt1 | contig 16062 bp, 19 predicted proteins | sample 654561 | NCBI WGS metagenome assembly LSQX01 (sample SAMN04489861, study PRJNA283612) | anaerobic digester metagenome | isolation source: 4 biogas reactors fed with cattle manure at either 37C or 55C with and... | place: Denmark: Kongens Lyngby | collected 2014 | reverse complement strand
TATTAAAAATAGAAGGGTGGGCAAGAGATGGGCTTACAGACGAACAAATATCTCACAACATAGGCATACATCCTTCTACTTTATATGAGTGGCAAAAGAAATACCCCGAGATAACCGAGGCCCTAAAAAAGGGAAAAGAAGTAATTGACAGGCAAGTTGAAAATGCTTTACTAAAAAGAGCATTGGGCTATGAGTATGAGGAAGTTAAGCAGATTATAGAAAAAGATGATAAAGGCAAGGATAGAAAAAGAATAGAAAAGACAGTTAAACATGTTGTCCCCGATGTAGGAGCACAGATATTTTGGCTGAAGAATAGAAAGCCACAAGTATGGCGAGATAAACAACAGGTCGACCTCGACATTACCGGCGTGCAAATCATTGATGATATCGAGTGATATTATGAAACATCAAGTCAAGCTAAGCGAAATAGTCCTGCCGGCCTTCAGAGATTTTTGGAAGGCAACAAAGTCAGACCGGTATCTGTACTACGTCCTGAAAGGTGGTCGTTCTTCCGGAAAGTCAGCACAAATCAGCATCAACCGCCTGGTCGCAACAATGAAGCATCCTGTCAACGGGCTGGTGATCAGAAGATACGGCATATATTTGAGAGATTCTGTCTTTGAACAGTTTAAATGGGCGGCCAGAATGCTCGGGGTATACGATAAGTTTAAGTTTCAAGTGTCGCCGATGCAGATAGTCTACCGGCCCAGAGGGAACAAAATTCTCTTTGCTGGAGCAGACGACCCAGAACGAATCAAATCACTTGCATCAGAGGAATTTCCTTACACCTGGCTCTGGGTTGAGGAGCTTGCAGAATTCAAGAAAGAGGAAGATATAGAGATTCTGGTCGATTCAATAGTCAGGGAGGAAACGGGGCATCCATACAAGGTTTTTTTCTCGTACAACCCGCCAAAAAGAAAATCTAACTGGTGCAACAAGAAATTCGAGAGTGCCTTCCTGCCGGATATATATTTTGTGCATCATTCGGACTACCGCGACAACCCGTATATCGCGGAACAGACCTTGCAACGAATCGAGATACTCAAAGAACAGAACGAGAGGAAGTACCGCCACACCTGGCTGGGTGAGCCGATAGGCAGCGGTGTTGTTCCGTTCGACAACCTTGTATTCAGGACAATTACAGATGAGGAAATCAAGCGCTTCGACAATATCCGTCAGGGCATTGACTGGGGATACGGGGCGGACCCGTTTGCCTTCGTTCGTTGGCACTACGACAAAACCAGAAGGGTGATATACGCAATAGATGAGATATATGAAGTGAAACTTTCCAACCGCGAGGCGGCCCGGAGAATCATCGAGAAGGGCTACCACAACGAGTTAATCGTGGCCGACAGCGCCGAGCCGAAGTCAATCGCCGAGATGAAAGACTACGGTCTCTGGATTACAGGCGCCCAGAAAGGACCTGGTTCAGTCGAATATGGCGAGAAATGGCTCGATGATTTGAACGAAATAGTAATAGACCCAAAACGCACACCACACACCGCAAAAGAGTTTGAGGACGCCGATTATGAAGTTGACAAAGATGGCAATATCAAAAACAAAATAGCCGGGGATAATCACGCTATTGATGCCACCAGGTACGCACATGAAGATGATATGTACGCCGGCGGCATCAAAGTCCTGACGTGGAGGTGAGAAAGATTATTACACAAACTGAACTGACCAATAGAATGATTGCAGCGAACGGAACACCAACGATGGCAGAAGTTATTATGGATTTCATTCAGGAGCATGACACAACAGATATGCAGACAGGGGTCCGATATTATAATAACGACAATGATATACGCAGAAGAAATATATACTACTGGAAAGACGGTGTACGGGTAGTTGACGAGACGCGAAAAAATAACCGGCTGCCTCATAACTGGCATAAACTCCTGGTGGACCAGAAAGCGAACTACCTGGTCGGGAACCCGGTTACCTTTGCAGCAAGGAACTTGACTGAGGAAGAAAAAGAAAGCACAGACGATGAAGAGTTTGTTGAAAAAATTAACGACCTGCTCGCTGAAAAATTCGATGACGACATTTGGGAGTTATGCAAAGATGCCTCGAATAAAGGCATAGCCTGGCTGCATCCGTTTATTGATGAGGAGGGAAACTTCGATTATGCAGTTGTAGACGCAATGGAAGTCGTTCCGATATGGGAGACAACCAGGCAGCGAAAACTTGCGGCAGTAATCAGATACTACATCCTGAAAGTCAACGGGCAAGATAGAATCCGCGCGGAGTACTGGACCCGCGAAGGCGTGCAATACTATCAGGAGAGCGAGGACGGAAAACTTGTCCTAGAAAAGGAAGAGGGCCACTTCCTTTACAATGGTGAGTGGCAGTCGTGGAGCAAGGTGCCGTTTATCGCTTTCAAGAATAACGAAGAGATGGTCTCTGACCTGCAGGCGTACAAAGATTTAGTTGATGTGTACGATAGAGCGGTATCGGACCTGGACAACACGCTTGAAGAAATTCAGGAGGCGGTTCTGGTCCTGAAAGGCTACCGCGGGCAAAACCTCGATGAACTTCACGAAAACCTGCGTTATCACAAAGCTGTCAGCGTCGAGGGGGAGGGCGGGGTAGAATACCTCACAGCAGAAATCCCGATCCAGGCGAAAAAGGAACACCTTGACAGGCTCGAAGAAAACATATACACATTCGGTCAGGGAGTCAACACAAAGACCGACCGATTCGGAACTGCTCCGTCAGGGGTGGCCTTGAAGTTCATGTATGCCTTGCTTGACATGAAAGCCGACAAGACAGAACGGAAGTTTAAGAAGGCACTGAGGGAATTTATTTGGTTTATTGCCGAATATTTCAAGTACGCAGAAAAGAAAGAATGCGATTACCGGGCAATCCAGATTACCTTTAACAAATCAATTATCATCAACGAAGCGGAGAAAATCCAATCCGCTACTATATCAAAAGGGCTCATCTCAGACGAAACAATCATCGCTAATCATCCTTGGGTAGAAAACCCGCAAGAGGAGCTTAGACGTCTGGAAGAGCAGAAACAGGACTTATATGGCACCAGACTCTTTGAAGAACTCAACGCAATGGCCAACGAAACCGCAGGAGTTGAACTGTGATGACGAATGAAGAAAGGTATGAACTCATCCAAAAAACATATCGGAAGAAATACCTTTTACTCCAGGCACAACTCGAGAAAGAATTCAGCGGCATCTCGAAGAAATTGATGGAAAAAATAAACCGGATAGCTTTTGACTATTCAGATGCAGAGGGGAAGTTTCTAGTATCGCAACGCAACCAAATCAATGCAGAAATCGAGGCTGTAAGTTTTTGGCTCTCGAATGAAATTAAAGACTGGCTGGACAGAAACATAGTCAAGGCTGCCAACATTGCTATCGAAGGCCAGGATAACGCGACAGAGTATTATATCCGCTCATTGATACAACAGGCAGCAGAAAAAGACAAAGCAACTCTCTTGAGAGCCCTCGGTGGAAATGGTGTTTTGCTTCGTGTAAGATACGGTGACGGCCTTGCAGTTGCGGTCCGGAACACTGTCTGGAAAACACGCTGGAGTGATGGATTTGCTCTGTCTGAGAGGGTCTGGAGATACGGTGCGCTTATAAGCGGAGAACTGCAGGACATGGTGGAACAGTGCGTCAACCAGGGCCTGAGTGCAGTCAACTTCTCCAGAGCAGTTGAGCAGTATCTGGACAAACCCGGTCCGGCCTGGACGACAGCAATACGACCCAGTGTAACGGGCAGGGGAAGCATTAAGTACAATGCTCTGAGATTAGCCAGAACTGAAACTAATAACGCTTACAGAGAGGCGCAGATTCTTAGTGCAAAAGAAAGCGACATTGTGAAGGGAATCAAGTGGAATCTCTCACACAGCCACACCGGCGAACACGACTGCGACTGCGAGAAATTCGCAACGCAGGACCTGTATGGCCTGGGTCCAGGTGTGTATCCTCCAGACAAAATTCCAATATCGCACCCTAACTGCATGTGCTATCTGACAGATGTGCTGTATGAGGGCGAAGAGTTAATAAAGATTCTAGAAAAGAAATATGCTGCATAGGGTGGTGGGGAAGTGCCAAAGTATCGTAAAAAGCCGGTAGTTATAGAGGCTATTCAGTTTATTGATACACCTGAAAGGCTGGAAGAGTTAAGTAATTTTATAGACAACCAGCTATTGAGAGTGGATTATAAAAATCCAGATAAACCGGTATTAAAACTTCAAACCCTTGAAGGCGAACGCCTTGCAAGTGTGGGTGATTATATTATAAANNGTGTTAAAGGGGAATTTTATCCCTGTAAGCCTGATATTTTTGAGATAACTTATGAGCCAGTAGATTAACCCCTTAACGGGTGTTATTGAATTTTAACCGCCTTTTCGGTACTGTAGGCGTAAAAGAACAGGACCGTCTCGAGGACGACACCCTCGTAAAAAAGCGTACACGGAAAGGATGATATAAATGGGTTTAAAGGAATTGTTAGGTGAAGAATTGTATAGTCAGGTCAAAGAAAAACTGGGCGATAAGGAGCTAATCATTAACGATGGTTCGTTCGTTCCCAGGGAAAGACTCAATGAGGTGGCGCAACAGCGTGATGAATATAAAACAATGCTCGAAGAGCGCGATAATCAACTTGAGGAACTCAAAACAAAAGCAACCGGGAACGAGGAGTTGCAAAAACGTATTCAGGAACTTGAAGAACTGAACAAGCAGACAAAAGAAGAGTACGAATCAAAGCTCGAGGCCCAGAAGTTTGACTATGAGCTTGAAAAAGCAATCAGAGAAGCCGGCGCGCGCAACGTAAAGGCAGTGAAAGCGCTACTGAACACAGAACAAATCCAACTCGTGAATGGGAAACTAGTCGGATTAGAAGAGCAGCTTGAGAATATCAAAAAAACAGACGACTATCTCTTCGGCGAAACCGGCTTGAAGGGCCGGGATTTCACCGAGGGAGATGGAAGATTTGACGATGAATACAAAGACAACCCCTGGGAGAAAGGGAAAGTTAATTTAACTAAACAAGGTGAAATTCTGAAAAATGACCCTGACAAGGCCAGGAGTTTAATCAAAAAGGCAGGTTTGGATCCTGCTAAATATGGCCTGTAATATTAAAATAAGGAGAGTGGGAATAAATGGCTGTAACTAGGGTTGATGATATTATTGTTCCGGAGGTGTTTTATAATTACATTATCAATGAAACTCCGGAAAAGTCTGCTCTATTTAGGAGTGGAATAATCCAGACTGATCCAAGAATTGTTGTTCCTGACGGTGGAGATACGGTGAATATGCCGTTCTTCAATGACCTTGATGGTGATCCGGAAGCTATCCAGTCTGACCATGCACTGACACCAGCTAAGATAGATACCGGGAAAGATGTTGCAAGGGTACTCCTTTTCGGTAAAGCCTGGAGTTCAGAGGACCTTGCAGCTGAATTAGCTGGTGCTGATCCAATGACTGCAATTGCTAATAGAGTGCTTGCATACTGGGACCGCCAGTATCAAAAAATCCTCCTTAAAATCCTTGATGGTGTCTTTGCTGATAATGCAGCAAATGATAATGGGGATCTTATTCATGCCATTTCTATAGAAGATGGGGTAAATGCTACTGCAACAAATAAAATAAGTGCTGAAGCTATCCTGGACGCTGCCCAGCTTTTGGGAGATGCAAAGGATAAGTTTACAGCAATTGCAATGCATTCTGTTGTCCATACTGCATTGCAGAAGCAAGGACTTATCGACTTTATCCCCGACCATGAAGCTAATGTGGGTTGGGGTACTTATCTTGATAAGTCTGTCATTGTTGATGACGGCCTCCCGGTTGCGGATGGGGCCACTAGTGGCAAGAAATATACTACCTATTTATTCGCTAGTGGCGCTGTAGGATATGCTGAAGGAACCCCAAAAGTACCTGTAGAAACCGACAGAAATACTTTGAAGGGTGAAGATATCCTCATCCATCGGAGGAAGTTTATTATGCATCCTCGTGGCATTAAGTGGATGGAAGATGCTGTTACTGATGAAATGCCAACCCTGGCTGAACTGGCTAATGCAGCTAACTGGGACCGGGTATATGACAAGAAGAAAATTCGTGTAGTTAAAATTGTAACCAATGGGTAAAAACGGATTAAGGCCGGGGTAACCCCCTGGCCTTTTCTTTACATTGGAGGTGATTAGATGGGAGCTACTACATTTTATCTTTTAGAACAGGAGCGGAAGGCTAGAGAAACGGCAACCAGGGAAAGATCTGAAAAGGAAGAAGCAAAAAAAACAGATATAACTAAGCTAACTGTCAAAGAAGCTATCAAGCTGGTCGAAGAATGCAATGATAAAGAACAGCTTAAAAAGTGGCTGTCAGAAGAAGCAAAGGGAGAGAATCGGAAGACTCTAATTGAACCCCTGGAAGAAAAGATTTCCGAGCTTGAAGGTGAAGAATAATGGCCATGACTGAAGCTGAAAAAAAGGCTGCGTACCTCCAGTGGATTAACGCAGAGACGGGGCAAAACTATCAACTTGATGAATTGCCAGCGTTGGTGGAACTTGTACTCGACAAACTGCTTGAGATGGACGGAGACAAAGCTAATATCAAAGCAATGACCCAGGGCGGCCGGTCTGTTACCTTTGCGGACGGAGTCGGAGATAAAATTAAAGACCTGCTAGCGCCTTTAAAGAGGTTGAGGTGGTAATGTGTTTCCGGTTATATCAGTAGAAATCAAACGGAGAGCCGAAGGGTATACAGACGACAGCGGCAACTGGGTTCCGGCCGGAGAATACACTATCGCAATGGCCGACGCAGACATCCAGCCTCTCGGCGGGTTTGAGCGAAATACATCCCTGCAGACGACATATGAAAGCACTCACCGGGCTTTTATAAATGTAAATGATATTCGCTATGAAGATGGCCACTCAAGCATAGAGCAAGGGGATAAACTCGTTGACGCGGACGGAACAGAATATACAGTTACATTCATAGCAAATTGGCTATTCCATATCGAGCTAGATTTGAGGGAGAGCAATGGAGATTAGAGCCGAACTGCAAGGGTTAGAGGAAACATTCAGGCAAATGGATGAACTTGTTAGGCGTCAGGAACAGGCACTCAAAGACTGCCTAGAATGGATTTTGAGGGCTATGGTGAACTATGTTAAAGAAAATGGCCCGTGGACAGACCGGACCGGCAACCTCAGAAACTCAATCTCTTGCAACATTGAGAAAATAGAATCCCTGCCGGCCGACACAGACCCGGCGCCAGTCAAGGCAAAGGTCATGGAATACGAGAATCCAGTTCTGCAAATAGAAGGCGACAACTACACGGGCGCTATATCTGCGAATATGGATTACGCCATCTGGGTTGAAACAACCTCCGGATATTGGGTCTTGCAGGGCGCAATTGACGCCTTTGAACCGCTGATTGAAAAATATATGTCCGACTTCCTGTCTGTTGAGAATCTTGACCTCGGACACATTGCTTCCGTGCAGTATGCAAGGTATTATGGTGGTGATTAGATGAATCCAAATGATATACTGAACCCGGCGCAGTCGAAACTGAAAGAGGATGACTCTCTTAAGTCCTTGTTGGGAGATGTTTACGCTGTCAAAGGGCCACGAAGACCTACCGGCTGGACTGAGTGCTTCACATTGCATATATCCAGCAATCAAAGGAATCCAGATACAAAAGTCCACAGTGGTACGCTACTCATCAATTACTATTGCCCGAATTATTCGGATGGAAATGTCAATATTGAGAAAAGCGGCCAGGTGGCCAGCAGATTAATCGAGATATTCGATGACAACCCGCCGGAACTACAAAGTTACCGCATAGCCGACTGGTCTGTTAGGGAACCACTGGGTCCAATTCCAGTTCAGGATAACCCGGAGAAAGAGAGTTATACGACTGTAAGAATCAACTTTACGGTCCTGAAAGGGTGATGTAATGAAGGTAAAAGCAATTAAACCTGTTTTTTACAACGGATGGAAGCATGAAGGCGATATATTCGATATAGACAAAAAGCATGCTGATGAATTGCTGAAAACTGGAAAGATAGAGGTAATTGAACAGAAAAAAGAAAGAGAAGGTGATGCTAATGGCACTTGAGCCTGTAGCTGTAGAAAAAATGGATATAGGGCCATGTGCGGCCTATTTTGGGTCCACTACCCCCGTTTATTTAGGCAGAACACAGGGGGAAACCNNCTGTAGTTCAGTACAGTATTGAAACGCAACCACTCGAAACCGAAGAAGACGGTGTAATCGATGAAATCGTGAGTGGCGACTCAATAACTGTAACAATCCCTCTCATTTATACAGACGCAAAAAGCCTGTCAAACATTATCCCCTGGGGTAATCTGGTCGAAGGGGCAGAGGGAAATAAGCTAGAAATCCCGAAAGCAGTCGGAAAGAGGCTCTCTGAATATGCAGACCAGCTCACTATCCATCCGCTCTCTATGGACGATGACGACAAGAGCAAAGACATCACTATACACAAGTGCTACCCGAAACCTGGTCCAATTTCCTTTACTTACGCCAGGAACGGAAACAGGATTGCCAATGTTGAGTTCGTGGCCATGGAAGCGGAGGATGGAAAATACATCACAATTGGAGATGTGGACCTTACTGAATAATAACAGCCCTCGCAACGAGGGCTTTTTTCACTATAAGGAGGGGTGAACTTGGCTAAAACACTTGGAAGAATGAAAATTGTTGAGATAACCTATATCGAGGATGGGCAGGAAAAGACTGACCGGGTAACGGTCGCAAAGGCACCTCTCGGCAAGTGGAAACAACTGACTGAGAGCATCAACAACCTGCTTGAAGTGTTGCCGGAGATATTGAAGAAAAAAGGTGTCGAGGACCCGGAAAAATACATTGAACAGATGGGCATACAGGAGTTCGTGATGCTGATTCCAGACATGTTGGAGTTTGCAGTAGACGAGATAATCAATGTCCTTGCAATAGGCACGGGGCTATCTACTGAATACATCGAAGAAAAAGTTGGACTGGATGAAACTATTGATTTACTCGAGGCAATTATCGAAGTTAATGGCATCGTGAAAGTGGTCGAGAAGGGAAAAAACTTAAAAAACCTCTTCATCCAGAAATAGAAACAGAAATAGATGAAGAGGAGTTATTTGATGAGTTAATCTGGGAACTCGTAGACATCACCGGGATGTCAAAAAGAGAAGTCCTAGAGCAAATCTATCCGGATGAGTTGGAATACATCTTCAAGAAGAAACAAGAGAGGGAAATCCGCAGATTCGAGAGCTACCAGCACCTGATGATTGCTATTGCTGCTGGATTCGGAGCAGAAACGGAAAATGGAGAACCCCTGTACAAAGTGTACAGCGAGCAACTGAACGGCATCATTGAGCAACTCAAGGGGACGGAAGTAGAGGAAAAAGAGTACACGCCAGAAGATGTGGATAGGGAGCTTGAAAAGTTGAAAGGTTTTCTTGGTGTTGTTGAAAAGTCAAGGCAAACGAAACGACCTCCGGAGGGGGTGAGAAAATGAATCTCGGAGTACTAATGTACTACATCAAGGCGAAAAATAGTGAGTTCAAGCAAAAAATGGATGAGTCAAAGCAAAAAGTCGCCAGCTTTGATGACCGCATTAAAAAGAGCCAGCAGACCCTGCAAAGGTGGAGTGATACAGCGAAGAAAGTTAGCCTGGGCGTATCTGCAGCACTAGCGGCAGTAACCCTTGAGCTTAGAAAAGCAACACAGGAAAACGTGCGGTATACGAACGCACTCATCGGCTTGCAGAGTATTGCTGAATCGCTCGGGGAGGACCTGGACGCAGTAACCGAGGCAGCAAAAGAACTGGCCTCAGACGGACTCATGGGTATAGACGATGCTGCTACCGGGCTTAAAAATCTACTAATGGCCGGTTTTGGGCTGGAAGAAGCAATAGTTTTAATGGATAGATTCAAAGATTCAGCGGCATTTGGAAGACAAGGAGCACTATCCTTTGGTGAAGCTATTCGTTCGGCTACAGAAGGTATAAAAAATGGTAATAGTATACTTGTCGACAATGCCGGTGTAACTAAAAACCTGTCAGTAATGCTCCAGGAAGCAGGGTATTCAGCACAAGACCTGATGCGCGCAGCCGATGATGCAGGGGTTCGGATGGCAATCTTCAATGGGATTTTGAGAGAGACACAACACCAGGTAGGCGATGCGGAGAAACTCGCGAATGAACTTGGCGGCTCACTATCAAGGACCGAAGAGAGTGCAAGACGCCTGCATAGAGCAATTGGCGAGGCGGTTGAGGATAGACTCAAACGGTACCTTGATTCGATAGACGGTATTATTAATAGGACCGCCGATTGGATTGAGAGAAATAAAGAGCTTACAGATACGCTTATTACCGGACTTACTGGCGTGTTAGGTGCGCTCCTCGGACTCTCAACGGGTGTGATTGTACTAGAAAAAATAGTCGGGGCGCTAATTTCAATCAAAAATGTGTTACCCTATATCAAAGCTGGATTTATACCTTTCACAGTCGGCGGAGCGGTCATAGTAGGGTTGACTGTCCTCCTCGTGAAACTCCGCGAAATCAGAAACGAAATCCTCGGACTAGGTAGAGACCTTTCGGTAATGGACCTTGCTGATGTAGATAGAGAGCTTGCGAGAATTAATGAAGAACTCGAAAAGAGAAGGCAAGTATACGAGGCGTATAGAGCAGGTAATCTGGGAGCATTCCCACAATTAACTGTTACTATGGCGAAAGAATACGAGGAGTTCCTCAAAGAAAGAGAAAGGTTAGAAAAACGCAGGGAAGAAATACTGAAGGCACAGGAGGAACTGGAGGGGCTTGAAATACCAGATGATGCCCTGGCTGTTCCCGAGATTGTTCCGGATTCGGAACAGATTGAGAAAATACTCAATGAATACAGAAACAAAATGGATCTACTTCATCGTGAGGCCCTCGATAGACGGCTCCGCGAAATCGAGCTGGAATACGCACAGGAGGCAGAGCGCCTTGAAAAACTCGGAGCAACCGAGGAAGAAATAGCAGAGGTGCGGAAATACTATGCCCGGCTTTGGATGAAAGCAGTCGAGGAAAACAGACGGGAAGAATACGCGCTTGAAGTTGCGTACCAGAATCAAATCAAGTTACTGCACTTAGAGGGCTTAGAATACGAACTCGAGCTTCTACGACAGGAGGAAAAGGCGGCTATAGAGGCAGCGGAGGGCAAAGAACGGGCCATAGCAGTCATACAGGAGTATTACCGGCAACGCAGGGAGCAAATTGAAGAAGAATACCGGCAAAGAGAACTCGAGGCAGAACGAAAAGCAGAAAAAGAACGACACAAACAGCGACTTGAGGAAATCAAGCGCATCAGAAAAGAAAGGGAGGCAGCAATCGACGCGGCTATCCAGGAGTGGCTCGAGGCAGAGCAGAAAGCAACGGAACAATTTGAACAGGACTATCTGAGAACAATGCTCAGTGCGTATGAATATGAGAAAGAAATGCTTGATAGACAGTATAAGTATTACAGAACATATGTTCTGGACAAGAATGCAGTGGATGAGTGGTATTATGCTAGGCTGGCTGAACTGCAGGAGAAGTATGCTGAGGAAGAGGAGCAAAGGCTGAACTGGCTCACAAGCTACCTGGGGAAGCTAGGGTATTCAGTCGAAGAAGTGAACGCCAAATTCAAAACATGGAAAGATACACTTGTTCAGGGTTTGAGTGAAGCTATTGTAAAAGGCAAGGATTTCCTCAATGTACTCGAGGATATTGCATACCAGATAGCTATAACGATAGCGCAGAAAGGACTAGTCGAACCGTTTGTCAACTTCCTGTTTACTGCGTTACCCATGGCCCACACAGGCGCGCTGGTAACTACAGCGGGGTTAGTTCAAGACCTGCCTGCATATCATTCAGGAGGCAGAGTGCCAGGCCTGGCAGGCAGAGAACAGATAGTCAAAGTACTTGCAGGAGAGCGGATATTGAGTCCTGCACAGAACAGAGCCTTTGAGGCCGGACTTTTCAGGCCTGAGGTAAATATCGAAGTTGTCAACAATACCGGAACGCCGATTCAGACGCGGCGAGAAGTGCAGGTTGACGGAAAGAGAACAGTAATCCGCCTTTTCATGGAAGGGTACGCACAAAATATTGAAGGAATCCAGGACATCCTCCGGAGGTGATAAAATGATAACCTTTCCTAATATAATGCCTCCAAAAACACCGGAAGTAACTACAGAGGACCCAGGGCTTACCACAAAAACGGAAAGCGGCATGGTGTTAAGTAGAGCACGATTCACGAGGTCGCGCTTAACTTTTGTTCTGCGCTGGGGACCCGACAAGAATCTGCTCCCAACCGAGGACAAGGAAATTCTGCTGGATTTCTACAGAAACACGGTCAAAGGAAGCAGTGAAATGTTCGAGTGGACTTGTAACTCGAAATTCAGCCCTTATCACGGTGAGACCTTCACTGTCAGAATCATTCAGCCGCCGAGATTTCAGATGGTTGCTCCCGGCTACTGGCAGACGGAACTCGTACTTCAGGAGGCATAATATGAGAGATTTGAGCGCGATTGCAAAACTTGAGAAAAACAGAATATCCAGTACCGGCGCCTGGCTGATACTGCTCGAGATTCAGTTTCAAGGTGCGACTATCCGCGTAGTCAACAACAATGAGGACATCGAGTGGCCCGCGGGTTCTGGTACCCGGTGGGTTGCGTTCCCTTTTGAACTCGGGGAAGTCAGCGAAAACTCAAAAGGAGAGCTACCTTCATTACAGTTAAAAGTCTCCAATGTAACCAGAATTATTCAACAGTATCTTGAGCAGTATGCCGGCGGAACTGATGCTACAGTTATCTTAAGGGTTGTGATGTCAGAGCATTTAGATTTAACTACACCGGAATTAACAGAAGTGTTTAGTGTTAAAAGTACTTCTACCGATGCAATGTGGGCATATTTCAACCTGGGGCCGGATTATGCCTTGACACAGAGATTTCCGCCAGACCGATATATGCGGAATTTCTGTCCCTTCAAATTCAAGGGTATAAAGTGCGGGTACTCCGGTCCGCTTACTACTTGCAATAAAACATTGAAAGATTGCCGGGAACGCAACAACAGCGAAAGATTTGGAGGCTTTCCAGGTATTCCCGGGGCGGGTGGTTTATATGTATAGAGATTTATTAGGAAAACCTTTTGTAGATGGCGGTAGAGGACCGGACGCATACGACTGCTATGGACTTGCTACAGAAGTATTCAGGCGATACGGGATTAAACTGCCTGATTATCGTATATCATGCGAAAATGCAAGTAAAATTAATTCAACAATAGATAGAGAAAAAAGTAAATGGATAAGGTGTGAAAAACCTGAGGTTCCTTCATTGGTTGTACTAAGATTTAACAGTAGATTTTATAATCATGTTGGTGTTTATATCGGAAACGGCAGGTTCATCCATACGGCAAAGAAAACAGGGGTTAGAATAGATAGAATTGATGATGTCTACTGGAAGAATAGAATAGAAGGATTTTATGTACCTAAAGGTGATGCCTTATGATAAATTTAGTAATAGTAAAAAATCCATTTAAAACCGATAAAGAGGTAAAACAGGTTGACTATATTCCCGGCCAACCTATTTATGCATATGTTCAGCCCGAGTTTATGGGAGTAGATGTTGTTATATCTCATAATGGGCATATTGTTCCTGAAAAAGAGTATAATACGCTTATCCCAGCTGCAGGCGACTATATCGCTGTCTGCCCGGTAATTGAGGGCAGTGGAGACAGTGGCAAAGATATAGCGCGGGCAGTTGCTGTAATAGCTCTTACCGTTGTAACTATGGGCGTAGGCTCTATGGTGGCCGGCGGTGCCTTCTGGGGTGCCGGAGCAATAGGAGCCGCTAACTGGGGATTATGGTCCTGGGTTGCAGCCGCTGGAGTACAGATTGCCGGCGGGTATCTTATTAATCAGTTGTTCCCGGTTGGTCAATCTTCTAAGGAAGAGAGAAAGCAAGTATATGGATGGTCTCAGCTGTCACCGATATCAACTGAAGGGGAAGCTGTGCCTGTAACTTTTGGAAAAGTGCGTATGGGTGTAATAGCGCCGATACAACTTTTAACACAACGCATTACTACAGATGGAGAAAAGCAATATCTTAATCTGCTGCTATGTGGTGGAGAAGGACCGGTTGATTCGATTACTGACTTGACAATTAACGATAATCCCTATACTAACTATGAAGGCGTAGAATATGAAGAAAGATTAGGCAGCAATGAACAGGAAATAATTTCAAACTTTAATGATACCTATTTTCCTCAGTCCATTAGTTATAAGTTGGAAGAAGGAGCTGGACCTTCAGTTCATCAATTGGATGGAGAATATGAAGGGATTGAAGTTGTTCTTGATTTTCCGAGGGGGTTGTATAGGGTAGACAGTAAAGGGGAATTCAAAAGTACCTCTGTTGAAGTTCAATTGAAATATAGACCTGTTGGTGAAACTACATGGTCAAACTGGGAGACCTTTACAGTATCTGGGAAGTATACTCATGCTATCCGCAGGGTGTATACAAAGCACAACCTACCAGTAGGGCAGTATGAGGTTTCTGTTCAATGCACTAACAAGGATGGTAGTGGTGATAAATACAGTAATGATATTTATTGGACCTCGGTTTCCGGAATAATCTATGATGATTTCACATATCCGAATAAGGTCCTGGTTGGCTTAAAAGTATTAGCTACTGACCAGCTATCAGGAGGTATGCCCCGGATACAATGGACCCAGACCAGGAACAATGTATGGGTATGGAATCCTTTAACCAGTGCATATGAGCAAAAACCGGCAAATAATCCGGCCTGGGCTTGTTATGACATTATTCATAGATGCCGGAAACTAAAAAATATAGATACAGGCGAATTTGAATATGTAGTACAGGGTATACCGGCTGAAAGAATAGATTACCAGGCCTTTGCAGAATGGGCAGCTTTTTGTGATGATAGAGGAATAGAATTTAATGGGGTAATTTATCAAACTCAGACGCTCTGGGATGCTTTAAAAGGGCCTGAACAGGCTGGCAGGGGACGTGTTTTGATGAGAGGAACAAGGTTCTCCTGTGTATGTGATGCACCTTCTGAACCGGTTCAGCTGTTTAATGTGTCTAATATAGAAGTAGATAGCTTCAGGGAAGATTTCCTGGGTACTCAGGATAGAGCTAATGCCTTAGAGCTAAGCTTTTTCAATATAGATAATAATTATGAAAAAACCACTATCCCTATCTATGGACCAGGATATGATGAAGCAACAGCTATTGAAAATCCAGCTCAGATTAATTTAGATTTTGCAATGACACTGGAACAGGCCTATCAGTATGGCGCATATCAGTTAAGGGTTAATCATTACATTAACCGCATGGTATCTTGGACTGCTGATATAGACGCTATTGCCTGTCAGGTTGGAGACGTTGTTCTTGTCCAACATGATGTTCCGCGGTGGGGTTATGGAGGACGGATTATTTCTTCTACTGAAAATACAGTAGTACTGGACAAAGAAGTTACTCTTTTCCCGGGAGTTAATTATGGAATTATGATTCGCTTGGCTGATGATACTCTGATTGAAAAAACAGTTCAAGGAGTATCAGAGGAAACAGTTACAGATACATTAACGATAACAGAAACATTCTCAACTATACCCCAGAAATATGACATATATTCTTTTGGCGAAGTTGAAAAAATTGCAAAACCGTTTCGGTTGGTTTCTATTAGCAGGGAGGGAGATTTCCGGTGTAAATTGCAAGGAGTTGAATATATCGAAGAAGTTTACGGAGAGGCAACAGATATACCAGCTATAGATTACACGCTACCAACCGGGAGGTTAACTAATGTAAGAGTAATTCAATACCTGGATGATGACTACAGTGCAAAGATTGGGATTTCATGGGAGCCGCCAAAAGTTTTTTATGGCGGTGCTAGAATAATAATAGACGGTCGGCAGGTTGGAAGAGTTGGCCCTCATGAAACTTCTTTTGAATACTCAATAAATCACATTCCAGAAGGAACCAAGATAAGAATTGTAGTTGAAGCACTGGATGTACTGGACAACTTTGTGGATGATGCTACTG
>LSQX01119969.1_pt1 | contig 16062 bp, 12 predicted proteins | sample 654561 | NCBI WGS metagenome assembly LSQX01 (sample SAMN04489861, study PRJNA283612) | anaerobic digester metagenome | isolation source: 4 biogas reactors fed with cattle manure at either 37C or 55C with and... | place: Denmark: Kongens Lyngby | collected 2014 | reverse complement strand
GCCGACCGCATCGCCCGGGAGGTACATCGTTCGGCCGAGGTGATCCGGGTATGGGCCGCCGCCCCCAAGGGGACTCCGGACCCCGAGGCTGTGGCCGCAGTGCGGGCGGGCTGGGGTGCCGGACCGGAGACGACCGTCGTCCTCTATTCGGGTCATGCCGCGCCGCACCACCCGCTGGAGGCTCTCGTCGACGCCGCCGCCGAACTCGTCGACGACGAGCGCATCCTGTTCGTCGTCTCGGGCGTCGGTGTCGAGCTGGAACGGTTGCGTCGATCGTCGAAGCCGGCGACGCTCAGCAACTGGCGCTTCGGACGACAGGTGCCGAAGGACCAGGTCGACACGTTGTTGGCCGCCGGCGACGTGCATGTCGTGTCGTTGGCGGAGAACGTCACCGGCACATGCGTGCCGTCGAAGACCTACGCCGCGCTGGCCCGCGGCAAACCGGTCCTCTTCATGGGGTCTGTCGAAGGCCAAGCGGCGCAGGACGTGCTCGAGGCCGGCGCCGGGCTGGTGGTGCCGACCGATGATCCGGAAGCCATCCGTAATGCGGTCCTGCAGCTCGCGGAGCCCAACTTGGCCGAAGCCATGGGCCGGGCCGCGGCCGACTGGTGGCCTCGAAACATCAGCCTCGATGTGCTGGTCGATGTGTGGCGTCGGGTCATCGACGACGGGATGCCGTCCGGTGCACACCTCCCCTCCGTCACAGCGGCGAAGAAGGGGGGCTGACCGTGCACATCCTGCATGTGGCCACCCTCTTTTCCCCGGATGGAGCCTACGGTGGGCCGACGAGGGTGGCGGGGAACCTGGCCCAGGAATTGTTCCGTCGCGGACACCGGGTCCTTCTCGCAGGGGCGGCGCGCGGGTTCGACCGGATTCCCGATCAGCTCGAGGGCGTACCGGCCAAGCTGGCAGCTGCTCGGCAGGCGGTGCCGGGGATTGGGTACGCCGGGATGACTGCCCCGGGACTCCTGCGGCGGCTGAGGGGATTGACTCCTACGCCGGACGTGGTGCATGTCCACATGGCGCGTGACCTGGTGACGCTGCCGATTGCCCATTGGGTGCGCCGCCGAGGCTTGCCCCTGGTCGTGCAGACGCACGGCATGATCGATGCCAGCGACCGGTTGCTGGCCAAGCCCCTCGACCGCGCCTGGACAATTCCTGTCCTGCGGCACGCCGATCGGGTGTATTGCCTCACGGAGTCTGAGGTGGATGACATCAAAGAGGTCGCCGGACCCGACGTGCGCACCAGTGTGCTGCCGAATGGGATACCGGAAGCAGCAGCGGAAGCCGAGTCGGGGCAACAACGTCGCGGGATCGTCTTCGTGGGGCGTCTGCATGAGCGCAAGCGCCCGTTGATGTTCGTGCGCGTGGCCCAGGAGGCCGTGCGACGAGGGATGGACGTCGACTTTGAATTGATCGGACCTGACGAGGGTCAGGGCGATGCGGTCCGGGAAGCGCTCGCAGCCGACGATGGCGATGGCCGCATCACGTGGTCCGGCGCCTTGTCACCGGACGAGGTGCTGCCACGGTTGGCAAGGGCAGCTGNNCTGGTGGAACTGCACCGGGACGACGACCGTCGCAACGCGCTCGCCGACCGCGGCCGCCGGCTTGCACTCGACAGGTTCGGAATCAGCGGGATCGTTGATCGGGTCGAACAGGACTACGTGGCTGTGATGGCAGAGAGGAACTCGTCGTGAGCACAAAACGGATCGCGTTCTTCACGCTCAACTATGCCCCCGAGACAACCGGCATCGCCCCCTATTCGACCGGCCTCGCCGAAGGTCTGGTGGAGCGGGGAGCCCATGTCCGGGTGTTCACCGGGTTTCCCCACTATCCGGAATGGAAGCGGCGAAATGGCGTTGCCTCCAACCAAACGATCAATGGGGTATCCGTCCAACGGCTGGAGCATCCGGTTCCCCCACGTCCGGGGATGAAGGACCGCATGGTCATGGAGGCGCTCTTTGCGCTGCGCTGTCTGCGGGCGCGCCTCGACCGGCCGGATCTGCTGATGGTGGTGTCACCATCCCTCCTCTCGGCCGCCGCAGTGGTGCTGCGAGGACGGCTGGCAAGGATTCCTGTCGTGGTGTGGGTCCAGGACCTCTATGGATTGGGTGCTGCCGAGACGGGCATGCTCGGTGGCCTCGGCGGTGCCCTGCTGGTCAAGCTCGAGAGTCTGATCCTGCAAGGGGCATCCCGGGTGGTGGCGATCCATCAACGACTTGCCACCAAGCTCACCGATATCGGTGTCGATCCCGACAAGATCCTCGTTATCCGCAACTGGTGTCACGTCGGACGCTGCCCGTCGACAGTGGACCGCCAAGAGGCGCGTCGTCGCCAGGGCTGGCACGAGGACGAATTCGTTGTCCTGCACGCGGGCAACATGGGGACGAAACAGGGCTTGGAGAATGTCGTCGAGGCTGGGCGACTCGCCGAGGGCAGCAGCGTGCGGTTCGTGCTCCTCGGTGACGGAAACCAGCGACAGAAGCTGGAGCAGCTCGCAGCAGGCTTGGGCAATGTGACGATTGTCGACCCGGTGGCGGATGACGACTTCATGTCCACACTGCAGGCCGCCGACGCGCTCCTGGTGAATGAGAAGGAAACCCTCTCGGACATGGCCGTGCCCAGCAAATTGACCTCATATTTTGCGGCGGGTCGTCCGGTGGTCGGGGCAGTGAATCCGGCTGGCGTGACAGCCGAGGAAATCCAGAGTTCGGGGGCAGGCATTGTCCTTGGTGCCGGGGATCCGGTGGCGCTCCTCACAGGAGTGAAGAACGTGGCAGGCGACCCGGATGGGCAACGCCACATGAGCGACGCGGGACGTTCGTATCAAGAGAGAATGCTGCAGGAACAAGTCGCACTGGACGCTTTCGAGGCCCTTGTGCGTACCTTGACAAGAGCAAAAAATTCGCACAAGACCAGAAGGGTTTGATCATTGTCCACCAAGAGGGCGTTTATCACTGGTATCACCGGCCAGGACGGATCCTATCTTGCGGAATTGCTGTTGACCAAAGGCTATGAGGTACACGGCCTGGTCCGACGCGCCTCGACGTTCAATACCGAACGGATCAATCATCTCTATCAGGATCCGCATGAGGCCGACGCGAGACTCTTCCTGCACTACGGCGATATCAGTGATGGTCCGCGCATCGCTGCGCTGTTGAGCGATATCAAACCGCAGGAAGTTTATAATCTGGCCGCACAGTCCCATGTGCGGGTGAGTTTCGACGAGCCCGAGCACACGGGTGACGTCACGGGAATCGGCGCAGTTCGCCTGCTTGAGGCAATCCGGATGTCGAAGATCCAATGCAGATATTATCAGGCATCAACCTCGGAGCTTTATGGCGGCTTCTCCGCTCCCCAGAATGAGGAAACTCCGTTCTATCCGCGGTCTCCCTATGGTGCTGCAAAACTCTATTCCTATTGGATTGCGAAGAACTATCGCGAGGCCTATGGAATGTTCGCGGTAAACGGCATCCTGTTCAACCACGAGTCACCCCGGCGCGGGGAAACGTTCGTGACCCGCAAGATCACGCGCGCGGTTGCACGGATCAAGGCCGGATTGGATGACGCCCTCTACATGGGAAATCTCGACTCCATCCGGGACTGGGGTTATGCCCCTGAATATGTGGAGGGCATGTGGCGCATGCTGCAGGCGGACGAGCCTGAGGACTTCGTGCTTGCCACTGGGCAGGGCACTTTGGTCAGGGATTTCGTCAAGGAGGCCTTTGCCATCGCCGATCTCGACTGGGAGGAGCACGTCAGATTCGACGAACGCTATCTGCGTCCGACCGAAGTGGATGTGCTGATCGGCGACGCGACCAAGGCCAAGGAGAAGCTCGGCTGGGAGGCAACGGTGAGTCCGATGAGCTTGGCCCGGATCATGGTCGAGGCCGACATCGAGGCTTTGGCGCACCAGGGCAGGTCGTGGACCGACACTGTCCAGTTGCCGGGTTGGGTGACGCCGAATGTCTGATTTTGCACTCGACCGTGCGCAGCCCGTCTATGTTGCGGGACATCGGGGCCTGGTCGGCTCCGCCGTGCACCGGCACTTGGCCGCTGAGGGATTCACCAACCTCATCGGTCGAAGCTCTGCCGAGCTCGACCTCCGTGAACGGGGGCGCGTCTTCGACTTCTTCGCAGAGACCAAACCCAAGGTCGTGGTTATGGCGGCGGCCAAAGTCGGAGGGATTCTCGCGAACAACACCTATCCCCACGACTTCCTGTCCGAGAACCTGCAGATTCAGGTGAATGTGCTCGACGCTGCTTTGACCCATGAAGTACCGCGGCTCATCTTTCTGGGAAGCTCCTGCATCTATCCGAAGTTTGCAGAGCAACCGATCACCGAGGACAGTTTGTTGACCGGAAAGCTTGAGCCGACGAATGATGCGTACGCGATCGCCAAGATCGCCGGCATCACGCAGGTGCAGGCCACCCGGCGCCAGTATGGACTGTCGTGGATCAGCGCGATGCCCACCAATCTCTATGGTCCTGGCGACAACTTTTCCCGGGAGGGGTCGCACGTGCTCCCCGCAATGATTCGCCGGTTCGATGAGGCGCGGGTCGCGGGGGTCAACACCGTGACCAATTGGGGCACCGGCCAGGTTCGACGGGAGTTCCTCCACGTCGACGACATGGCATCCGCGGTGTTGCACCTGTTGGAGCATTTCGATGGGCCTCAACAAGTGAATGTGGGGACCGGGACCGACGTGACCATCCGGGAGCTTTCGGACATGGTGGCCGCGGCGACCGGGTATGTCGGAGAGGTGAAATGGGACACCTCCAAACCTGACGGCACCCCCCGAAAGCTCCTCGATGTGTCCACACTCATGAATTCAGGCTGGCAGCCAAGGATTTCGCTGTCTGACGGTATCGCGAGCACAGTGGCCTGGTATCGCGAGAACATCGAGGATATCCGGGCGTGACACATCCCGAACTCGATTTGAGTGGTTTCACGGGCCGTGGCTACGACAAGGGCCGGGGTCGTCCGTGGCAGGCGATGTGGCACCTGGTTGGGCAACCGCTGGTCTCCTCGCGTGTGTTGCCGTCTCGGCTGCGCGTGTCGATCCTGCGGAAGTTCGGTGCGTCGATCGGTGCCGGGACCCTTATCAGGGAAGGCGTCCGGGTCCACTGGCCCTGGAAACTCTCCGTGGGTTCCAATTGCTGGATCGGTGTCGACGCCTGGATCCTCAACCTCGAATCCGTGGTGATCGGTGACAACGTGTGCGTCTCCCAGCAGGCCCTGCTGTGCACCGGCAGTCATCAACGACGCTCGCCAACGTTCGAGTTCGACAATGCGCCGATCAGCATCGGGTCCCGGGCCTGGATCGCCACTCGCGCGACCGTCCTGCGCGGAGTCACTATCGGAGAGAACGCTCTGATCGCCGCCGGTGCAGTCGCAAGCGCCGATGTGGCGCCGGGTGCGGTCGTGCGGGCGGCCGGGAGCAGTGTGCATGACTGACCGTGTGCTCGTCGTGGAGCCCAACATGGAGGGGCACAGGTTCAACTATGTGCGGCTTCTGATCGCGGAATGTCAGCGACGAGGCCTGTCCGTCGTGCTCCTGACGACCCCGTCGGGACGCGAGGATTTTGTTGCGAAGGCGGGCTCCACCGAGATCCCGGAATGGGAATTGCTTCCGGACGGCACTTGGCCGTTTCCCCGAGACCTGGAAGTCATCAGCCGCAAGGTGCAGGCCACGACGGTGGTCGTGCCGGACGGGGACGGAATCGCTCTGGCCCTGGCACGCCGCCCGTGGTGGCGTGGATCCGGCGAGCTGCGGATCCTCATCATGCGGGCCACCGCTCAGGCCGGACGCCATCCCCGGCTGCAGCCTCTGCGCACGTGGATCAGACGAGCCGGATTTGCGGTTGCGGAGGTCGTCCCCCGGGTCACCGTCCTGACGCTGGGCTCCGCGCTCGACGCCGACGCGAATCGTTCGGAAGTCTCCGATCCCATCGAATTCGAGCCCACCGACCAAGCCCGACAAGTGGTCCGGGAAGCGATGGGCCCAGATCCCGACCGGTTCTGGTTCGCCATTGCAGGGTGGCTGGATGCGCGCAAGAACATTCCGCTCGTCCTGACCGCGCTGGACGACGCTGCCCGGAGCGCGGATCGCCCACTCGGACTTCTGCTGGCCGGGCGTCAGGATGCCGAGCTGACGGACACGCTGCGCGCTGTGGCCCCGGGAGACGTCCGGCTGGCGGCGCTCAGCCGTCACCTCACCGATGCCGAACTCGACGCCGCCGTCGAGCTGTCGGATTGCATGGTGCTCGCACACTCCAACGAAGGCCCGAGCGGCATCCTGGGGAAGGCTGCAGCCGCTCGCACGAAGGTCATCGCCGCGGGTGCGAGAACACTGGCAAAGGACGTTCAGCGGCTGGGGCACTCCGCGCAGTGGGTGCCACTGGACCGGGCCGCACTCACCACTGCGGCGCTGAACGCCATCCACCAGCCACCGGCCGCTGAGGTCGCGTACGCCACTCCACGTGACTTCGCCATCGCGCTGTTGGGCCTGCGGTGAGCAATCGCCTTTCCCTGCACGCGATCCTCGTCTCGGGGGCCTCGGCGGGCGGCCAGTTGGTCATGCTCGTGGTCTTTGCGGCCCTGGGGCGGGAGATCGGCCCGACTCGGCTCGGTGTCGTCACGATCTCGATGGCGTTGGCGATGGTGCTGTCAGGGCTTGTCGACTTCGGGGCGAACAATCTCTGGGTTCGCGATCTGGCGTCGGGCGCTCTGCCGAAAAGCGACTACTCCCGGCGTGCCACGACCAAGGTGCTCGTCGGGATCGGTCTCGGGGCACTGATCTCCTTCGTCTGCCTTGCGGTTCCCCCGGCCCGGCCGTTCGGGGGGATCGGAGTCATTCTTTCGAGCTGGATCCTCACCCAGACGCTCCACGTCGCGTTGCGTGCCGACTCCAGGAACACCTCTCTGGCCGTCAGTCATGTTTCCGAACGCGCGGTGCTCCTCGTGCTCTATCTCGGTGCTGCACTTCTCGGCGTCCATCCCGAGATCGCGTTCTTCCTCTCCTATGCGCTGGGGGCCCTCGTCGGCGCAGGCGTGGCCTTCGCGCTGATGGACCCGGCTGCGCGCCCCTTTCGCGGACTCACGAGGTTGCCCGACGCTTGGCGCGGGGCCCAGTACTTTGGTCTCGGCGCGATCATGATCAATCTGAGTTCGCTCGATTCGGCCATCGCCGGGGCGGTCGCCGGCAACACGGTCGTTGGCTACTACGGTGCCGTCAACCGGTGGACGCAGCCGATCATGCTCGCCAGCAACACCTTCACCACGCTGTTGGTTCCCGTCGCAGCCCGCGAACCCACGATGCGTGACGTATGGGGACGGATCCGCTCCACGATGTGGTTGCCGGCCGGGGGCGCCGCGCTGTGTGTGTTGATGGGCGTTTTCGCGGAGCCTTTGGTCCTGCTGATCATGGGAGAGCAGTACGCCCCGTCAGTGCCCGTCCTCCAGATCCTCGCTGTCGCCGTGGCGATCATCAACATCAACCAGCCCCTGGCGGGGTTGCTGCAGGCTCGTGGCCACGACCGTCGCGTCGCGCTCCTGCTGGCGGTCGCCGTGCTGGTCAGATTGGGCGTCCTGGTGCCGCTCGTGTTGATCTTCGGCGCGATGGGGATTGCGCTCGCTTTCGTGATGGGTGAGGCGATTCTGCTGCTGGGAATGGTGGCGTACGCGCGCGCGCTCCGCGCGGCCCCCGCCGAACGAAGGAAGTGAAATCGGCCGCATGCCACGGCGCGGCAGGATCACTGTCGGCTCGGCATCGGCGGGCTGTGCCCGCTTCGCTTTCCGGGCAGTATCCCTGTCGTCTTGCTGAGGTTCCTCCGCGAGCGGTGGCAGCCTCACGTAGGGGTCGTCCGCGGCGGCCTCCGGCGTCAGTTGGGCTGCTGCAGCGACACCCGCGAACAGGAGGATGAGGATGAAAGCGAAACCGCGGTCCTCGGTCGGGGAACCGAACGGCAGGAGCGCCAACAACAACAGCGCCATCCCGCGCGCAGCCGTGTGCATGGGGGTGTACCCGCGCAGCTGCGCGAGTTTCTCGATGACGACGAGGGACACCGCGAGGAAGGCGATGAGGAACGCGGTGCCCACGAAACCCAACTTGATCACGGTGACGAGGGGCGTGTCCATGGCAAAGGGAGGGTTCCAGCCCAAGCCGTGGCCGAAGAAGGGACGGAGTTCGATCTGGTCCCAGGCGTACCGGTATTGGATGGCGCGCCACTGAAAAGACTGATCGCCAGCCGCATCACCGCTGAGGACTTCCAGGAGAGCCCAGATGCGCTTGTTGAGGAAGGTGGGATCGCTCAACAACGTCCTGGAGGCGAGCGGCATCAGGATGACGATCGCGGCCCCGACGAAGGCGACCGCTGCGAAAGCCCGCCCGGGGTGCAAACGGAATTTCGCCAGCGGCCCGAGCATGCCCACGATGACGACGAACAGGACCAGGTTTGTCCGGGTGCCGGTCACCAGCATGGCGACGGGGATGATCGTGGCCATCGTTGCCCAGAGGAATCGGCTCTTCCCCTTGACGGAGACGGCGATCAGCAGGGTGAGGGCGAAGCCCAGGCCCGCCAGGACGGTACTGCCGAGCACCAAGTAGGGCAGATTGAACGCAGCGACACCGCGACGGGTGAGCCAGTCGATGGCAAAGCCGACAGCGGTGAGGGTGCCCGCCGCACCCACGAGCCACATGGTCGTTCGTGGACGCAACTGCCGACCCGCCTCGATGCCGATGAAAGGCGCGAGCGGGATCAACAGATAGAACAGGCCCTGACGCACGACCGCTGTCGGGTCCGAGCCAGGCGTTGCGACCGTGCTGATGACCATCGATCCGGCCAGTGCCATGCCCAGACCAAGCCAGATCCGTGCTCGGGAGAACCAAGGCGGAGGATCGCGGAGAAGGTTGGCGACCGCGATCAGGGCTGCACCCATGGCCACCGCGCCATAGAGGACTTTGGCTGTGCTCACCTCTGTTGTTCCACCCAGCACGAACAGGGCTCCGAAGACGAGCACAGCCAAACGTGCGAACGGGTTCGCAATGGCCACTGCGCCTGCGATCAGCGCGAGGATGAGGAGCAGTCCCAGCTGGGGACGCACCATCGACAGCCCGGCCAGCACCACGGTGGCGATGGCGAGCGCCCAGAGGCCGGGGGACTGGGTCAGCGACCGGAGGCTTGTCCTCATGAGACCTTTCTATTACACGGACAACGGCGCCGATCGCCGCCTCGCCGCCGCAGGGGCCACTCGGCCACTGAAGTGCAGTTGAGATGGGGCAGTCGTCAGGCGGGTCCGGCGTTGCGTACAAATCACAGGCCAGGGGCGAAAGATGAACAGTGTTGGGACTTGACGACACCCCCGAAACGCTTTGGCTGGTTGGGACAACAGGTGGCTAGCATGACCCGCAGGCCGGCGAGAGGTGGAGTGTGGAGTTCAAGGAGTATTTCCGGATCCTGCGCGAACAGTGGCTGATTGTGGTGGCTGTCATGTGCGTGGTGATCTCAGGGGCCGCAGTGCTCACTCTGCTGCAGACTCCCAAATACACAGCCAGCACCGACCTGTTCTTCCGGGTGGCGGGTGGGGAATCCGTCTCCGATGTGGCCCAGGGTGGCTACTTTTCGGTAGCCCAGATGGAGTCCTATGCCCGGGTCGTGAGATCGCCGCTGGTGATCGATCCCGTGGCCGACCAACTGGGCTATCCGGGCGGGGGAGCGGCGCTGCTGGACGACACCACGGCGGAGACACCGCCGCAGCAGGTGGTCATGACGATCAGTGTGACCCACGAGGATCCCCTCCTCGCGGCCCGCGCAGCAAACTCCGTGGGCGAGGCCACCATCGCCGCAGTCGCGGTGCTCAACATGGATCATCAGAGCCAAGTTCGTGTGAAAGCCAGCACGCTCGCGGCGGCAGAGGTTCCGCAGAGGCCTTCTGAACCGGTTGCTCTCCGCAACCTGTTGGCGGCGGCTGCTGCCGGGCTGTTGTTGGGGTGGGGTGCTGCGTTCATCCGCACGATGCTGGACAACAAGATCCGAACAACCGAGGACGTCAAACGTCTCGGGGGGACACTGGCAACGCTCGGCGTGCTGCCGGAGGTTGAAGGTCCTCAGCTCGAGATGCTGACCGATCCCACGGGTATCGCCGCCGAGGCCTATCGGCGCCTCGCCACGAACCTGCGATTCGTGACGGTCGACAACGCACGAAACACCGTGTTGGTCACGTCGTCGGTGCAAAGTGAAGGCAAATCCACGATCGCGTCGAATTTGGCGATTGCACTTGCTGATTCGGGCGAGAACGTGCTTCTCGTCGATGCCGATCTCCGCCGCCCCACCGTTGCCTCCGTGTTCGCTCTGGAGGGGGCAGCCGGGCTGACGACCGTGCTCAGTGGCCAGGCACGAATTGATGAGGTCCTGCAGGTCTCGCCCGTGTCCCAGCTCACGCTGCTGGCGGCCGGGACGCTGCCGCCCAACCCGAGCACTCTCGTCGGGTCAACGAGAATGGAAGCACTGCTCGCTTGGGCCGAGCAGCGGTTCGACGTGGTGTTGATCGACTCGCCGCCCCTGTTGCCGGTCACCGACGCCGCGGTATTGGCCCCGCAGGTCGGCAGTGTGATGCTGGTGGTGGGGTCGGGGATCGTGACGAAGCCCGAACTCACGGAGGCCATCGCGGCCCTGGACCGAGTGGATACGACTCCCGCCGGTTATGTCCTGAACCGGGCCAAGCAGAACTTGGGCTCACGGGCGTACAAATATCACTGACCAGACCGGCTCTCACCTTCCTCCCCTTCTTCAAGGAGTCGCTGTGCGCCTGCTGATCGTCACCAACGTTGCTGCCCCCTATCGCCTGCCGCTGTGGGCCGAGATCCGTGCGGCGGGCGTCGATCTGACCGTGGCTCTGCTCGAGCCCGAAATCGCCACCAGTTTCGGCATGCCGGAAGAGAGAGCCCGGGACTGGCAGGATGTGGGCTCGTCGGAATCGACGGAGACGGTGGGGTTGAGAACGTGGCGCATGACGCGCGGCGAGGACGCCTACTACATCGCCAAGGGCGATGTCTGGTCATTGGTGCGGGGCGCAGAAGCTGTGATCATCTGTGGCTGGGACTCGCCAGCGTTCTGGCAGTTCCTCGGCGCCTGCAAGGTGACCCGGACGCCGGTGCTCGGTTTCTATGAATCGACCCTCGCCACCTCCAGCTTCAGCGGTGGACCTATTGCTGCCGCGCGGCAGTTCTTCATGCGGCAACTGGACGCCGTCATCGTCCCCGGAGTTGCCGCGGAGGAATCGGTCCTCGACAAAGGAGTGCGGGCTGACCGCGTGTGGCGCGGCTTCAACGCCGTCGACATGTCCGGATTCGCTGCGGTCAATTCGGCGACCGATGAGGGTGCCCGGAATTTCCTGTTCGTCGGCAAACTGATCAAGCGGAAGAACGTGGATTCGATCCTCGAAGCCTTCGCCACGCTGCCGGGCGACTGCCGGCTGAGCCTCGCGGGCAGCGGTGCGGAGGACGAGGTGCTGCGGAGTCAGGCTGCGAACCTCGGGATTGCCGATCGGGTCGATTTCCTCGGGTATACGAGCTATGCGGATCTGCCCGCCGTGATGGCTCGCCACGGTCATCTGTTGCTGGTCTCGCGGGTGGAGGTGTGGGGGCTCACCGTCAACGAGGGGCTGGCTGCGGGGATGCACGCCATCGTGGCGCGCGAATGCGGCGTCGCCCCTTCCGTCGACGGGATGCCGGGAGTATTCCTCTGCGATCCGACCCCCGAATCAATCGCGCAGAGCATGCACCGCAGCTTGGCCGATTGGCAGGGTCGAATCCAGGATCCGCCGATTCTGCAGCACGATGCAGCAGCCCTGGCCGAGGTGCATCTCCGTGCCGTGGATGATGTCCTCCGGCGCAAGCGACACACCTCGGACGTCTCCATGCCCTCGATTCCCCGCGGGTGATCCGACTACCCCTGGCAGCGGAGTCGGCGGTCAGCGGGGGCGGCGGTGGCGTACGAAATCGAAGACCGTGACTTTGCCATCGCTGTGCAGGTGGTGCGCACCGTGGATGTCCGGGCGGAAGTCCGGGGTGATCTCCGCGATCTCCTCCTCGATGAGGCCTTCGGCACCCAAGTGGCGGATGCGGCGGATCGTCGCTGCGGCACCATAATGCGCGAAACCGTGCCGTTGGGTGACCCGGAAGAGCTCCTCGCCGTCACGCAACAGCCCGGCGTTCCGGGCGCTGTCAGTGTCGTTGCGCAGGGGATTCATCGGGTGGGGCTCCCAGTCGCTGAAGGGGCTGTCGGCGGAGAATGCCCACAGCTCCGCGGTCGGCGTGCCCGTCCGGGCCTGATCGACCGTGGTGAGCAGCCACCACTTGCCGGCGTGTGGGAACACCAATGTGTCGCACGCCTGGATGTTGTCGATGGCGGTCCCCGCCAGCTCCCAACCCAGGGGAAAGTCGGTGCAGCGGTAGAACCGGATGTCGTTGGCGCCCAAGGTCTCCGGGCACATGTAGAGTTCGCCACTGTGCTCGAACAGAGCCGGGAACGACAGATGGAAGGGCTCGTCGAGCGCGACACCCACCCGCTCGGCATCCTTGTCGCCCAGCATGAACACGGAGATGACTGCCTTGTTTTCCGTATAGGAGTATTCCTCCACGAAGCAGAAGTGCGCACCGTTCCGCTCGATCACGAACGGGTCGGCCAGGAAGGTCCCGGGTGGTGCAGGCAGCTCCCTGCCCCGGCGCAGGACGGCATTTCGCCAGTCCCTGCGGACGTACGCCACAGCCCAGTCGGATCTCAGCCCGAGCAGGCGGCGGCCGCCTCGGACGGCGACCAGGCGGGTTTGGCGTGCGGCATAGCGGAGCTGGTCCGCAAGTCCGGGCGTCCGCAGCAGGGGACCGGAATAGGGCGTTGCCGGCAGTGGCTCGGGGAGCGTACGCTCCTGCGCCAGCCGGGACAGCACCTCTTTGAGATGGGGGGCTGACCGCTGGACGATGTTGCGGCGGTTGGCCGCGAAATAGCGTTCGGTCGGATAGTTTCCGCGGGCCAGCACATGCCCGCCGTCGAGCTCCTCGGTGAGCTGCTGGATCACGAAACCGGTGCTCGGCCACCGTTTCTGGACTTCCCAGAACCCGGGCGGACCACCCCGGTTGACGCGATTGTCACCGTGATGGAACGAAAGGATGCCGAAGGGTGTCGCGGTGAGGATATCGCCCTTGAGGATGCCGGTGCCGCATCTGATGAGCACATCGATCCCGGCGTCGCGGATCGCAGCGATGTCCTCGTCGGGGAAGCGATAGACATAACCGGATCCCGACACCTGCGGGCTGAACACGAGCTGGTGGGGGATGTCCCCGGTGAGGTCCACATCCTGGGCGGCCAGCCCCTGTGCCTTGAGAGCCCGTGACTCGAGGAGGGTCAGGACGCGGAAACTCACTCGCGACGCAGTCCCGAGCACGCCGTGCTTCCGGACGATCCGTTTGATCGGATCGAGGCGGCCTGCGTCCGGGTCGCGGGGGGCCGGGTGCAGCAGCAGGTGGGAGACCTCCATGTCGTCGCGGCGCCGAGCCCACCGGACCAGCTCCGCGATCTCGGGAGCCAGCCACGTGTCGTCGTTGAGCAGTCCGATTCTCAGCTTGGCCGCCGCCATCGATCCTCCTGGAGTCGCGCCACCATGGTTGAAGGGACGCCTTGTGAGCCTAGACTGCGCGGCATGAGAGGCAAGGGGAAACGCGCCCGCTGGAAGATATGGCTGGCGATCAGCCTGGTCGTCGTTGCCGGGGTGTTGAGTGTTTTGGCGCTCCAGAAGTCCTCCGGTGCTTTCTCCAAGCCTCCGACGCAGATCTATGCGGTGGGTGACTCCATTACGGAGGGGGATTCCGCGAACTTTCTTGAGGGCGAATACGGTGCGCGCTCCTGGGTGAACTATGTCGATCCCCAGATCGTCGTGACGGGAGGCTGGGCGCGGGGCGGGGCCACCACCGACGACATGGCGGAGAACGTCGTTCCGGCACCGGAAGCGAACACATTGGTGCTCTTGGCCGGTTCCAACGATCTGGCCACGGACGTGCCCTTCGAAACCACCAGAGCGAACCTCGAACGGATCGTGGCGACGGTCGGCGTTGACGAAGTCGTCCTCTCGGCGATTCCCCCACGGGACATGGATCCGCAGGGAGTCGTGCAGTTCAACCAACAACTGAAGGGCGTGGCGCAGGCCAACGACTGGCGGTTCGTCGATCCACTGGACGGGGTCCGTGAGGGGGACCGCTACGCCAGAGGCATGACCGAGGACGGGATCCATCCCACACCAGCCGGGGCCGAGCGACTGGGACAGAATCTCAGCAAAGCTCTCCTGTGACCTGCCACGGGTGAGGTTCTGGGCGGCGGGAGATCAGGCTGCCGGGCGTTGCCCCCGCCTGCTCCACCACCACGCGGCGCTGCCGGCAACCACGACTGCGAGCGCTCCTGCCCCCGCTGCCAGCAGGCCAAGGCGACCCGACGGTTCCGAGTTCGTCGGGGCCGGAGCGGGTGCGCCCTTGGCATGGGGTCCGACGCTGGCCGGGTTCAACACCTGCATCCCCGGAATGCGGTTGAGTCTGGAACCTTCGGGGACGGCATAGCCGGCCGGGTCCTCGCCGATAACGATGGAAGCGGCAGGCACCACACGATTGTCGCGCTGGGTCACGCCGCCCCGCGTCGCCTCTTCCACCGAGATGGAACCGGAATCGATCAGCGCATTGGCGGTGACCGTGTTGTATTTCTGCTCCTGGGGATCGTCCTCCAGGATGGTGGCGAGGTTGGGATATTTCGCCCAGGCCTGGGACTTGTAGGGCACTTTGTGCAGGCGCTGCTCCAACTCGCCACCCTGACCGGAGATTGCCCTGGACCAGTTGCCGACATAGACCGGTCGCTCGGTGCGCACTAGAACGTTGCTGGTGATGTCGTTGTCGCGGCCGTTGTGCTGGACACCGACGGCCGAGTCGACGATGAGGTTTTGCCGGACAGTGGTGCCCGACATCATGTCGTCGAGATAGACGGCCGGCACGTCATGGGCTCCCGGTCCCACGCGGGCAAAGATGTTGTGAGCGATCACGTTGCCCCGCTCGGTCCAGTCCCGGCCACCGTGCAGCGCTCCCGAATCGGAGGCGTCGAGGACCACGTCGTGCACATAGTTGTGTTCGATGCGGTGGTCGTTGCCGCGAAGCTGGATCGCCAGATGGGGCGCGTTGAACACCTCGTTGTTGCGGGCGATGTTGCCGACGCCCGCGAGGGTGATGCCCGGGGAATAGCGCGGATAGGTCTCGGAGAACTGATCGATGGTGTTGTTGGACACGAGGTTGTTGCCCGGCGTCAGGGAATCCCTGTCACCACCGGACATCGTGATGCCGCCACGACCGACACGGGAGATGCGGACGGAATCGACGACGGAATCGGCGACATCGGTGAAGTGAATTGCCGTGAGCCCCAGGTTGGTGAATGTGCCGCCGTGGATCTCGATGGCGCGACCACCGGTGAAACGCATCCCGTCGCCCCGTGTTTCGCTCAGATGCAGTCCCTCGAAGCGGACGTGCGACACCCCCTCGCCGACGATGAGCGGCTCGGTCGCAACGGTGAGGGAGAGCGGGTCACCCGTGGGCAGGAAATACATCAACCCGGAGGCTTCGTCCACATAGAATTCATCCGGCTGGTTGAGTGCCTCGAGCACATGGCGAAAGTAGAACGGCTGTCCCGCACGAGAGCCGAACTCCGCCGGTGTGTCCAGCGTGATCGTGGCATTGGCCGGGTCGAGGGAGATGACGCGCTGCAGCTGATAGGCCCAGTCGAAGCCCGGATAGCCCTCCGCCCACAGGTCACTGCTGGGCGCCCAGGTGAACGGCGTCCGATCGTCGATCCGCCACACCGGGTTGTCCCCATCTGCGTGCACGGCTGCAATCCTGAGCTCCGATCCCCGGTCGGGATAGCGGGCGTCATGCCCCATGGAATCGCCCTGAACGGGCTCGACACCGGTCGGCCTGTCGGCGCCGGTCACCTGTGGCGCACGGTTCACGGGGTCGCTGATGCCGAGTTCCCCAAGGT
>LSQX01046350.1_pt1 | contig 16062 bp, 13 predicted proteins | sample 654561 | NCBI WGS metagenome assembly LSQX01 (sample SAMN04489861, study PRJNA283612) | anaerobic digester metagenome | isolation source: 4 biogas reactors fed with cattle manure at either 37C or 55C with and... | place: Denmark: Kongens Lyngby | collected 2014 | reverse complement strand
GATATCCACTGTGATGCTGTCGTTCTCCTGTACATAAGCCATCAACCCGCCAACAGCCGCTTCCGGGCAAACGTGCCCGATACTTGCTCCGCGTGTCGCTCCGGAAAAGCGCCCATCTGTAATCAACGCCACACTATTGTCGAGTCCCATGCCGGCCACAGCAGATGTCGGCGTGAGCATTTCTCGCATGCCGGGGCCACCTTTCGGGCCCTCAAATCGAATCACAATGACATCGCCGGCATTAATTTTCCCCGAGAAAATAGCTTCGGTCGCTTCTTCTTCAGAATCGAAAACGCGTGCCGGACCGGTATGAACCATCATTTCCGGCAAGACAGCGCCCTTCTTAACGACTGCACCCTCAGGCGCCAAGTTACCTTTGAGAATGGCTAAGCCGCCGTCCTTCGCGTAGGGATTGGTGTGAGGGCGAATCACTTGTCCATCCGCTCCACCTACGCCATCAATTCGCTCATTAATCGTCCCGTCCACCGTCAGACAATCGATATTGTAAAATCCGCCTTTGGAAAGCTCTTTAATAACAGAAGAGATTCCTCCGACAGCATTTAAATCTGTGATAAAAAGCTCGCTGGCAGGGTTTAACTTGCATAGTTGCGGCGTCGTTTCTGCAATTTTAGATATATCATCGACGGCCAATGGCGCGCCACACTCTCTGGAAATGGCAAGCATGTGAAGCACACTGTTGGTTGAACCACCTAAAGCCATATCCATGCGCATGGCATTCTCAATAGCGCGCTTATTCATAATCTGACGTGCCGTAATGCCCTCTTCTAGGACTTTCATGATTTGCATTCCCGTCTGTTTTGCTAAACGGCGACGTTCAGCGAATACCGCGGGAATGGTTCCCGATCCTGGCAGAGCCATGCCCATCGCCTCAGTTAAACAACTCATAGTATTTGCCGTGTACATGCCGGAACAGCTACCGCAGGTCGGACAACAAGCCTTCTCCCACTCGCTGAGTTCGCATTCAGTTATCGTGCCGGAAGCGCAAGCGCCAGATGCTTCGAAAAGATTGGAGAGTCCGACACGTTGGCCGCCGTAGTTACCGGGGAGCATTGGTCCTCCGGTTACAAAAATAGCCGGTATATCAAGCCTTGCTGCTGCCATGAGCATGCCCGGGATAATTTTGTCGCAACTGGGAATAAATACAACGGCATCTAAAGGTTGTGCCATAAGTACCAATTCGCAGGAATCGGCGATCACGTCACGACTTACGAGTGAATACTTCATACCAATATGGTTCATCGCCGTTCCGTCACACACACCGATTGCCGGAAACTCCATAGGCACACCGCCTGCTAGGCGAATCCCGTCTTTAACACAGCGAGCCAACTCATTCAAATGAATGTGGCCCGGAATCAACTCGTTATATGAATTGACGACACCAATCATGGGACGCTTCATCTCATCCTCGGTCATCCCAAGTGCATAAAGTAACGAGCGATGTGGCGCGCGACTAATTGAATCGGTCATCTGTCTGCTTCGATTTTTCATCATGTATCACTCCTTATAATAACGTGCAAAAGCAATGTCTAATAATATGCGAAAGAAGAGTAAGTCTGCCCCACTCTTCTTGACCGTTTTGGTTACGCCCCGTATTCGGGGCATCAGACAATAGACGCAATCACTTTCGCTGTCATTTCCTTGGTGCCAATCACCTTGTCCTCTTGTCCATAAGCAATGTCCTTAGTCCGCCAACCATCTGCGATGACATCCGTCACCGCCTTCTCAATGGCAGCCGCCTCATCGGTCAATGATAGCGACCAACGCAACATCATTGCAGCTGACAGAATCGCAGCCAACGGGTTGGCCATATCCATTCCCGCGATATCCGGCGCAGAACCATGAACCGGCTCGTACATGCCGGGAGTACCCGGCTTGCCGAGTGACGCAGATGGTAGCATACCGATAGAACCTGTGATCATACCGGCCTCGTCTGAAATAATATCACCGAACATGTTTGACGTTACAATAACGTCGAAATCATTAGGACGTCGAACAAGTTGCATTGACGCGTTGTCAACGTACATAAAATCCAAAGCGACTTCAGGGTATTCAGCAGAAATCTTTGTCGCCACTTCTCTCCACAAACGAGAACTCTCAAGAATATTCGCCTTATCAACGCAAGTCAGCTTCTTATCACGGCCCATTGCCATATCAAATCCAACACGCACAATACGCTCAATCTCAACTTCGCTGTAAGCCTCCGTGTCGTATGCCTCAACACCCATCGGCGTACCATCTTCGAGGGTGCCACCCTGACGCCGTCCTCGCTCACCAAAATACAGACCACCCGTCAATTCTCGGACAATCATGATGTCAATGCCTTTGTCCACAATGTCTGCCTTAAGCGGGCTGGCCACGGACAAGGCGTCAAACAAAATAGCAGGACGCAAATTCGCATAGAGATTAAGACCACCTCGCAAATCCAAAAGCGCACGCTCCGGACGACGGTTTCCGGGAAGATCATCCCACTTTGGACCACCAACCGCACCGAGCAACACAGAGTCGCTGTTTTTACAAGCGGCTAGAGTCGTGGCCGGCAAGGCGTCTCCGGTCGCATCAATAGCGCTTCCACCGGCTAACAGCTCATTGAACTCAAACTGATGCGAATACTTTTTGCCAACTTGCTCTAACACTTCACAAGCGGCGTTTGTAACTTCCGGACCAATCCCGTCACCGGGTATGACCGCTATTCTGAATGAACTCATATTTCCTCCGTCACGCTCTGTCAAAAGAGCATGTTCTGATTATTATATTATCATTGTGCGATATTGAAAAGACAGATGCCCTAGGACTTGGCCTTTTCGGCGATGTAGCCGACCAGACCGTCTGCTTCAATAATCTTACGAATAAACTCCGGAAAGGGCTTTGCGGTAAATACCTCACCGGTGGACAAATCCTTGATTTCTCCGGTGTCAAAATCAACCTCAACCTCGTCACCATTACCAATTCGCTCAGACGCTTCCTTGGACTCCATGATCGGAAGCCCCATGTTAATGGCGTTACGAAAAAAGATACGAGCGAAAGACGGTGCGATAACACAGGAAATGCCACTGGCCTTGATTGCAACCGGCGCGTGTTCACGCGAAGATCCACAACCGAAATTCGGACCGGCAACAATGATGTCACCGTCTTGAACACGATCAACAAATGTCGCATCAATGTCTTCCATACAATGCTTCGCGAGTTCTTTCGGATCGGACGTATTGAGGTATCGAGCCGGAATGATGACATCCGTATCTACATTGGCTCCGTATTTAAAGACTTTTCCTTTAGCATTCATAGCGAGGTCCTCCTCTTTCTTATTTATTCAAATCATCCGGGCCGCCGATATATCCCAAGACCGCCGAAGCAACCGCCACCGGAACACCGGCGAGATAGACTTCGGATTCAGGATGACCCATTCGACCGACAAAATTTCGGTTGGTCGTAGAAACGCATCGCTCACCCTTGGCTAAGATTCCCATATGGCCGCCCAAACACGGTCCACATGTGGCCGCTGAAATAACACACTCTGAATCAGCAAAAACTTCCAAAATGCCCTCTTTAAGAGCCTCTTTCCAGACTCTTTGCGAACCGGGCAACACAATACAGCGAATGCCTTTTTTGACTTTGTGTCCCTTGAAAATGGAAGCAGCAAGTCTTAAATCCTCAAGACGACCGTTGGTGCAAGAACCAATAACCACTTGATCAATGTCAACGCGCTCAAATTCGCCCAACACCTTCGTGTTTTCAGGCAAGTGTGGGAAAGCCACCTGTAGCTGAACATCATCGAGCTTAATCTCGATAACTCTTGCATACTCCGCATCCTCATCTGCCGCAAAAACTTGGTAACGCTCCGCTGCATAACGCTCCGCTGCGTATTTTTGTAAATAGGCTAACGTCTTCTCGTCGACTGGAAAAATGCCATTCTTACCGCCGGCTTCAATCGCCATATTACAGATTGTTAAACGATCCGACATCGATAAAGAAGCGACACCGGGGCCGGCAAACTCCATTGATTGATATAAGGCGCCATCGACACCAATCATACCGATGATGTAAAGAATTAAATCTTTACCAGTCACATGCCCTTGTAAAGAACCGGTTAGTACAATCTTAATGGCTTCAGGAACGCGGAACCATGTTTGACCCGTCGCCATCGCACAAGCCAGATCGGTTGAGCCGACGCCGGTCGCGAAAGCGCCGAGCGCTCCGTAAGTACACGTATGTGAATCTGCTCCGATAATCGCATCTCCGGGAGCAATCAATCCGTTTTCAGGGAGCACAACATGCTCAACACCCATTTGGGGGTCACCAATCTCGTAATAGTTCTCGATATTGAAAGCCTTGGCAAAACGACGCATCTTCATGCAGTGCTCTGCAGACTTAATGTCCTTGTTCGGTGTGAAGTGATCCGGAACTAAAGCAACTTTAGCCGAGTCAAATACCTGCGTCGCATTCGTCTTCTCGAAAACATCTATCGCAGGAGGCGTCGTCACATCATTACCCAATACCAAATCGAGTTTTGCTTCAATTAACTGCCCCGGAACAACTTGATCCAGTCCGGCATGTTTAGCCAATATCTTCTGAGTCATTGTCATACTCATAATGAAATCCTCCTTATCATAAATCAGGTTAGTGCGCATATTCAGAATACCTTTGATTCAGGCGGCTTACAATAACAGCTACCCGCGTAAATATGATTGTTTTCTGCCATTTAAGAATGACATATCTTATTTCGTGAATAATATTTCACGAAAAGATATGTCATATCGCACAAACACACAATGTAAGAGTAAAGATTTGGCATTTACGTCTCGCTCAAAAACGACGGGCATTAACGATGCTTTAGAAGTCAAAAGGATTGCCGATGCTTTCATGACCGCAATAGATACATCGGGATACAATGCCTTCTGTTCTCATCATTGTCACCTGACAATTTGGACAAGGCTCAATCTTTTTCTCTCTTTGCCTCTGGGCACGCTCAACCTCAGAAATATCAACCTCTGCCAAAGCCTCAATCAACTGTTCATCCGTCGACCCTTGCGACTTGAGAATTGACCAGATTGCCTCCAGAATTAGTTTTTGACGTTTATTCTGCTTTTTTAGCTTTGAAATCTCCTCAATCACTTCGAACTCAGCGATTTTATCGGTCATTGACTTATATGACTTTGCTTGTTCGTTCTTTAGTTCGTCATTCTGAAGATCGTTCAAATCCGGCAAATCAGCACGAAAATCTAAATCCGTATCCATAAGTACCTCTCGAAGAAAAATGTATCATCCATTTTTTACATTTATATTATAGCACCGCTCTTCTGATTTACAAAAACTCATTTTGGCATGGGACATGATGTCCTCGCTATTTAAGATATTTTTTTCTTATGTACATCGGCCGAATCTGTAGCACCGTTCGTTTTCCTGAAATGCGATTTTTGAACACATGGCGCAGAAAAGAGCACTTTACGGCTCAAATCTCCCATTGCTCGATCGACGAACTCCCCAGCGGAAATCAGGTGTTTAAGTCCTGGCACCTTATGTCCAAATATAGGGCCATTCTCTATATCTACACTGTACGGACCGAGAGCCACAACTTGAACATGAATATCAGTGTCCTTGAGCTCCTGCGATAGACCTCGTGCAAACTGTCGGACAAACGACTTCGCAGACGAAAAGACCATCCCGGATTGTGCATCGGCAATTCGCCCGACTCCTGAAGATAATTGTATGATTGATCCTTCATTGCGCTCAAGCATCATCTTAAGCAAATACAAACTGATACTCACCGTAGCATTCATATGGATATCCATGAACCGCGATGCTTCCAAACGACTCAGAGAATCAAATCCGGTTCCATAAGCCTCCATCGCGTTGTTCACGTAAGAGATGATGCGAAGACCCTCTAATCGCGACCGAAGTTGCAGGATCGAAGCCTTATTCGATAGATCAAGCGCCAAGCCTTCAACACGAACGTCGTACGATTTCGAAAGCGTTCGAAAAGCATCGTCCTCTTTCACGTCCAAAGGATGAACGACAACGATATCTATACCCATCTTCGCAAAGTATTTGACATATTCGAGTCCGACACCGGATGCGCCTCCGACGACAAGTGCGGTTTGACGTTCATTCATACTATTCTTCATCTTTCATTCCTCCATCCTCAACAATCGATCGAAGTAAACGAACAAAAATCTGACTCTCTTTGGGCGTTAATGGTGCCATCAGACGATGAAAGAGCGCCTTTTCAAAGTTGTCGTATTCCGTGACCATGGCCTTGCCCTTCTCCGTCAGCACCAAAGAAAAGGTGCGAAGATCCTCTGGATTGATTCGCCTCTCGATATAGCCTCTGGATTCCAGTCGAGCAACCAAACCGGTCACCGTACTCTTAGGGAGTTCGAGCCTTCTGGAAATATCGCCAACGACAACCATCTCGGCCAAGTGCATCATCCACAACATATCGATCTCGCTGTCAGACAAACGCAACAAGTTACCCTTACCAAGGCTAATCGAAAGCCTGCGATGCTTACGCCTCATTGCCAACCACAAATCAGAGATATCCTTGGTGTTTGTGTTTCGCATTGCCATAGAAATCCTCGTTGCTTAATTAGTACGATATACGTATTGTACGATATTCGTACTTTTATGTCAATCTATCTTATGCAATTTGACAGTGATTTATCACATTGCGCTTCAAACCAACTAAAATGACTCAAAAGAACTCTTTCACCGAAAAAATCTCGAATCCCATCGCATGTTTTCTTTCTCACAAGATCTCATTTGAATGCCGACTGGTTCTGGTATAATGATTTCGAATAAATTACGGGGTGAAAAATGCAGTTATTACTGGCGCAGAACATATCAAAAATCTATCATGGGCGAGCGGTTCTCGATGGTGTCAGCTTAACAATCAATGATAGCGACCGCGTCGCGCTTATCGGCAGTAATGGTGCCGGTAAGACCACCTTGCTGAAGATTCTCAACAATCTCGAAAAGCCTGACGCCGGTTCCATCATCCTCAGCCGAGGTGTAATTACCGGCTATCTTGCCCAAAACATAAATCTTCAAGACTTGGGAAATAATCCCTTGATGAGCCGAGAACTTATGGATGCCCAATCCCGCCTCAAGGCAATTGAGAATGCTCTCTCCACTAAGACTTATACGGATGAAAAAGAATGCCTGGCTAAATATGCTGAAGCGACAGCCAAATTCGACGCCTTGGGTGGATATGATTTTGAGTACAGAATGAAAGACGCATTGGCTGGGTTGGGACTCGCCTCTACCGACCTGAGCCGATCAATGGATACATGGTCCGGTGGAGAAAAAATGCGAGTCGGTTTAGCCCGATTAATCGTGACGAAACCGGACTTATTGCTTTTGGATGAGCCGACGAACCATCTGGATACAGACGCCATGGAATGGCTCGAAGATTATCTATCTCACTACAAGGGCGCAGTACTAATCATCTCTCACGATAGGCGATTCATTGATCGAACATGCAACCGCGTGCTTGAGCTCTCAGCGTCCAAAATACGTACTTTCTCCGGGAATTATACCGATTATGTGCTCCAGAAAAAGGCCATCGAAGAGACACTTTCACGATCAATAGATAATCTCCAAAAAGAAATTGAGCGCCAAAAAGAGGTGACACAAACGATGTTGTCTCACCGAAAAATGTCCTCATATCACGCGCGCGAAAAGGTCGTCGATAAACTTTATGATAAACTGACAGCCGAAAAACAAAAAGCCGCTCGCGACAATCGCGCGTTGAGCTTTTCGCTTATGCCACAAGAGCGAACGGGCGACCCGAATCGCGTGATCATCCGGGCTGATAATATTGGACTATCTTTTGGAGATAAACGGCTATTTCAAGATCTCAGTTTCACTCTCAAGGCGCAAGAGAAATTGTTTTTTGTCGGTCCAAACGGTTGTGGCAAGACGTCTCTACTTCAACTTCTTTTGGGGAAAATTGCCGACTTTGAAGGCCATATCTATATCTCAGCCAACGCCCGATTCGGTTATATGGGCCAGTTTGTACCCTTCTCCGACGAGAAGCGAACCGTCTTTGATGAGTGTTTTCAACGTGCCGAGATGACAGAAACTCAAACCCGATCTTTGTTGGCGCGCTTCGGATTTATAGACATCGATGTATTTAAATCAATCGAGGTATTATCCGGTGGCGAACGATCCAGACTCTATTTATGTTGTTTGCTGCAAGAAAAACCAGATGTTCTTTTTCTTGACGAGCCCACCAACCACCTCGATATTGCTTCTCGCGAAGTCCTTGAGAATGCACTTTCAGAATACAACGGTGCTATTGTCGCCGTCAGCCACGATCGTTACTTTATTAATAAATGCGCAAACAACCTGATTGGGTTTATAGATTCAGACAATGTCAGAGACTTTTCCGGTTTTGAAAATTATCGTAATGCATATCGCAAGCACTTTGAAAACTGCTCACAGGCGCAAAAGCCTGCGGATAAACCCACGCGAGCCCAAGGCGAGAATAAATTCGTCGCACCCTTCTTTTTCAAAGAATCCAACACAAAGAACAAATCGCTTCTGAGAAAAGAAAACGCAAAGAGAAAAAACAGAATACGTGAGCTTGAGCAGTTGATTGAAATCCTCGAGCAGGAGCAACTAGAAGCCCAGGAGCAATTCACAAAGGAAACAAAGCCTGATGAATATGTCACGTTCGCCAAAAAGGGCGAGCAACTCGACGCATTTATCGAAGAATATTTGCTTTTAGTTTCAGAGGATGAAAGCGATTTGGACGACGACGTTTAACTCATGCGGACAGATATCTTCCTCCTCAATCTCCGACTGTCTGAAGCGACTGTATGGATATTGATGTTTGGACCGGAGCGGTCTTCTGTCTTTTAGATGCAATATTTATCGTCGCAATAATTATCAATACAAATACGAGGACCAAGAATAGAGCCAGCAATGAAAGAATTTGAATTTGCTGCGTGAGGGTGCCTCCGGACTTCCGTCGATCATAGACATGAATCGACACAGGTTCTTGTCCATCCGTCAGAACGACTTTTTCAGAAAGATACTCAAACGGAAACCCGTCTTTATCTCGCTTCATCATCAAGCTTTACCCCTACTCCCTCATACGATCTTTGCGCGGAAAGTATAACACAGACGCCAACAAAAAAGCAAAGGCAGAGAAAATCTGCCTTTGCTCTAATGCTCTGTCATTAATAATTCTGATTATTGAAATTATGCCTTGCCTTGGCAACCGAGAACTTCTGTAATCTTATGCGCAACCATCTCTTTAACAGCAAGACGCGCCGGCGCAAGATATTGACGAGGATCAAAGTGCCCCGGATTCTCATTGAAGTACTTGCGAATTGTACCGGTCATGGCTAAGCGGATGTCAGAATCGATGTTGATCTTACAAACAGCCATAGATGCCGCTTGTCTGAGCATAGACTCCGGAATGCCAATGGCATCCGGCATTTTGCCGCCATTGTCGTTAATCATCTTAACGTACTCCGGAATGACGGAAGACGCGCCGTGAAGAACGATCGGAAAACCGGGCAAACGCTTCTCAATATCCTCAAGGATGTCAAAACGCAACTGCGGCTTCTGACCCGGCTTGAACTTAAATGCACCATGGGATGTACCGATGGCAATTGCCAAGGAATCACAACCTGTGCGCTCAACAAAATCTTGAACCTGAGCGGGATCCGTGTAGGACGCATCCTCAGCGGATACATTGACTGCATCCTCAATGCCTGCGAGACGTCCGAGTTCTGCCTCGACAACAACGCCATGCGCATGAGCGTACTCCACAACCTTTCTTGTCTCCTTAACATTATCTTCATATCCGTGATGTGATCCGTCGATCATAACGGAAGAGAAACCACCGTCGATGCAACTCTTACAGAGCTCGAAAGAATCACCGTGATCCAAATGAAGTGCAATCGGAAGATCGGTCTCAATCAAAGCTGCTTCAACCAACTTCACAAGATAGGTATGGTTGGCATACTTTCTTGCCCCTGCAGATACCTGAAGAATCAAGGGTGCATTCAATTCTTTACCCGCTTCAGTGATACCTTGAATAATCTCCATGTTATTCACATTAAACGCTCCGATAGCGTACCCGCCCTCGTAAGCTTTCTTAAACATGTCTGTCGTTGTTACTAATGGCATAATATTCTCCTCCAACTTTGCGAAAAAACGCATCTTTCCATACTTTTACCTCAATCATTTTACGAGTCAGTCTGGATTTCGTCAACATTTATGATAGAATATGATTTATGAAAGAAAAGGAGGAAGTCACTGTGCAACAAAAAAACATTGTAACCTGTGTCATTTTATCCCTCGTTACCTGTGGAATCTACGGCATCATTTGGATGATCGCTCTTACTGATGACACTGGAAGAATGGCGGGAGACAGCAACATGAAGGGCTCCACGGCAGTTCTGCTAACGATTGTTACCTGTGGTATCTACGGATACTTCTGGGCTTACAAGATGGGCGAGCTGTTAACCAAGGCTCAGTCTGCTCAAGGTAAGGCAACAGATTCTAATTACCCGGTCTTGTTCTTGGTTCTTCAAATTTGCAGCTTGGGTATCGTTAATTGTGCGCTCATCCAGAACGAGCTCAACAAAATGGTTGCTTAATCCATGCGGGAACGTCTGGTGCGGCTGGCTTGGCCAGCCGCTTTTCTTTTTTTCATCGCACTTATTTACATCACCGTTCACTACTTGACCGATTTTTCATTGCCTTGTATGTTCCACATGATCACCGGTCTTTATTGTCCGGGTTGCGGTACCGGACGTATGTTTTTTGCCATTTTAAGGCTCGATTTTTATGCAGCCTTTCGTGCAAATCCTTATGTATTTATTCTCATTCCCATCATTGCAATTTACTATATCGCAGAAATTCGAGCCTATATATCAGGCCGCCAGCGAAAACAGTCCCGTCCAGAAAAAGTATTCTTCGTAATTCTCTTGGTCGGTCTGATTCTTTTCGGTATCCTAAGAAATATACCGTATTTCTCTTTCTTGGCACCTGTATCTTAGTTCCATCATTATTCTCGATACATTTTGTTGCTATCGAGAACGTCATTAACCAACTTAGCAATTGCATCATCAGCCATATCTTCTTTTTCTATTTCGCTCTGACGATCATGTGCTCTATACTTTTGGCTTATTAGAAAAGTCTCCTCCTTAAGAGTCAGAAAGTCAGCAACTGATGCCAGGTCCTCTGACGTCGTCTGATAACATGCATCCGAATTAATATCGTCGAGAATCAAATACATTCTTTGGCTTTTCCCAACCATGGACTTGGCGCGAACGAGCAATCTTTCAACTTGATCCGGCTCGCCGAGTTTCGCATCAAAATCTTCAAAGGCAATCGGCAACAGTCTAAACATGTAACGTAAGACTACCTTTTTATTCGAATAATCAATAGCGACACGGTACTTTGCTATCAGAAAAGTCTGAATAAACACCGGTACACATACAAAAATCGGAATAATAAACACCGGCAGAAGAATATAATACGAAGAGCCTTTGCCAATCAGGAGAACAATTACTGCGACCAAAAGTGGGAAAAGAACGAGTGTTGCGATTCTGCGCCTCAGGACTTGCTTGGGGTTTGCAGGAAAACAATGAACTCCGCTTTCGGGAAGTTCTGGCACTGTTACCGAAATATTATTTGAAGATGGCATATCTGTGATCTGCGAGGCCGCTTCCAGCTGATTGTCATTCATATTCATCTCATTCATAAAAGATCTCCCTCTTAAATTCAAATGGTTCCGACAGAACTCGAAATTTATGACTGCAGTAATGTCAATCGCTCGTCGATACTCGCAAGCATCTCTAAATATTTGGCTCGCTTTTCTTTTTCAGCAAGAACGACTGCTTCAGGCGCCCGTTCTACAAAGGAAGAATTCTCCAGTTTTGAATCGACACGTCGAACTTCATTATCGAGATGGTGCTTTTCTTTCTTAAGACGCTCCAGTTCTTTTTCAATATCGATGAGATCTTCAAGCGGCAAAAAGAATGTACCTCCATTAAATATCGCGGTTACCGCAGTCGCGGGTATTCCCACTTTATCGGTGCGGAAGTCAATGCTGTTGACGCTCGCAAGTCGATCTAGAAACGCGACACTGTCATCGAAAATACCTCGGATGTCCTCGCTCCCTGCCACGAGAATCGCCCCTGCTTTCCTTGATGGCGCAACCCCCAGCTGTGTTCGAACATTTCTGATTGAGCGAACGGCGTCCATCAGAACGGTCATCTTCTCTTCTTCTGCGTCAAACGACCACTCCGGCTTGGCCTCCGGCCATTGATCCACCATAAGCGCACTTTCTTTATCGGAAAGAATTAAGTGCGAGTATACCTCTTCGGTTAAAAAAGGCATAAACGGATGCAATAGCTTCATCGCTTCGCCCAGTACATAATTCAAGACATACTGTGCTTCAAGTTTGGTGGCAACTGTGGCATCGAAAAGTCTGGACTTCGCAATCTCGATATACCAATCACAATACTCTTCCCAGATGAAAGAATAAATTTTCGCGACTGCAATACCGAACTCATACTTTTCAAGATTTGCCGTGACCTCGGAAGATACCTTGTTCAGTCGCGACAGAATCCACTTGTCTTCGAGTGTGAATTTTTCTGGGTCAATTGCATCAAAACTTATTGTCTCTTCACAATTCATTAAAACGAAACGCATTGCATTCCAAATCTTATTCGCAAAATTGCGCCCAGCTTCAATCTTATCCTCTTGAAAACGTTGATCGTTACCCGGCGCATTTCCCGTAACCAAAGAATACCGTAACGCGTCCGCTCCGTATTGATCGATTATTACAAGTGGATCCACTCCATTTCCCAGAGACTTACTCATTTTTCGACCTTGAGGATCTCTGATTATACCGTGAATCAAAACATGCTCAAACGGTACTTCGCCCATATTTGCAACGCCCGAGAAAATCATTCGCGCGACCCAGAAGAAAATGATGTCGTATGCAGTCACCAACACATTGGTCGGATAAAAATATTCTAGTTCGTCGGTCCTTTCCGGCCATCCTAAGGTCGAAAAAGGCCATAATGCTGACGAAAACCATGTGTCGAGTGTATCCTCATCTTGAACCGGATGGCTCGCGCCGCAAGCACCGCAACGCTCCGGTGCATTCTTATCAACAGTGATATGTCCACAAGAACAATAGTACGCAGGAATACGATGCCCCCACCAAAGCTGCCTTGAAATACACCAATCACGAATATTATCCATCCAATTGAAATAAATCTTATCAAATCGCTCCGGAATAAAGCGCGTCTTTCCTTCTCGGACCGCTTGATTAGCCGGCTCAGCCAAAGGCTTCATTTTAACAAACCATTGAAAGGAAACCTTGGGTTCAACAACGGTGCTGCAACGATAACACGTGCCAACATTATGCTTGTGCGGCTCTATCTTGAGAATCAAATCTTTTGACTCTAAATCCGAAACGATACGCTTTCTTGCCTCGTACCGGTCCATTCCGGCATACACTCCTGCCGATTCATTCATATGTGCATCGTCCGTCATCACCGTAATAACAGGCAACCCATGCCTCAATCCAACCTCAAAATCGTTCGGGTCATGTGCCGGAGTGATCTTGACTACACCGGTTCCAAAATCTTTTTCAACGTAATCGTCGGCGACAATCGGTATTTTCTTGTTGAGAAGCGGTAAAATTACCGACTTGCCAACGAGTGCTACGTATCGCTCGTCTTCGGGATGGACTGCGACTGCAGTATCACCAAGCATCGTCTCCGGACGTGTCGTCGCAAGAACCAAGAAGCCGCTGCCATCCGCCAATGGGTACTTAATATGCCAAAAGTGGCCATCCTTCTCTTCGTACTCCACTTCTGCATCCGAAATGGACGTCAGGCAATGCGGGCACCAATTGATGATACGCTCACCGCGATAAATCAAGCCCTGTTCATAATATCGGATAAAAACTTCTGTCACGGCATCGGAGAGACCTTGATCCATGGTAAAACGCTCTCTGCTCCAGTCACACGAGGAACCGAGTCGCTTAAGTTGCTCTACAATTCGACCGCCGTACTCGTCTTTCCACCGCCATGCTTTTTCAAGAAACGCCTCTCTACCAAGACCTTCCTTGGTGAGCCCTTCTTCTTTCATCTTTGCGACTATGCGTGCTTCTGTCGCGATTGCCGCATGATCCGTACCAGGGAGCCATAGTGCCTCGAATCCCTGCATGCGCTTAAAACGCGTAAGGATATCCTGAAGAGTATTATCAAGCGCGTGTCCCATATGAAGTTGCCCGGTAATATTCGGAGGAGGCATTACGATGCAATAAGGTTTTTTATCAGGGTTCGGCTCTGCACGAAAATATCCCGCATCCATCCACTGCTTGTATAGCCGCGGTTCCGCTTCAGCGGGCTCGAAAGTCTTGCTAATGTTGTCTATTCTGCTCATTATTTACTCCCAAAAGAATTATTTGGTCTGTTTATGAATGTGTTCCTGCTTCCCGATCCTTCTCGCGTATCTCAACACGTCGAATTTTACCGCTGATGGTTTTGGGCAGCGCATCAACATACTCAATGATTCGAGGATACTTGTAAGGTGCCGTGACAGACTTGACATAGCTCTGAAGTGTTTTCGTCAATTCCGGCGACGGCGAATAACCCTTCGATAGTACAATCGTTGCTTTGACCGCAAACCCTCTGTCCGGATCCGGCACACCAGTCACAGCGCACTCCATAACACTAGGATGCTCCATTAAAGCACTCTCAACTTCGAACGGTCCGATTCGATATCCCGAACTCTTGATCACATCGTCAACTCGGCCGACATACCATAAAAAGCCCATTTCGTCTCGATATGCCGTGTCTCCGGTGTGATAAAGATCGTCGTGCCAAGAACGACTCGTTGCTGTCTCGTCACGATAATAGCCTCTAAAAACGCCGAGTGGCTTCCCTCCGACTTCCTCATCCGTACGAATGCAAATTTCACCGGTCACGCCGGATTCGACTTCAATACCGTCCTCGTCAATCACCACAATATGATTGCCCGGCGTCTGGAGCCCCATGGAACCTAGTCTTGGAAGCATCCAAGGGAATAATGTGCCGCACACCAATGTCGTTTCGGTTTGACCAAATCCTTCAAATATCTTAAGCCTTGTATTCTTGAGCCATTGGCTATATACCTCCGGATTTAGAGCTTCACCCGCCGTACAACAGTGCTTAAGCGAAGAAAAATCATAACCGGAAAAATCTTCTTTAATCATGAATCGATACATTGTCGGCGGTGCACAGAACGTCGAGATTTTATACTCGTCAAGTTTCTGAAGAATATCCGCTGCCGAGAACTTCTCAAAATCATACGTGAAAATTGCAGATTCACCCAACCACTGACCATACATCTTGCCCCAAAGAGACTTGAGCCAACCGGTGTCAGAGATGGTGAAATGCAGGCCACCGTCCTCAACACGATGCCAGAATACACCCGTTAACAAATGTGCCAGCGGATATGAGTGGTCGTGCAAAACCATTTTGGGATAGCCTGTTGTGCCGGAAGAAAAAGACATAGTCATAATATCGGTGACCTTCGTGGCCGCTTCGCCGGTCGGCCGCTCGAAAACATCGCTTTGCGATTCGAACTCACTGTCAAAATCAATCCATCCGGGCACGTTTTTCCCTCGAGTGACGGCGCGATGCTGTAACGTCTCGTACTGGCCCATCGCCTCGTCAACGTGCTCAGTACACAAATCGTCACCGGTCATCACGACCATCTTAATGCCGCCGGAGTTCATGCGATAGACATAGTCCTTCGCAGTCAGAAGATGTGTTGCCTGCACGGCAACCGCACCAATCTTGTGAAGCCCCATCATACAGTACCAAAACTCATAGCCGCGTTTTAGAACAAGCATGACATAATCGCCCTTCTTGATCCCCTTCGAAATGAAAAAATTGGCGGCTTTATTGGATAAACGCGACATGTCAGAAAAGGAAAAACGCTTAGATTCATTGTTATTGCTGACCCAAAGCATCGCCAATTTGTCCGGTGTTCGCTGCGCAATTTGATCTAATACATCAAATG
>LSQX01043867.1_pt2 | contig 16064 bp, 9 predicted proteins | sample 654561 | NCBI WGS metagenome assembly LSQX01 (sample SAMN04489861, study PRJNA283612) | anaerobic digester metagenome | isolation source: 4 biogas reactors fed with cattle manure at either 37C or 55C with and... | place: Denmark: Kongens Lyngby | collected 2014 | reverse complement strand
TTTTTTTATATAACTTGTTAACATGGTCGCCCTCCGATTTTATTATTATACTATAGAGTGAAAATATTTGCATTAAATATAATAACGTCGAAAAAGTAAAAAGGCTTTCCCTTAAAGAAAAGCCCTTATTCTCGCAAATGCCTTTTTCGCCGCGCCGCGAGGAGTTTATCATAATCTGTGTCTTCATCGCGGGTAAATTTCTTCCCCCACTTTTTGTAATACTCGATGACTTCCTCAGCCGTGGCGGTATCTCCCATCTCCGCGGCGATCAACTCTTTTTCTTTCTCAAGGATTTTCTGCCAATAGAGGGCAAATTCTTCCGCCGGCAATTCTTTTTTCTTTAATCCGATTTCATCATGGTACTTATTCTCGCAAATAACTTTAACGGCTTCTTCCGCCGCGCGACCTTGATGCTCGTTCCCTTCCTTAAGATATTTCGCGATATCATCGTATTGCTTCGTCCATTCAATAGTTATCGCCTCTAATTTTTTAAGCGTTTTAACCAAAAGAAAAATGGCGAAGCCTAAAGAGACGAACAATAAGGCGTATATTATATACGCGAGGTACCCGGGGAAATCCTCATACATCAGTAAAAAAATAAATGAGAAAAGGACGATCGCCGATAAAACCACGCCCAAGAAATAAATCCGGTTGTTTCGGCTTTTTCTTAATTCAACTTTTATCGGGTCGTATTGAGCGTTCAAAGTATTCAGTCCCTCGCTGTACTTCTCATAGGCTTTATCGCGTTTTGCTAATAATTCCTGCAATTTCTCATTATTACGAATAAACATTTAACCACCACCCGATAATATTATACATAATAAAAGCCGTCATTACAATCAAAATAAAAATCCCCCCGCGATATTGCGGGGGGATTGACACAAACGTTCTATTTTGAATAGTCCATCGCGGCAAAGCGTTTATACATCGCGTATCTTCTTTGCGCTTCCTGGCGGTTAAGCTCAAGCAACGCTTTTGCTTCTTCAGGATTAATCTGCTTCAATTGCGCATATCTTCTTTCCGACATTAAGTGTTCTTCATAAAGTTCCCATTTCGGCTCTCTCGAATCAAGAATGAACGGGTTTTTGCCTTCGTCAGCAAGACGCGGGTCATAACGGAAACATGCCCAATAGCCGCATTCGACGGCAAGCTTGCTTTGTTTTTGAGAATTACCCATCCCGCCTTTGATTCCGTGAGCGATACACGGCGAGTAAGCGATAATAATTGAAGGTCCGTCATAATTTTCCGCTTCCAGGAAAGCCTTCAGCATTTGCGCTTGGGAATACCCGTGCGCGATTTGCGCGACATAAACATGGCCGTAGCTCATGGCGATAGCCGCCAAATCTTTTTTCTTGCCTTTCTTCCCGGCCGCCGTGAATTTCGCTATCGAACCGGTCTGGCTGGCTTTTGAGCTTTGCCCGCCGGTATTGGAATATACCTCGGTGTCAAGAACCAGAATATTGACGTCCTCGCTGTTGGCGATTACATGGTCGAGGCCGCCGAAACCGATATCATACGCCCAACCGTCGCCGCCAATGATCCATTGCGATCTCTTGACGAGATAATCTTTGTATTCCAGGATTTGCTTAAGCGTCTCGCAATCGGACTTCTCAAGCAGGGGCACGAGTTCCTTGGCGACTTCTTTCGTGACAACGCGGTCATTACGATTTTCAATCCATCTTACGAACAATTCCTTAAGCGCCTCTTCGGTTCCCTTGCATTCCAAGCATTTTTCCATAAGCGCTTGAATGCGATCGCGAATCGCCTCCGTGCCCATATGGATACCGAAACCGAACTCGGCGTTGTCCTCAAACAAGGAGTTGGCCCATGCCGGACCGCGACCTTCCTTATTCGGACGATAAGGCGTGGACGGGAACGAGCCGCCGTAAATCGACGAGCAACCGGTGGCGTTTGCGATAACCATATCTTCGCCGAAAAGCTGTGTCGCGAGTTTAATATACGGCGTTTCCCCGCAGCCGCCGCAAGCCCCGTGGAATTCAAACAGGGGTTGAGCAAATTGCGAGTTTTTCGCGTTGGCGGTGATATCGACGATATCCGTCTTATAAGTTACGTTATCAAAGAAGTAGCTTGCGACCTTATCCCGGCCGGCGTGAATTGCGTCGTCGATCGGAACCATCTGCAATGCTTTTTGCCCTTTACGGCCCGGGCATTGATTAACGCACACTTCGCATCCCGTACAATCCGCGATCGATACGACAATCGAGTATTTAAGGCCTTCCAGACCCCGGCCGACGGGATCCAAATACTCGGCCGCTTCCGGCGCGTTGCTTACTTCGTCAGCCGTGGAAAGGAACGGCCTGATAACGGCGTGCGGGCAGACGAAAGAGCACTGGTTACATTGGATACAGTTTTCTTTAATCCATGCCGGCACGAACGATGCGATATACCTTTTCTCATACGACGCCGAGCCGTTATCCATCGTCCCGTCTTCGTAACCGTCAAACGCCGAGACCGGCAAGTCATAGCCTTTGAGGGCGTTCACCGGGTTGGCGAGTCCGATAACGAATTTCGGCAATCCTTCTTTTACCCGCGCCTCCTCGGGAACGAGATTGCTCCAGGCAGGATCAACCTTGATTTCCTTCAGGCCCTCGGCGCCGAGATCAATGGCTTTATAGTTGAGTTCGACGACCGCCGCGCCCTTGCTGATATAGGAATCATAAGCGTATTTCTTCATTAATTCCTTGGCTTCCTCATAAGGCATGATCTGCTCGTTCAGTTTAAAGAACGCCGATTGCATAATCGTGTTCGTTCTTTGCCCGAGACCGATTTCCCGGGCCAAATTAACGGCGTCGATAACGTATAATTTTGCTTTTTTGTCGGCTAAAGCCTTTTTAAACGCGTTCGGCAGGAAGTCAATCAATTCTTCCTCGGACTTAGTCGTGTTAAGCAGGAATCTGCCGCCTTCTTTTAAGTCGCGCAACATATCGTATTTCTCGCAGTAAGTGTCGAGCGAGCACGATATGAAGTCCGCTCTTTTAACGAGATACGGAGAACGGATCGGGTTTTTACCGAAACGCAAATGGCTTCTCGTGACGCCGCCCGACTTTTTCGAGTCGTAAGCGAAATAAGCCTGCGCGTAATAGTCGGTGTTTTCGCCGATTAACTTAACCGTGTTTTTATTTGCCCCGACGGTCCCGTCGCTTCCGAGCCCGTAGAATATTAATTGCGTCACGCCTTCGCCGGACGTGTCAATATCTTTGGTCACGTCAAGAGACAAATGCGTCACGTCGTCAATAATGCCGATCGTGAAGTTGTTCTTAGCGTTTTCGGCTTTTTCCAAGTTTTCATAAACCGCGAAAATCTGTCCCGGATCGGTATCCTTGCTGGAAAGGCCATAGCGACCGCCGATAATAACGGGGGGATTCTCACGGGCATAGAACGCGTTTCTCACGTCAAGATATAACGGCTCGCCGGCCGCTCCCTGTTCCTTCGTGCGATCCAAAACGGCAATCCGTTTTACGGTCGTCGGGAGAACTTTGAACAAATGCTCGTGGGAGAAGGGGCGATAAAGATGGACGATGACCAAGCCGACCTTTTTGCCTTCTTTTTCCCGCAAATAGTCGACAACTTCTTTAACCGTTTCCGTTACCGAACCCATAGCTATGATGATATCGGTAGCTTCCGGGTCGCCGTAGTAAACGAACGGCGCGTAGTTACGGCCGGTTACCTTTGAGATTTCCTTCATATACTCTTCAACGATGCCCGGGACGCGGTCATAGAATTTATTCTGCGCTTCCCGCGCTTGGAAGTAAACGTCGTCGGTTTGACTCGAACCGCGAGTAACCGGGTTGTTGGGATTTAACGCCCGTTTCCTAAATTGTTCCACGGCCTCAAAATCGAGCAACTTCCGGTAAACCTCGTAATCCATCACTTCGATTTTTTGTATTTCGTGGCTTGTCCTGAACCCGTCGAAGAAATGCAGGAAGGGGATGCTGGATTTGATCGCCGCGAGATGAGCGACGCCGGCCAAATCCATTACTTCTTGGACGCTTGACGTTGCCAAAATGGCAAAGCCGGTTTGTCTCGTTGCCATAACGTCTTGGTGGTCGCCGAAAATCGACAACGCCTGAACCGCGATACTGCGAGCCGAAACATGAATAACCCCCGGCAACAATTCGCCGGCGATTTTATACATGTTGGGCACTTTAAGCAACAAACCCTGGCTAGCGGTGTAGGTCGTCGTCAACGCCCCGGACTGAAGCGAACCGTGCACGGTTCCGGCCGCTCCGGCTTCGGATTGCATCTCGATAACCTTGACCGGCATCCCGAACAAGTTCTTCTTCCCCTTGCTCGCCCATTCGTCGACATACTCGGCCATCGGCGAGGAAGGAGTAATCGGATATATTCCAGCAACTTCGGTAAAAGCGTACGACGCCCACGCCGCCGCTTCGTTACCGTCCATGGATTCAAACACTTTTTTTGCCATTATTCAATAACCTCCGTTTTGTTTTATCCATTATTTATTATACCACCCTTCCACGCTTTAAACAAGACCCAATTATGATATTTATTATGTAAACGATATATAAAAACAAAAACTAAGCAATTATTTCTCATGTCTTCCCGTTGCCTTTTAAAGCCCGCGATGCTATAATACGAAAGAGGTAATGTTATGAAAACCTTGCTTATCGGCATTAACGCCAAATACATTCACCCGGCCACGGGCGTTCATCAAATTTACGCTAATAGCAAACACCCCGTGTCGTTTCGCGAGTTTACGATAAAAGACGATAACGAATATATTCTCTCCGTCATCAAGAATGAAAAATTTTCTTTGCTTGGTTTTTCCGTTTATATTTGGAACGCGGAGAAGGTAAAAGAGTTGCTTCAGGCGTTGCCCGTCGAGCAAAACGTCGTTCTCGGCGGACCGGAAGCCAGTTACCGGCCCGATGATTTTTTCCGGCACCGCAATGTGAAATACATCGTCAAGGACGAGGGCGAGGAAGCCTTTAATCAGTTAATCGAGCACCTTTCCGGCAAAAGAGACATTAAAACGGTTTCCAACTTATATTACCGCGAGGGCGAGGGTTACCGTTATACATTTTCCCGAAAGCCCAATATTAACGCGATAAAACACGACCTTTCTTTAATCGGCGATTTTAATAACCGCTACGCCTATTTGGAATCAAGCCGCGGGTGTTGCTTCCGCTGCAGTTACTGCCTGGCCTCGCTCGATAAAACGATCCGCTATTTCCCGCTGGAAAAAGTCAAGGACGAGATAAAATATTTGCTCGCGAAGGAAACAAGAACAATAAAATTCCTTGACCGCACGTTTAACGTTGACCAGAAGAGAATGAGGGAAATCTTGCGATTTATCGCCGCAAACGATAACAACCGAACCGTATACCAGTTTGAAATTAACGGCGATTATTTTGAAGACGAAACGATCGCGTTGATACAGACCTTAAGAAAAGGGTTGGTTCGTTTCGAGATCGGCATCCAGACGACGAACGAAATCACATCAAGAAGCATTCTGCGAAAACAAAATTTCGAACTTATCAAGAAAAATATCGCCGCGATAAAAAACAACGTCACAATTCACGTCGACTTAATCGCCGGCCTTCCCCATGAAGATTATCGCGGCTTCGTCCGCTCGTTTAACGAAACTTACGAGCTGGGCGCCGACGAAATCCAGCTGGGAATACTTAAGGAGCTAAAAGGCACTTTAATCAGCGCGACGAAAGACGAGCACGGCTATGTCTTTAGCGACAAGCCGCCCTACCGGGTAATCAAGAATAATTATTTAAGCGAAGATGAACTTGCTGAATTTTCCGCCGTTGAGACGATCGTCAACAAATATCACAATAGCGGCTATTTCAAGCGAACGCTCGCATACCTGTTTAAGGAGAGAAAGTTAAACCCATATGAGACTTTCCTGAAGATTAGTCGTTTTCTTAACGGGAAAAACATCAATTCCTACCAGCCATGGCAGGTCGCGCAAATTCTTTACTTATCCCTAAAGGAAGAAAAGGACGAAGAGCTTCTTTACGCGATCAAACAGGATTACCTGACGGCGCACAAAATCAGGCCGAAAATATGGTGGGATTCCGATATCGGGAAACGTGAAAAAGCCGAGGCATTCCGAAAATTTATCGATAAGTACCCAAAGTTAAACCTGGATCTTCTCTACAGATACTCCCGGATCGAACGTCTTCGGAACCAATACTTCCTCGTGGTCTATAAACCTTTCGCGCAATATTTCCTCGACATCTAAAACAGCCGCGCGCGGCTGTTTTTTGTTTCGGACCGGGTATTAATATGTCTCTTTTGTACATAAACTATTAACGGTGCTTTTATGGACGCGTTTAATATCTCAAGAGAACTTAAAAAATTAAATATTAACGGCCTCGCCGATGACACGCGTTATTTGGAGCCCGGCGACGCGTTTATCTGCCGGAAGGGAAAAAACTATAACGGCCATGATTTCGTCATCGAAGCCGTCTTTAAGGGGGCGAAAGCCGTCATTTCGGAAACCCCGATCGAAACAGTCGTCGTCCCCGTGTTTTTGTGCGACGATATCGAAAAATGTTTCGGAACCTTGCTTACGGAAATTTACGGCGCGCCTTGGGAAAATGTGCGACTCATCGGGATAACCGGCACGGACGGGAAAACAACGACCGCTTCGATTATCGAGCATTTATTTAACCGGGTATGGTCATGCGGGTATATCGGAACCAACGGAATCAGGTACTCAGGCGTCAGCGCCGAAAGCAATTACACGACTTTGCCTTTATGCCATTTGGTTAAAACCTTGAAGAAAATGGAGCTAAAAAATATTGCCTATTGCGCGCTGGAAATATCCTCGCAAGGCCTTGTCGATAAACGTTTGGAAGGGGTCGAGTTCGATATCGCGGTTTTTACTAATCTTTCCACCGAACACCTCGACACCCATCTCACGATGGAAAACTATTTTCGCGCGAAAGCGCAGCTTTTCTCAAAACTAAAGCCCGAGGGTCTCGCAATCGTTAATATTGATTCTCCTTACGGTCACCGTATCAACAGTCCCAAACTTATAACTTACGGAATCGATTATATCAGCGACTTTCGCGCCTTGAATATCAAGGAAGAAGGCGGCGGCGTCCGCTTCGATCTTAAAACCCCCGATTCCTTTATCAAAAACATCAAAACAAACCTCACGGGAAAATACAATGTCTATAACGCGGTCGCCGCCATGGTCTGCGCCCGGGAACGCGGTCTCCCCTGGGAGATAATCATAAAAGCGATCGGCGAAATCCCGAAAATTCCCGGCCGGATGGAACTATTGACAAAGGATGAGAATTTTCAAGTATACGTCGATTTCGCCCACACCCCCGGCGCGCTGCGGGCTGTTCTTATGAGCCTGAAAAGCAAAAGCGGCAGGATAATTATCGTTCTCGGAGCCGCCGGAAACAAGGATAAAAGCAAGCGCCCGGAAATGGGGAAAATCGCCTGCACCTATGCCGATCACGTAATTTTTACCTCGGAAGACCCGCGCAACGAAAACCCCTCCGCTATTATTAAAGAGATGACCCGCGCGACCGCCGCCCGCAATTACGAAATCATCATAAACCGGAAAACGGCGATAAGGGAGGCGATTTCTCGGGCCAAAGCCGGCGATATCGTGATCATCACCGGAAAAGGAAACGATAAATATTTCGAGGAGAACAATAAAGTCTATGCTTATTCAGATATTGCCGAAGTTCGAAAAGCCCTTGGAGAAAGAAAAAAGCGAGGATAGTTATTTATCTTCGCTTTTTTCTATCATATAAAGCGCGGACCCGAAATCACCCAACACTCTCACTTCCGAACCGAACCCGGTTCCCATGAACTGTTGATTAAGGCGGATTCCGGCGCGCTTCAAGGCGTTGCCATAAACCTTATAGCTTTCGCCGCCCGCTTTCGGTCGGTAAAACCGACTGATCAAATTATGAATTTTCCCGTTCAGTTTAATTTTAAACGGCAAAATATAATTAATCAGACTGCCGAAGATTTTAATATTAATCCGTTCCGGTTTGTGATAAAAGCGATAAAGCTCTCCTTCGTCCAACCCGTCGACGTAAATGATGTCTTCTTTCAAAGCGGGATGAAGAAGTTCCTGGAAATAACCGACGATCGCCCGGCTCCGGTCGGGCTCAACTACATAAAAATACGTCGCGTGGCTCTCGTCGATAAATTCGCGGCCACGGTAAAACGTCCCGTACTGGAAAAGCCGCCGGCGGGATTTATAGAAGGCAATCTGGCGCTTAATCGCGGAAATGCTTTTTTCGTCAAGCGCGGTTAAATCCAATTCATAGCCTAGATTTCCGAAACAGGCCAGGTTAAAGCGGGAAGAGAGCGGGGTCACGCGGAGCGTTTGGTGGTTGGGAACGGAACTCACGTGATTGGCAATGGCGGAGAGAGGATAACCGTAAGACGTCCCCCTTTGAATATAAATCCGCTCCAGGTAATCCGTGTTGTCACTGGTCCAAATTTGCGGGAAAAAGCACAACATCCCAAGGTCAAACCGGTTCCCGCCGCTCGCGCAGCCTTCGAATAAAATATCCGGGAACCTTTCGGTCAGGGCGGACATCACGCGGTAGAAGCCCATGATGTATTTGTGGAAAAACTCGCCTTGGTTCGCGAGAGTTTTTCCGTACATGTCGGTAATATTGCGATTATAATCCCATTTAACGTATTTTACGTTGCAAGACGAGAAGACTTCGCTTAACTTCCCGATTAAATAATCGCATACCTCGGGGTTGGTCAAGTCAAGGACTAATTGGTTGCGCCCGAGGGCGGGTTTTCTTCCCGGTATCCGCACCGCCCATTCGGGATGGGCGCGGTAGAGGTCGCTGTCCTCGTTAATCATTTCGGGCTCGACCCATAGACCGAATTCCATGCCCAAGTCATTAATTTTTCTCGCAAATCCCGAAAGCCCGCCGGGCAGTTTCTTCGTGTTGACATCCCAGTCTCCAAGCGAGGATTTATCGTTGTTTCGGCGGCCGAACCAACCGTCGTCTAAGACAAAGAGTTCGATTCCGACCTCTTTCGCGACTTTAGCCTGTCTTAATAATTGCTTTTCATTAAAATTAAAGTAAGAACCCTCCCAAGTGTTCAACAACACCGGTCTTTCTTTATTTTTAAACCGGCCGCGGACAATATGATTATTTACAAACACGTGAAAGTTTTGCGAGAGGCGGTTAAGGCCGCGGTCGGAGTATGTCATAACCGCTTCCGGGGTGATAAAATCGGCGCCTTCCGTTAAGATATGGTTAAAAGCGTAATCGTTTATCCCCGTCAAAAGCCGAGTTTTCTTAAGCGGCGTAACTTCAATCATAGTTTTATGATTTCCGCTGTAGACGAGATTGAAACCATAACAGGAACCTTGGAACTCATCGGCATTGTCTCGGCGTAATATCACGAGAGGGTTCCGTATGTTGGAGCTCGCTCCCGTTTTCGCGTCGTTAACATATACTCCCGATACAAGTTTCTTTTCGATAAGATGTCTTTCTTTCGCCCAGTCTCCTTCAAACGTCATCATCGCGTAATCGGAGTCGCGTAAGTCAAGCAGCATGGAAAACAAGCGCTCGATGGTTATCTCGCGCGTCGATTCGTTAACGACGCGGGCATAACGGGATATGACGTCGGCTTCATAAAAAACTTTGTAGTAAAGTTCCAATTTCAGTTTTAAAACATCGTCATAAAGATCGATGCGCAAAACGTCGTCGGCGCCGTAACTTGCGGGCAACGGTCCGATAGTTTCGCTCGTCTTCTCGCACCCCGCGTACTTAAAATTGCTATAATAACCGGTTTCGGGGTGAAAGAGTTTGAGCTGCGGTTCGCGAAAATCACCAATGCCCGGGGAAGACGTCTCCAAACCAAATTGGCCGACATACTGGCGCTCCCTTCCTTCGTAGAGAACCGCGGAGCCGAACCCGCCCCCAGTTTTCATCTCCAGAATCTTGAAATCAGCGATATCGATTTTTTTTCCGTAATAATCGTGAATTAAAAGCCCCGCTTCGTTATGGCGGAATATGTAAATCGTGTTTTTCGTAGCGAGTAAAAAGCGGTTATCTTTGATCGTGATCATTTCGGCGCCTTCCCGTAATATACTTTGGCTTGATAAGGTAAGAGCTCGAGCGCATCCTTGGCGTAGTTGTTTAAAATCAGCCGAAAACCGCTTAAATCGAAGGGCGGTTTAAAAGAAGCCTTCTTCCCCGTCATATTTACCGCGACAAGCAGACAATCGTCTTGATAACGGCGTTCGTAAACGGCTATCTTATCGCTTCGCGGGTAATATTCGCGGTACGAGCCGTAAACGCATACCGGGTAGTCTTTCCTTATCGCTATAATGCGTCGGTAGAATTGCAATATCGAATCCGGGTCTTTAACGTCGCTCTCAACGTTTATCTCCTTGTGATTCGGATTCACCTCGATCCAAGGGTCGCCCTCGGTAAACCCGGCGTTTTCGGCGCCCGACCATTGCATCGGCGTGCGGGCGTTATCCCGGCTCATGTATTTGATTTTTTTCATCATCCGCTTGTGGGTAAAACCTAATTTTCTTCCCAATTTATAAATATTATGCGTCTCGACATCGCGGTATTGGGAAAGCGAGGTGAAATGAGCGTTAGTCATGCCGATTTCCTGCCCTTGATAAATAAACGGGGTTCCTTGCTGAAATAGCAAATAAGCCGCGAGCATCTTGGCGCTTTCCGCGCGATATTGAAGGCTTCCGAAACGGTTAACCGAGCGCGGCTGGTCGTGGTTTTCCAAATAAAGCGAGTTCCAACCCCGCCCCGAAAGCGCCGATTGCCATTTTCGCATCGCCGCTTTTAATCTTTTCGGCTTGTATTTTCGCAAAAACCATTTGATGTAATAATTATCGGCCGCCATGTGATCGAACTGGAAAACCATGTTCAACTCGTCGCGCCCCTCCTCGATGTAGCTTAGCGCGATCTCCGGCGTGATCATAACGGCTTCGCCGACGGTGAACATATCGTAATGGGCGAAAACGTCGTTTTTCAATTCGCGCAAATACTCGTGGATGTTCGGGCCGTTTAAATAATGTTCTTTACCGCGCAAAATCGGGAGAAAAGATTTGCCGTTAGGCAGATCGGGGTTTTTCGAAATGATGTTAATCACGTCGCAGCGAAAACCGTCAACGCCTAAATCCAGCCAGAACTTCAATATTTTCTTGATCTCCTCGCGAACGCGGGGATTATCCCAGTTCAGGTCCGGCTGTTTCCTGGAAAACAAATGCAAGTAATAATCGTCCGTTTCCGGGTTGTATTCCCATGCCGAGCCCCCGAAAAAGGAAGTCCAGTTATTTGGCGGGCGGCGCTTTTTGCCTTTCCGGAAAAAATAATAATCCCTGTATGGACTGTTGACGTCTTTTTTCGCCGCCAAAAACCAAGGATGCTCATCCGACGTGTGATTGATTACCAAATCCATGATGAGCTTTATGCCGCGCTTATGCATCCCGGCGATCAATTCTTTAAAGTCGTCAAGCGTTCCGTATTCGGGCAAAATATCGCAATAGTCGCTGATATCGTAACCGTTGTCGTCCAGCGGCGATTTGTAAACGGGAGAGAGCCAAACGGCGTTAACGCCAAGGTATTCTAAATAATCGAGTTTTTCGATTATGCCCCGCAAATCGCCGATTCCGTCGTTGTTGCTGTCTTTGAAGCTCCGCGGATAAATTTGATAGACAATCGCCTCTTTATAATCCCTTTTCATTTTCCAAGCCTCCCGAAGTTAATCAGCCTGATAATCAATTCCATCGTTTTCGGTTTCACCTTGCCGCCGCTCATCACGGCCAAAGTCCGAACCGGGGTTTCCATAAGGCTCTTTAAAATCATTTCCCTCACGACGGGCGAAGCGTCCCCGCCGGCCTTTAACGCCTCCTTTTTTACCATTTTCACGAGAATTTTCCCAATCAAAGTTCTTTTCAAGTCGTTCAAGGTCGCGTTCATGGAAAAGGGGCGCTTCCTAATAACCGACTTCGCCGGCAAAGGCATGCCGAGGACTTCGGCAAATTTGGAAGCGGAAAAGTCGGGCAAAGGATAAGAGCGCCGGCGCGGGATGTAATCGGGGTCGTTTTCCTTCCTTTCCACCTCGGCCTCAAGCTCGATGTCGTTTGCGTTTTTCCCGACCTGGATTTTATATTTTCCCCGGTCGACATGATATCTCTTTAAATCAACGTCGTAATAACTAAAATCAGAGTATTCCAGTTCAAAGGCCACGGTTTTCTCTTCGCCGGCCTCAAGATAAATTTTATCAAACCTGCGCAATTCCCTTTTTGGTTTATCTATTTCCGAATCATTGTTTTCCACATATAATTGGACCACTTCGTACGCGGGCCTCGTCCCGGCATTTTTCACTTTAAACGCGACTTTTATCTTGCCGTCGCGAGTGATGTCCTGACTGTCGACGGTTAAACCCGAATACGAAAAGCTGGTGTAACTAAGGCCGTACCCGAAAGGAAACAATACCTTTTTATCGAAAGTCGTGTAATAGCGATAACCGACATAGATGCTTTCCGCGTACCAAACCGCGTTGTTCCCGTCGGCGAAGTTTTTCGTCGACGGATCGTCTTCTACGGCGACGGGAAAAGTCGTCGCCAGCCGACCCGAAGGCGACACGGAACCGAATACTATTTCCAATAACGGTTGACCGGAAGCAGCCCCCAAAAGATGACAAAACAAAATGCCCTTCGCATTCTCGATAAACGGCATCGCCACCGGAGCTCCAGCGAACAAAGAAACCACAACATTCGGGTTCGCTTTCGCGACTTCCGCAATTAAAGCGAGTTGTCCCTTAGGCAAGTCGAGGTCTTCGCGGTCATACCCTTCGGATTCATATGTTTCCGGGAGCCCGGCAACGATTAACACTTTATCGGCGTCTTTCGCCCCGGCGACCGCCTCGTCGATAAGCTCTTGGCTGAACCCGTCGCCCGCAAGCGTATAGCCGGGGTAAAAGGCGTAGGAATCCGTAAATGCGGAAATCTCGCTCAAGACGGTTTCGAATCTCAGCGGGTTGACCGCCGAGCTACCGCCGCCTTGCAAGCGCGGATTGCGAGCAAACTCGCCGATAACGGCAATTTTCTCGTTCGCCCCGAAAGGCAGAACCCCGTCGTTCTTTAAAAGCACGATTCCGTGCCGGGCGATCTCGCGGGCGATTTCATGGTGTTTTTCAGCGTCAAAGTTCAAGGGTTCGTTATCCTGGTGTTTTTTCACCATTTTTATAATCCGATCGACGGAGCGGTCAATCACATCAACGCTGATCTCGCCTTTTTTATAAGCTTCAAGCAGCAGTTTCGCATTGTAACCGCGCGACGAGGGCATTTCCAAATCCAAACCCGCCTTAAGGGCGGCTGCGCGATCGTAAACCGCGCCCCAATCGGAGACAACCACGCCTTCATACTTCCATTCGTCCCGCAAAATATCAGTGAGAAGATATTTGCTTTCGCAGGCGTATTCGCCGTTTATTTTATTGTAACTAGCCATTACCGTCGCGGGCTTTTCCCTGATGGCGATTTCGAACCCCTTCAAATATATTTCGCGCAGGGCTCGCTCGTCGACGACGGAGTTAATCGTGAAGCGGTATGTTTCCTGATTATTCGCGGCGTAATGCTTCAGGGACGTCCCGACATTGTATTTTTGCGCGCCCCGTATCCAGGCGCTCGCCATAACTCCGGCAAGGTATGGGTCTTCGGAAAAGTATTCAAAATTACGGCCGCACAAGGGATTGCGTTTAATGTTAATGCCCGGTCCCAAGACCACGTGTACGCCGGCGGAACGCGCCTCGCGCCCGATCGCCTCACCCATCTTTTGGATTATCAGGGGGTAAAACGTGCACGCCGCGGTGGCGGCGGCCGGAAACAAAGTCGCCGGGTAACTGCCGCGAGCGCCGATGTTGTCGAGACTATCGACCTGCTTTCGCAACCCGTGCGGACCGTCGGCCATCATGATCGATTTGACGTTTAGGCGGTCGATATTATACGTATGCCAAACGTCTTTGCCATTTAACAGATTAATTTTATCCTCAATGTTCATTTTCCGCCTCGGTTTTTATTTTTATGGTTTCCTCCAATATTTGATTGCCGGCTTTAACTTTAACGCGCCCAACGGCGCTTTTGCCGTTGGTTTTCAACCAAAACCCGACCGCCCCGCCTTGAAGCGATATTTCGCCGGGCCCGATTAAGTCAATCCCGCCCTCGGTTTCCACAATAACCGGGTCAAAGGAGTAAACCAAAAGATTATCGTTTTGATCAACTTTACGGACAACCGCCCGGACAGCGTCATACGTTGCCTCTGGCTTTAAAACTTTCTTGTCCAGAGTCAACCTGAACGCCGTTTTCCGCGCCGGCTCTTTTATAACCGTCTTTAGCAGTTTGCCGTCTTTATACCCTTCAAACCGGTAAACGGCTCCGCTCGCGTTGTATTTATAATACAGATTCATCGCGTCCGCAAGCTTATACCGCTTTTTAAACATCAAAAACGCCATTCCCAATTTGTATCTTAACGGGATGTTTAGCCCGCGCTTGGCGACCGCGCGGAATATTTTCCTCGTCAGTCGCGCTTCGAATTTGGTGAACCCCTCCTGATCCACAAGGCGGTTACCGATAAAATCATCAATCTTGATCAACGAATGAGGAAGCTTGCTTTTTCTTTCGGGATAAAAAGTATCGACATATGCGTCGTTTACGTAAAGTTTGACGCAGTCAAGATTGGTGGCGACATAGACGCTTTCGATAAAGCTCGCCGGATAGTCGCCGTAATTCATTGTCCCGAGAACTTCCATGACCGGTTTTTCATCCTGTAACGCGGCATAAACGTAAGCGGCGTATTTGGGAATTCTGAACATATCCAAAACCCCGTGATAACAAACCTGGTCGCCGCTTCCGAATTCGTGATGGGTATTGTAATCGCACATGCACCAACCGATTGCCCCCGCGACTCTTTTCCGGGAAAACGCCGCTTTCAATACCCGGTAATGCCTTAACGCGTGCTCGACCCGGTGCGGTTCGGCATCGTATCGCTTGGCGGGGAACATATGGCCGTTATGTTCGGTAATTAAATACGGAACCTTCTTTTTCACCCTGTTCGGGTTTTGAATCGCCGTCTTCCCCCCGGCGTGAGTAAAGTCATTAAAAGTATAAACGTCCTCAAACATTTCGCTTCCCGGGAAATTACGAACGCCGCCCAAAGGACGCAGGGGATCTAACTCCCGCGCCAATTCGCTCGTCGCGCGATATAATTCCGCGTCGTCCGGCGATTCGTTAATGCGGACGCCCCACATAATGACGGAGGGATGGTTGTAATCGCGGGTAATCATCGCCTTGACATTGTTCAGGGTATTTTGCTTGAAAGCGGGCCCGCCGATATATTGCCAGCCGGGGATTTCCTCAAACACCAAAAGACCGATCTCGTCGCAGCGATTCAGAAAATGTTTGGATTGCATATAGTGCGACGTCCGGACGATATTTGCGCCAAGCTCGCGCTTCAATATCTCGGCGTCTCTCTCCTGAACGCTTTTCGGCATGGCGTACCCCGCGTACGGATAACTTTGATGGCGGTTAAGACCGCGAAGTTTTACCAATTTCCCGTTGAGGTAAAACCCGCGTCTCGTGAATTTCACGTCCCGAAAGCCGAAATTTACCGTGATCTCGTCTAGCGTTTTTTGGTTGACGATCAATTTAACTTTGACTTTGTATAAATAAGGATTTTCTATGCTCCATAATTCTTTTTTATCCAAAACGCATTCGAAAGTACTTTGATTTTGCACGAACAAAAAGGAGTTTTTGTATACGGGTTTTCCTTTATCGAGAACGGTGATTTCAATAACGCCGGCGTTTACCGATGTCTCTATATCACACGATAAAATATTGGTTTCAATATTAAAACAATGCAGAAAACAATTTTTAATATGCTCGCGGTTTAAAATCTCAAGTTTGACTTCGCGGTAAATACCGCCATAGCCGAGATAATCAACTAAATTCCCAAAAGGGGGAATATCGGGGTGTTCATGACTGTCAACAACGACTTCCAAAAGGTTGAGCGTGCCGAAATTCAAATATTTGTTTA
>LSQX01346519.1_pt1 | contig 16068 bp, 8 predicted proteins | sample 654561 | NCBI WGS metagenome assembly LSQX01 (sample SAMN04489861, study PRJNA283612) | anaerobic digester metagenome | isolation source: 4 biogas reactors fed with cattle manure at either 37C or 55C with and... | place: Denmark: Kongens Lyngby | collected 2014 | reverse complement strand
AGGAAGGATGGGGTCAGGCCGCTGAGCACCAGGTTCACGATCTCCACCTTGTGGTGGAACTTCGCATCGTCCGTAGACGATGCGATCATCTTCCCCTCCGCAAGCAGAAGGGCCGGGTCGGTCTTGTATTGGCGTGTGGGCATGCTGTGCTCTCCTGGCCAGAGTATAGCATGCTGATGTCCAGGAGCTCAAGCATAAATATTAATGTCGCTTACTATAGTATGGCTCAACCTCTTCCTAAAGCAATACCGCTGTGATGATATAATCGACGAGGAACGTGAATACTTCATCAGCTCTTTGTAACTGATATGATGTGACCGTTGTCAAGCTCTAAATGCTACATTCTCAACCCCCTTTTCAGTGCGTCGGTCAATGGGAAGGATGGATAGACAGCAAATCAGGTGTTCGGCACTTGACCATTGTCTACTCAGGCTGCCTGAGTAGTTACAAATACGACACGGAAGGGATTGTTGCCATCCATCTCTTGCAAGGCGAAGAAGAGAGCTGCCATAGGATTCCCGGTTACATCAAGGAGACGAGATGGACAGCTATAGTGCTTCAGCTTGACGAGCTTTGGGAAGAAGGAGTGGCAGCTCTCAAAGTCCTCCGGGTATTTGGTCACTATGGTTTCAATGAGCTCATGTTCGTGTTCCAAAAGCTGTGTATCTCGAAAAATAGATGCGGAGATGCTCCACCTGCTCAGTTGGCCTCTGTACCAAATAGTATGACTGGTACAGGGAGTGATCCCAACGCATTCCCAGATGTATGAATCAAGGGAGGTGATGCCAATTGCATGGACTCGATCCTCATACCAGTATGCATGGTGCTCTGGTACAGTACACCCCTCAAAGGTGAGTTGGGTTGCTCCATCAGGAAGCAAGCCCACCCCTTCATCCTCCTTCGCCTTCCACCACCCATCGATCTCAAAATATGCCATTCCTCTTCTCCTCATATGCTTCACTGCCTAAGGGAGATGCAGGGTGGGTTTGCTTCAGATGGAATGCGTATATGAGTTAAGTTTTACTGTGAGTACGATTATCTTCGGAGTAGAATACACAAATGTTACCCACGGACGATAAGGTTCGTGAGTGTTTTCCCATATTTCATAAACAGTCTTCGCGTGTAATCTGGGTCGTTATCCTTCAAAAAAGCTAAATACCCTTTTAAGAATTTCAATTCTTCAATTTCAAGTCTCGTATGGCTACTCTTAAGACAACTCTTTCATGATATCGATTTTTTTCTGGATAATATTGTCAGTTAGAGAAATCCTACATTTTATAGCTGCATAGATTACTTTTCCAAGAGTAGTCTTGCCACTACTATTCGTACCGGCGACGACGGTCAGACCATTCAGTACGAGTTCAGCAGATTCAAATCTTCCTACATTGGTTACGTTACATTTCATTTTTTAGTTCCATGTTCCAAAGGTTCTTACATCCTAGCATAAACACTCCGTCGGTTGGCAAATTATTGTGCCACGTATTTATCTTCAGTCTTATAGCCTTATGAAAGTGAAGATTCCTATACAATCGAGAGCGCCTCCTCGCATGCTCTTCAGACTACAGACGTTTGCCACAGCACATTTTCCTACATCCGTTTAGACGTTCTATCTTTCAATTTTAAATTTGCCATGCCTATCTTCTCCTGCATATGATTCACAGTCTAAGGGAAACAAAGGATGGTTTTGCTTCAGCTACTTTGATTGCAAATCAACCTATGGTTACCGAAGGAAACAACATGTTTCTTTGTCTCAACAAAAATTATTGTTCAGCTACAAGCTATAGTGACTTAATATCCGTAAGCACTCTTAGTTCTTTATTTCACACAATATTTTTACCAAATGAATGTTTCAATGGGGATATTCGTAATTACCAATTCTTTTCCGTACACAGTTCCACCGGCATTGTGCAAAATACCATACTCTTGCATATGGAATCCTTTATAGAGGCCCCTTACAAGAGAGCAGTCATCATAGGTTATTATCCACGGATATTTGTCTCCTCCCAAATATTTAGAGATATCCTTTTGAAGATCTATATGGTCTTCCTCAGTAAAATAGTTTGTATAAAGCCTACTCCCTTTTATGACGTACGGAGGGTCTATATTCAGAAACATTGGCGACTTCATCCTCATTAAATTCATACGGATCAGACGTCCTGCATCTTTGTTGTATAGCTTTATTCGATGTTTCAATCCAGCAATTATTTCGATTTTATCTCTAAGGTCATCCTTGTTAAAACGGCAATCAACCTTGTAGGTTCCTGACTGGTCCAACCCACCTATGGGGCCACCTTTTATCACGCCAGAAAAGTTGACTCTGTTCAGAAATAGAGTTGCAAATCCATCTGTAAGTAGATCAACATTCGCATCTCTATAATTATGCTTCTGTCTTTCTCGTTCTTCTATAGTGATTGGCGTGTCAGTAATGAGGCGCAGCAGATTCTCTGTATCGTTCAAAACAGCATACCAGAAATTGTATATATGTGTGTCAACATCGTTAAGGATAGCTGATGGAACAATGTCTTCACAAAGTAAACCAATTCCTATACCAAATCCACCAGCGAATGGCTCGACATACGTGCGGTCACCGTATCCGTTGGATACTATAAGGGCTTTGACTTTCTCATATATTTTCGACTTCCCTCCCGGGTAGCGAAGCGGGGAAAGCGACTTAGCCATACTATCTCTCCGTTACAAATTTGTATACTTCATAAACGTATTTGGGAGCCAATCGGTCAAGTCATAAGGATTGAGAAACATTTTTGTCTTTGTGTTTTCCGGCATTTTACGAAGTGCAGGAATAACTTCAAATGTTACTACTTTGCGATTTCCATCTTCAATAATCAATTTCTGCAAGGGAATAAGATATTTGACTTGCTCCGTTGCCTCATATTCGTCCGGCAATTTCCTATATTGAGCGAAGTTAAGCAACTGAAGCCCAAGATACCTATCGAATAGCTGATGATATCGTTGATTCCAATAGTTATCAAGACAGTTCTTGCATGAACGAGAACATTCGCAATCAGTCAAGATACTTCTCGCCCTATCGAGGACTTGGCCTAATATGGAGCCTATCAATGATGAGTAACCAGCACCGCTGGTGAGATTATCATAGAAGAACATTTCGATGTGCGCATCAGTACTATTAATGTTTCTTGGCCTCCAACCCCCGTTGATTTCATTGTAGTCAATGTCCAAAACCAAAGAAACAGCTTTTTTTATTGCTTCATGTAACGTAGTAACCGCCGCACGCAAAATGCTTTTTTCTTCTGTGCTACGGGTACCCACCAAATTTATGGAATCATATGAGATATCCAGCATAAACATATCGGTCAAGAACTCGTATCCCAGGTATATTCCTGTTTCAACAGTTCCGTCATGATGGCAGAGTGGCTTATTGTCATGGTATGGTTGTGAAAATGTAAAAACTCCATTGCAATTTGGTTGTGCGACCTCAGCCCCACCGCATTTTCGACAAACATTGAATCCGTTTTTGTTCTTTCCCATATTAGCGGTCAACACCTTCCTGTTCGGAAGATTTACAAAATGAATATGGCTACCATCAAATTCATCCATCTGCGTGTCTTCAGGTACATAAGAGTAGTATGGGGGTTCGGTATATGTATACTGCTCGTCTTCATCCTCATATTTCACTTCATCTCCTTTGACTGGTGAAAATCCCCACGGTTTCAGCATCTTGTTACTTACTATTTCAGCACCACAGTAAGGGCATTCCGTCCGATTTACTACATCGTTTTCCGTCCCGAACCAATTACACTCTGTACAAATATAAATATCTTTGTAGTAGTCGGTATTGTTGAAGTAGAAATCTGCCTGATTCTCATCATATCCTTTAGGACGAGGGTTCGCATAAATTCCGCCGCTTTTAAAAATTTTCTTATCTATGGTTACAAACCGTCCAGGGGCATACTCACTTAAAGCAATAGCAATATCACGTTCCGGAGCATACTGAATATCTCTTGGAGCCTTTTTCCCGCGTTCCGATTCCTTTTCAACAAAGAACCTGACAACATTCTTAGGGAACGAGTAGGATGGGATGAAGCCTTCACGATAGAAGACATCAAATGCTGAAGTCTCTTTGTCATTATTTATAAACTCATCACGCTTTCCCTCAGCTAGTACATTTAGAGCAATTTCCTGAAAATGAGAAATTGTCATGTCAGTCGAAAATCCTGCTGTCTTTCCAAGCAACTTCGCATGCGCGATAAAATTCTCTTTGAATAGTTCACAGAACGTTATGATCCCAATGTCAACTATTCCATCATACTGATCTACCATAGTCGGAGCTGACATAAAATCGTTTAATACCAACATGTTTATATGACGTTGTTTAATTTTTGGATTATCTCGGTCAATCCACGGCTTTCGAGGGGAACCGGAAATCATCTCTTCTGGATGCTGAAAATAATGGCTATCATGGATACCACCAGAGGCATAGGTAACAATGGTCGAAATGCCTGTGTTTTTACGACCTGCACGGCCCGCTCTTTGTTGATAATTTTCACGCATAGGTGGGATATTCCGAAGCCCTACTGCAGTCAATGACCCGATGTCAATCCCGACTTCCATTGTGGTTGTACAGCTCAGCACATCAATTGCATCTTCACCATTCCATCCAGCATTAATATCTTGGAAACGCATTTCATATTTTTCAGTCCGACTCCATGTATCACTGCGCACTTCTTTATGCGAAAGTTGTGCTGTGTGTTCCTCTGTATTGATTGTGTGGATGTTGCCAACATCCTGGAGCGCAGACAACACAGGTGTTCTCCAAAAATCAAATCGTGCCAGATCCTTCTCTTCTATAAGTGACAAGTCAGTCGAATCGAAGCATACGCCGCAATAGCGACCAATTTTAAATGGGGAGAGCTTTCCGCACTTTTCACAACGATACCAATCAAAACCCTTCTCTGCCAATTCAATCTTTACTGTATTTAGCTTGATATAGTATCGGTTTGTAGATGAAGCTCCGAAGAACAAGTCACGAATTTTTTCGATGATTTTCTGCAACGTTTTATTGTCTACTTCAAGCAACTCCTGCATCCTTTTAAGAAGCCCTTTGTCAAGCGAATTAGAAAAATCAAAGTTTAACCCAAATGTTTGATTTTTACTTCGACCTGGCAATCCCTTGCGTACGTCGTCTCCAATCATTTCTCCTAAGGCTGCGTTGTCATCCATCACATCCCAAAATATCAAAACCAACAGCTGGAATAGTGTTGTATGATCAATGATTATATTGTCATCTTCTAAGTCAAATAAACAATCTTCAAGAACAGCGGGAAGCGGTGCCAAGAATCCAATTCCAATATCTTTGAACGAGCGTGGGCTCTCAGTAAAGAAGGTTAGTAATTGTTCATAGTAATCATCAGGCAGAGAACTGTATTGTCCAGACAATGCCGTGTAATCGATTTTTTTACCTTTCTTAATAGCTCTCGCTTTTGAGTCAGCAAATGTACGCTTATCGTCCAATAATTTCTCTTTGCTTCTTCCCTTAAAGAAAGTCAGATTATTACGAATACACACATCCAGAAATGCAGGATATATATCAGATAAAGCATGATCTTTGCTGTCCTCTTTAAGAAGAAGTGAGGCGAGCATAACGGCCTGTCGAAACGCATCCGAATCAGAAGATTTCGAAAGATCCAATGCTAGTTTCGCCGCATTTTGCCGCGAGTCGGAAAATAACAGGACTTTTCGTCCCTGGTTAATAAAATTTGATTTCGCCGGCTGTAGCTCAAATTGAGCCTTGGTGAGGTTATAGAATGGGATATTGCCCTTTGTGGCTAAGTCCACTGGCTTTTTCAAATTCATCTTTCTTCTGCATTTTGGGCATACCGCAAAGTTAAATGATTGGGTATTTTTGTCAAATTGTTCGCTATAGACAACCGGAAGAAGAGCATCATTAATCTGCTGTGATATATACAATTTCCCTGTCAAAGGGTCGAGGGAACCCATTCGATCGGTCTTACGTCTTTGATAATTCTGTGGGACGACATATAGCAACATCTCTTGTAGAGCGTTCACATCACCAGAAAGACCACGTTGTGGGAAGACATACCAATATGGCTGCCCCTCCATTTTCTGGACAAAAACTCTAAGATACAGAGCACCACATTTGATGTGGTTAACTAGTTCATAAATTTTCCCACTGCATTCACATCTATCCTTCGGAATAGAGTATATTTTCCCAAGAGGCAGCTTTTCTCTCTCCGAATGTTTAGCATGGGTGCATTTTGGATTTGAACAGGCATATAACCCTTGCAACCCGCGAAGGAACATGTGAAGTCTCACCGGAAATAGAATGTTTCCTTGTTTTGCAGCAAACGATACCAATACTAGCAAAGCATCAAGAGCTTTTTCGCCATCTGAACTATTCCCAAATAATGAATTTTTAATCTCACTATAAGATTTTGCTCCATCGCGACATAACATATTGAGCTTAACGAACGCCTCATATCTTGGGAGGTTATCATATAGCCATTCTTGTGTTTGCTCTACCGTAGAGTTAGGAGGTAAATCAGTATGAAATACAGCCTTCGCAAATGCTCTAATCCTATCACCTATAGCTAAGCCTTGCACTTGGTCGGTCCCCATAGAAGTCAATGCGGCTATATCAGTGTTGATTTCCGCTTTCTCGAGCACTGGCTCTTTGGAGCCGAATAAAAACTCACACGAAGAAGCATGCTTACCCGTCAGCCCCGAGTAGAAGTTGTTTATCGCTTCCTGTTCCCCTTGAGGCATACTCGCAGTTGTGAGAATAAACTGTACACGTTCTGCCGTGATTCCCAAACGATAAAACAGACGTTCCAATAGAAGTGCAATTTCCCCACCTGCGGAGCCGCGGTACATATGTGCCTCATCCAGTACGATAAGCAACTTGTTCTCCACAGAGATATCCAGCCACTCTTTTGTTTTAGTCCAGATGTTGGCTTCTCTATTCCTCATAAGCATATATTCTAACATTGAATAGTTGGTTATCAGGATGTCAGGCGGGTAATCTTGCATCTCGAATCGAGTAATGAACTCAGCATCATACGGTGACGGTTTATGAATGTTTTTCTCCAACCTGTCGATAAATTCCTCCATCCCATTTTCTCCGAAGCGAGCAGGATACTTGTTGATGCTTTTTAATCCAGTAATATTGTTTTGTTGTCGTCGTTGAACTTCAGTATCTGCATTAGAATCGACAAGATAATTCTCTCGAAAAGTTTCCGCCAGTTCTTTACTACTTGACTGTTTCGCATCACCCGAATAAGGTGTTCTGCCTGTATACATTCCAAAATGTGGAATCCTAGTGGCTTGGGTCGTCCTTGTAAAGATTTCCATGAACTTATCGCTACCGATAATTTTTCTGAATCGTGCCAGCTGATCTGACACAAGCGCATTCATGGGATAAATAATCAATGTCCTAACCGATTCTTTCTTGAATTGTTCTGGACGGTTTTTGGCTTCATCGAAGCACTTGGCAATGATGGGCCACAAAAAACACTCAGTCTTACCTGAACCTGTGCCGGTGGAAACAAAAATGTCACGCCCTGAAAAGAAGTGCTCCATTGCCAACACCTGATGCTCGAAAGGATCAGAAAAAACCCCAAGATTCTCATGAGCTAACTTAAGCAGATATTCTTTCACCCCTTGCTCAATATGTCTGGAGTTATTGATACCATTAGTAATCTTTTTATAAGAGGCAGATGTTTCAATATAGGGCTCTCGAGCTATACTGGTGTACTCCGAGCACAGTTCACCCAGCAAGTCATCGACATATAACAGGAGGGTCTCACTATTTGCAAGATAGTCCGATTTTATGTAGTTGCTCAATCTATCACGTATTGCCCGGTAATACTGCTGAACTCCGTCCGTGCTGCTCACGTATGCCCTCCATTAATTTTAAGACCAATGTTTTCAAGCACCATTATAGTCGACTCTAGCAAACTGTTTTTAATTATGAAATTCACTTTATCGAAGACGGAACGCTCTGGCCAAGACAACAGCAACATGAAGTAATATTCGCGATTCGGCAGATGCCCCCTCAACTGAATTCTAGAGTAATTTTCATCGAGCTTCGTAATCTTGCCCTCAAGAGGATTACCATAATAGCTTTTCATTGCGAAATAGAGCCGTCTATACTCGAAGGAAGTAAAGCTATCATTTTGAACCTCGATTGGTACATCCGCAAATATGACGCCAGCGGGAGTCTTCATAATCTTATAATAAGGACCAGTTTCAAATCTTCGCGCCACTGAACACTCTGTGGTCATTTGCTTGCCCCATGACTGAGACGGAACGTTATTCGATAGTGGGTTAAATATCTCAAGTTCTTGCAAGTCAATGTCTCTCTCGTAAAATTCTATCGGATCAAATTGATCTTCAAAGTACTGTTTAGAATCTAGACTATCCCTTATAAGGAAATCTGTTATTGTTACTTCGTATTCAGTGAGTTCTGAAAATACCCCCAATCCATTGATGGCACTGATTGTTTGAGGTAAGCCAAATACTAGTGATTGATTTCCGAATTTTATGCTTCTCCCATATTCAGCCAACACATTATAATTGCTCTCATTCGTGATGAAATACCCTGTTTCCTCGTATGCCCGGCGGATTGCAACGGGCACACTGGAAGGTTGGCTCGGATCAATAAACTGGTCGGTTACGAACGGAAACAACTCAATGTATCGCTTCAGCAACTCGCTCAAAACAAATGTTTGATTTTGCTTTGATGTACCTCTATTCCCAGTAGATTTATTCCGGCCGATACTCAAACACCATTGGCCCAGTGCAGAATAGCAAAGTCTATAAATGAAAGACTCCATTGTTTCGCTTTCAAAGCGATCAATCCTCATATCAGCAGACATGGTTTCTAATAGTTCATTCATCAAGAAAACCACCTCTTGAATAATTCCTTGTAGGCACATTTACCACTTGGGCCCGCATATTTTACCAATCGATCGGAAAGAGTGAATGGAGCAATTCTTAACACCTCGGTACAATATGGCAAGATTTCAAATGCCAACATCGAATTTAATATTGTTTCATCTGTGGCTCGAGCACTCTTGTGTACTGGGAAAACCCCTTGAATGCAACATTCTTCTAAAATTTCTCTTAATAAAGTCGACCATCGATTGGCCTGTGCCATCGTTTGAATGGGAGCGTCACTCTCTTCCATTGATGATGGGTCTTCCGTTAATTCAGTTTCCCCTGCAAACGCCTCAATGTGATTTAGATTTAGATAATGGCAGTATCGTAAGACCTCATCCAAGACATAAGCAAGCGTGTGCTCATACGTTATAGTTAGAAAAATAATTTTGTCTTTATGTCTTTCGCAAATCGGCACGAGTATAGTTTCATTATAATTACCTATGAAATTATCCAAACATAGCACTCTACTATCCTGGGATAAAAAACTATTAATTGATTTCTCTTCAATTTCGGTGCCATAAGCCAAGGTTGGAACCGTAGGAGTCCCTACAAGAGTATTTGATACACATTTCATCAAGGAAAACCCTGCACTTCTACTAATAAGAATTGGTTTTCCTTGAAATAATATGTCGCACATATGACCTGCTAGCAGTGGGAAATAATCTGCACACGTCGGTACACCGATATCCTCAAGATTGTAGCCTAAAAACTCCTTGAATTCATCAATATTGTCGGGACGTCTAGGTCGAGCAACTTCTTGTATATCCTGCTCGATCTCTTGTTGCTTAGCGATTTCTTCCTTGATCTTTCGTTCAAGGTCCTGCTGTTCATTCTCGGCTGAAGCCAAATCTGCTTTCAATTGTAGTACATAACTTTCACGCTCTTGTGCTTTTTTATTAAGGTGCGAGATTTCCCGTTCCAGCGAAGCTATTATTTCTGTACTCTTCTCAAAGTTTGCGTTGGCCTGTTTGAGAATTTTTATCTGGTCTGAAGTCTCATCGAGTCTCTCCTCAAGATGCAAGATAGTCTGTTCATACAAAGCTACTTCTGCTTTACTCTTATCAAAGCTATCCTCTGTCCACTTAAGGTGTTTGATCTCATTTGCTCGGTCACTGAGCTTTTTTCTCATTCTCACTTGGTCTTCTAAAGCGCACTTAAGCTGAGATTCCAAAACCGTGATCTTTTTTACATTTGTCTCCAATTGAGAGTTAACCAGACCTAGCTCTTTTTCGGTATTTTTAATCGTCCTAATACTTTCACTAATTAAGGAAATATATTCTTTAGAATATTCTACTCCTGCTAACTTAAAATACAATCCAATATTATCAACAAAGTAACAGTGTGGCAGAGTTCTAATGAGTGCTACTTCCCTGCTAGCGCCTTTTTTAATTTGCCCTTGGATGGCTTCTGCGATTTGGCCCATCCATCTGTTGATATGCTTTTCAATAAAATATGAAATAAATCGTTTACTTCTGCCACGAAATAGTGCTTCGGAAATTTGTTCTTTATCGAGCTTTTCAGGTCTAAAGCCGGGCATCACCTTTGCAAAATCTTTGGGGTACTGCTTAAAATATTTCACAGCATTAGACTGTGGAATTACCGTGCAAACATAGTGAATTTCATCCTCTGTCATTGTGGGGAGGTAGATCATATACGCCCCTCCTCAATAAAACGTTTTACTGCAGAATTTATCTTTCCTGTCCTTTCACAAGTCTCAAGATACCGAAAAACATCTTCATTTAGATCAAACAGATCAAAATCGCTCCACACAAATTGTTCGACTCTATGATAACTTTTAAGAATATCCTCAATGAGAGCTTTACCAATAAGTCCATCGCGAGCCTTTGGCGCTTTTACAATACAATCAAGATATCCAAAGGAATAGTGCCTCACAATAGTGGAAGCAGTCATTGGTAGAGTTGTTCCTTCACTAAGCCTAACAACCCCCGAACGATTGAATAGGTATGCGTCTTCATCATGTGCTGTATACTCACTAGAAACAATCTCAGTCACTACTACGTCCTGATATCCAGAAACAGTATTTTCCTTCTTGCTCAATATCATTTCAACATTTCTCTTATAAATCTTCGTTATCTCTGATATTGAAATTTTAAAAAGATTTTCATCTACTTTGCAAATATCCGATGGGTGAGCATTTGTATTGCCATAAGCCAGCAGCTTGAAAGAGGAATAGATAATGGCACTATCTGCACATATAGAAGTCGATTCATCAACTTGTGGCGATGGCGGCCAGAGCAAAGTCACCGTCTCATTTACCTCTAATGTATAGCTCCATTTAGCCAATTGCCGTTCAGTCCGTACAGATTTTTGGGTGAATGCAACGGGAGTAGCGACAAAGTCCCTGTCCATAGTTTTGAATTTAATAATATCGCCCACAACAACACCATCTCCAAATTGATATTTTTGGAAGTTGTGTGGAAACACGATTAGGTAGGGCGTATTCGTATAAAGAGTTTCGCTTCGTATGAGTTTTGCTCTATAGTTACCGGTATCATCCTCTGTTTGAATTTTGAAAATTGAAGGGAATAAATAATCTTGAGAATCTTTGCGAAATACCTCATACCAACGTGGATTCTCATCGTTCGGGAACGAAATACAATATTTCCATCCAAACGTGTTAATGAAAATACTTGTAGAAACGTCAGGTAAAAACATCTTGTTATCAATTGGTATGGAAATAAACGGCTGCCTATCGGAAGCAGTTCTAACCTGGAAACAAGCTCCACTCTGCTCATACTTCGATAGTTCATCAGCAGTGAATGTGACGTTTACGCTGAATAATTTTGTAGAACTTGAGAAGGAAAACTCAATTCTATCTTGCGCATTTTTAATTGAACCTGTACTTCTTACTGCAGAGCGATTTCCGATATAATTTTCACACTCAACATTGTTATTACCACTTTGATGTCTGAAGTGAGCAACCTGATGTATGCTACCGATTGCACAGATATGCACTTCCTCCCCACAGCAAGCGCATTCGTAGCGATATCGTTCAAATCCACCAGCTTTAGCTGCAGTATCAGCATCAACGCAGACAGACAATATCCTGTCATATGCCATTTGCATTTGTAGGCTCTCCTTTCAGTGGATCAGTACCCTCACATGAATATCATATCATGCCGACAATATCATATCAGGGTTTGCAAGCAGTCAGAGATAATTTGACTATCATCGTGTTTAGGCTACCATTACATCAAACAAACCTCACTTGCGTTATTACAACAAGTACTTATCAATGAGCGCCTTAATCGCCAGGGAATCAATACTGCCATCCCTCTCATCTTGTGAGACAATCAGGTTCTTACCCTCTATGATGTCGTGTTTGGCATAGAGAGCTTTCTTCTCTTCCCATCTCTTACGATACTGACTATCCGACAACAATCCACAATGCTCCCAGTAGAAGAGAGTGCCGCTTTCAACATCATCGATGGTGAAGTCGGGTCTTCGGGTGCCGTCATCACCGAGAGACAACTCTTTTTCATACTCATAGTCGATTCTTGCATCGAAGAGCATATTCGCGATAATGACCTCCGACTTTGATCGCACCAGGTCGCCTTTCAATGTCTTGTGAATTAGAGAAGCTTCATAGAAACGTTTCTTGAATTCAACAATCTCAGGCTTTTCGAATAGACTTGTGAAACGACGTGCGATATCTGAGAACGCTTTTGATGAGTAATTTCGTAAATGATACGCCTCTGCGTTATAGAGGATGACAAGCCGTTTTTTCTGCCGAGTTATGGCCGTATAGAGCAACTCTTTTGACAATAACCTACATGGCTCGCTGATCACCAGGATCACCGTTTCAAACTCGCTTCCTTGCGCCTTATGAACAGTCAGAGCGTACGCAAGTTCAAGAGCAGAGTCAGCCTCTTCTCCAAAATCACCCCACCCATACTGGTATGAAATCTGTGATTGCGAGGAGAACTCAACCAAGAGTGTGTTGAGTTTTATCTTCCGTGTTTCCTTACTATCACCATATTTTGTCCACATCGAGAATGCAATGCCGATTTCTCCATTAGCAACATAACGAAGTGCACCGCTATTTGTATGGTACACAGTTCGTGGTCCATTGATGATATTTATCACCTTATCGCCATACACGATGCCTTCTGGTCCAAATGGCTTCGGAATTCTTTGCTTCCGATAATCCGGCTCTTTAGCGAGAGCGGTGTAATCTGATCGGTACTTCCTTTGGATGATATGGTTGATATTACCAACACCGTAAGGAAAGCCCCGTACCGGGGCAAGCACTTGCCAGTTCTCTGATGAACTCGCGCTACCGAGATTGAAATAGGTATACTTCCCTACCATTGTACCACCAAGGCTTCTATTGAAACCGTCATGATCATCGGTACCATCCATCCCAACTTCTTCTGCTATGGTCTGCAGTATGAGATCTTCAAGCTCCTCCGCCGTAGACCACGTCTTGAATGCGATATTATCACCACAGGTATTGCCCTCTAGCCGTACAAATATGTCGTCATCCAGTTCGGCAGCTGTCTCTGTATACCACTCAGCAAGAGCGGTATCGGCCCGCTCAACACCATCAATATTTTTCTGGCGACGAGAGATCGTCAGTTCCCCGTAACTCCTTCCAACTCGTGGGAAGAGCGGGATATCTCTCTTCAAATACCGAACAAGATCGACAAAGGGCCTACCCGCACCAATGGGAGGCAGCTGGTTGGGGTCGCCCACAAATATAATACGCTGGGCTCTCTTCAACGCTTGCAGGAGTGCACCGAACATCTCTTCGGTCAACATGGAACTCTCATCTATGATGACGGTATTCGGCACATCAGCCGCTTCGGTATCTGATAACTGATACTTCATCGTACGATAGTCAAATCGGCCGTTCTGGAGCAGGAACTGGGCGACAGTCTTTGCATTGCTTTGCATGTCTTGATTTTGCATCACCTGGCTCATCCTCACTCTGGCTTTCCCAGTCGGAGCAAGAAGCAACACCCCGCCATCACGTATCTGGGCAGATGTACAGAGTAACGAAAGCACGGTGGTTTTGCCGGTACCGGCTCCACCGACAAGAACTGAGAGGCGCGATTCGGCGAGCTCTTTGAGAATTGCTGCTTTCTCTGTTCGGGCGAGCTCCTCTGATTCATCGACTTCATACTCCTTGAAAGCCTTATCAACAAGAGCCCTCCACTCTTCGGTGATGGTGTGGCGTTTTGCACTCACTCTCTTCTCTACTGCTCTTCGGATCACCTCATCAATCTCCCACAGCCGACGCAGTTGGTATACAACTGCGCCACTGGCACTCTCCACTGCAATCAGCTCGTGTAAAAGAAATCCCGTGATGCTGTTGAAGATATCAATGGAGACATGGCAGCCCGGCTCGATAGGCAGCTCATTGATTTCGATGATGAGATTGCTCTGCGGATACACCGTATGCCCATTCAGCGCTTGCTGTTCCAACACGCTAATGGCGATCGCCCTGATACGTCGCTCATCATTTTGTGAGTCAAGTGCCGATGGATTGGAAAGTGGATAACAGTCGCGTATCTCCTTGGGCGGGAATACTGCCATATCAACCGTACGGACTGCCATCTTGAATGCAGCTTTACAATTCCTGGTGCGCTCATAGAGCAGATAGGGATTTTCGATTATCTCCCTATCAGAACAATTTATGCTCTCCCGTTGACGGTACTCCGTGTTGAAGAACACATCAGCTTGTTCCACGCTCAAAGACAGCCGGGCAAGAAGCCAGAAGAGCGCCTTGCGTTCTTCTGACAGGGTAGAGAACGCCCTCTGCTCGGTCTTGCCGATGGAGGCAGCAATATCTGCACTGAAAAAGTCTTTCGGCCTACCCAATGCCTGTGTTACATACCCCTCAAAGAGATCGTCCTTGCCTATTGAGTGCTTGATTTCGTTGGCGAGGACGACTCCATACTTGAATCCAACAGCACAGAGCATCGCGCCAAGACCCGGAAACGCTCCTCGGTCAATCCAGACTTCACCAAGTCGCTTGTTCGTCCATTCAATGCACTCTTGCCAATTCCCAGGAATGCACCTCTGTATAATCGCAAGGGCCTTCAATGTTTGTAGCAGTACGTTGATAACTGCATCATGAGAGAGGTGCTCCGTAGCATACGAGAACTCTTCAAAGTACTCATCATCAGCAAAGACGGTAACTGTCCGCAGATCAAAATCGGGGTGTGCCTCTGCATATTCCATCATTTCACGATATGGCAGCAGAAATCCGTCATTTCGATCATTTCTGATGGAGTGGCCTATCATCGTCTCCCACAGAATAGAGCGAAGTTTTCCATCATCTGTATGATTATGCTCTGGTGGTGCAGTCACAGACTTTACAAAGCCTATACCCATTACTACGCGCTTTGTGTCATCAATAAACGGCACCTGTTTTGCATAGGGAATCACTAACGAGTGATTCGGTGTCACGTTCTCATAGAAGGTTTTGAAAACAGATCTCTGGTTTACGGCATCCTGTATCCAGTTCGTCGTAAACGACAATTCCGGTTCTCTTGCCGGGTCATAGTCGATGTTGTGCCTATCGGCAAGACGACGGATATTATGGTCGTCACGGTCGTTACCCTTTCTAAGCATCGTCCAAGCAAAAGGGCGTGAAGGTAATGAGTACGGAGGGTAAATTAACTCCGTCTCGCGGAAATGTCCGTGGGTCTCAGGATTAGATTCCTTATACGGATGTATGTTAATGCGCGTGTGAGCGACAGCGGACATAAACACACCGCCTTCCGACACGCAGGGGATTTTACGCTCGTGTCCGGCAATCGGGCAGCCTTTGAGAGTTTCCTCAAAATCATCATCTCGACTGTCGGAAATGTTTTTAAGCCGCAGGCAGGCATTGTTGTAGCAGGGCTTATCGCATACCAGCCCACTGTAGCCATTGTCTTTCCACGGAACGCGAATAGAAAGATGTTGCGCCATATTATATTTTCCTCCTCCGTTTTATTATCAGTCACCCGACATTTTGAGATAGTGCGATTTTTGGCTCATCGCTTCAAAAATTATCTCGAACACGTTTTTATAAGCGGATATATCATGGTCGGGCGCGTAGTTGATGCCGTCGCCGGCATCGAATTTTTCGTCATGGATGAAGCGGAGTATTTCATCAGC
>LSQX01077052.1_pt2 | contig 16069 bp, 11 predicted proteins | sample 654561 | NCBI WGS metagenome assembly LSQX01 (sample SAMN04489861, study PRJNA283612) | anaerobic digester metagenome | isolation source: 4 biogas reactors fed with cattle manure at either 37C or 55C with and... | place: Denmark: Kongens Lyngby | collected 2014 | reverse complement strand
TATAGGTGGAAGTACTATGGTTACCCTAGAGCCAACTGGCAGCCTATAATCTATTATTGGATTAGAGGCATTTACGATTCGATTAGACAATGAGACAATTTGCTGTACCACATCCTCAAGTTTTTCTTCTGATTCAAAGCATCTCGGGCATCGATATATAGCACCATTTTTCTCGATAAATATATCCTTTACACCATTTACCATAATCTCATTTATGGATGGATCCTCAATCATGTCCTGAAGAATATCCAATCTTCGTATAGAGTTAAAAATTTCTCTACGAAGCCTTATTTTGTCCTGTAAACCAATGTAATTCTCCCTGCTTTTCATAATCAAGGTCTCGTCAATAGCAGTAAGTAGCTGATCATCAGATATTTCAGTCGTTAAATCTATGCTTCTTATAACCTCCTGTTGAAGCTCCTCCTTTAAGCAACTCATTTCATCTCTCCCTAGACTGTATTACAGCCTTATTCTCTTGATATTTAGCTTATTAATCTGTATACCCATAAGCTCCATTTGTCGTTCCCACTCTTTTTCAACAAGCTCATCATAGTTCAAATCATTAGCTAGTATGTATATGTCATTGCTCCGACTTAATGCCTCCATTGAAGCTTCAGTATATATTCCTAGATATAAGATTACTGTCTCATAATCCGTATATTTCTTAAGATCATCCATAAGCCTTCCCATATCCTCACGGCAAAGAGATAGCAAATCAAAGCCATGGGTAGGTCCTGCTAAATATGATAGCTTATCTGAATAATTCAGGTAGGTGTACAATTTATCTATATAGTTTGGATTGCCCTCTTTGAGAAAATACAGAAGCTCTGACATGGACGATACACTATTCTCATGCCATGGCTTTATAGTTACTGGAAGTTGCTCAAGGTCTATAAAAAGAACCTTTCGTCTGTAAGATAGCTCCTTAGCCCTTGACCATGCATATGATATCTTCTCCTCGCTTGGAACTGGTGCAAAAAAGGAGATAATGCTTAGATTGTCCAAAGAGTCACTATGATAATTGTTCTCAAGTTTAGTATAACGCGAGAAAATATCTGATCCTATTTTTCCTGCTGCTTGATATTTATAAATTGTATCCTGCTTATCCTTTGCTTGCTTATTATCTGTGCATATCCAAAAGACATACTTAATATTCTCTCTTGATATTTCTTCGGATAATGTATCTCCCCCGAATAACAGGATATCAACAGCCTGGTATTTCAAAAAATCGACTAAGCTTTCCTGCTTGGTAAACAGTATAATCTCGAAGTCGTCCCAATTTGATCTTTTAAAATATTCCATCAAACGGGATGCATACAAAGTGTCTGTATCAAAAACAGCCAATAGCTTCTTCAACTGACCCTCCTATTAAGAAAACAAACTGAATTACTAATGTTTTTAGTGGAATTAAAAAGACGTTACTTATGATTTAGCACTATAGCTTAGATGTATAGAGATTCCTACTGAGAATAAATTGATATAATCTATATGTTCTTAGGATATTTTTATAATACATAGTCCTTTCCTCTATGTCAATAAATTCCTTTTGCTTTTTAGCTTTTTTGTCCCCTTGTACAAAAAAATTGTGTCTTTAGGTATAAAGTGCACAAGATTTAAATCGAATAATAAAATGCCAAGCCATATAAGAGAACAAAGCCAGGAAGCCCTAATATACCATTTGACAGAATTGTAAAGGCATTCAGTCCAACCTTGACTTGATAACCACACAAGGTAAGAACGAAATCCAAAAGATAGATTCCTGCTGTTCCCACCATAGCTCGAAGCAAAAAATCTACTATCCAATCAAATCTCTTTTTTATAATAGACACACCTATAAAAATTAAGCATACAATTATTATAATTGTAAATATAATGCTCTCCATTATCCATACCCCTTCTTTCAGATATAAGTGTTTTAAATAATACAACCTATCATATTTATATACGTTTATATCCAAAATATTCTAAATAAACGAATAATTGGTTATACATATGACTATACTATAAGCATAATATTAGGGAAAGTGATGGTTAAGATGAAATTGTTCTCCAGAAAGAAGCACACCCATGAGGATTTACTGATAAAAGAAATAAATAAGACAAAGCTTGCCTTAGAAGCTGCATACTCCCAGTTTGAATATGTGGTTGATCCCGATTTGATCGACAGCTGTATTTATGAGCTAAATGCCATTCAGAATCGGTACAAATATTTAATAAAGCAAGCTAAGGCCTCTGAGACAACCTATGTCGAGTCAAAATCCTAAAGAGAAATGGGGCTGTTGCAGACAGCCCCATCCATCGTTAGTATCCTTCTTATGTACTTTTATAAATCTCACTAGTATTCTCAATTTGCTCTTTAGTAAATGGCTTTATGCAATGTACCCACGGTTTTTATTACTTGGATCAATAAATGTTTCATTTAAGGTTCCTTTGCCGTAGGTTAAGCCCGCGTAGAGTTGCTGAGTGTTCCGCATCATAGGACCGCTTGTATCAGCTTTACTTACTTCCTTAAATCCTGTTAACAGTTTCTTCAATACAGCCTTCGCCCTCTGAAGGGTAAGAGGATTTTGCTTTACTATAGCACTTATTATCTGCTTGTTGGTATATAGATAAAGGCTAAGTAAGTCATAGGAAATCTTATATCTATAATCTAAGGACGCCATAAGCTCGCTTACATATCTTTGCGCTCCCTTTAGCTCCTTATCAAAATAACTTAAATTGTTTTCCCGATAGGATCTTTCGGCTTCTTCAATTTTTGTTAAAGTCATCTCATAAAGAATTACTACCAATTCACTTTTTGATGCCTGAGTAATCCGAGCAGTAAAGAATTGAATAGCCTCTTTATTCATATTGTAGTACCTCCTACTTCATAAGTATAATGGATAATAATTCCTTTTCTGTTGTTCAGTTGAATATGCTTTTTTCATTTACTGCTGAAGCAAGGACAGTACATTCTGAGGTCTCATATTAGCCTGTGCAAGCATGGAGGTTCCTGCCTGCCCAAGAACATTCTTCTGTGTATATTCCGCCATTTCCTCTGCCATGTCCACATCCTCAATACGAGATAAGGCCTCTGTCATGTTCTCTGAGGTGACATCCAGATTGGAAATTGAGTGCTCAAGACGATTCTGGTATGCGCCAAGCTTTGACCTAATAGCTGAAACCTCGTTAATTGCAATATCAAGAAGGGCAATAGCTTTCTGAGCGCCGTCTGCTGTTCCTATATTTATCTTATCAACACCAAGAGTCTGGGGTGTCACTTTTGGTATTCTAACAGACATAATCTGTCCTTCATTAGCACCAATCTGAAGATCCATAGGACCTGCATCAAGTACAGATACCACTATGGGCTCAGCTGTCCCTGAATTTAGAATTGATCCAGCTGCAGGGTCAGCAGAAGATCCGGTAATCTTTGTATCCTCATATCTCGTTGAAACCGTACCTGGATCCACTTCAAATACCATCTTAAAATTATTGCGGTCAGATACAGTGACTTTGTTTCCACGAATTGATACAGTGGCCGTATTCTCAAAGAGTGAATCGGGTTTTGTCGGGGTAAGGTCAACCTCAGCCTTTGCATCCGTTCCATAAGCCTGTGCGCCTGATACTGTAAGACCCAGCAAGTCGCATAGTCCAGGTTTATCACAATGTATATTAATCTTCTGATCCGAGCCATAATCTCGGCTTACAAAGACTAGAAGATTATCTTTTTCCAACGGCTGACTGGTATATCCCGCCAGCTCGGAGTTTGCATTTAATAAGGGTTGTCCGTTCGGGTTGTCCACATGAAATAAGTCATCTTCTATGGCAAACACATTTATATTAACATTGTCACAAGCATCTCTAATCTTCTGGAATACCTCATCCACAGTATCCCCTACATTAGCCTTTATTGTTTCTCCGTTAATATTAATTGATCCAGCCTCATCTTCCGTAATTTTTCTGGAAGCTGTAGTATGATCAACACCCAGTGATATTTCACCTAGGTTAACCTTATTACCTACTATAACTGCCTGCCTAGCATCCTGAGTTATTTTTATGGCATAATCTCCAACCTCAACTGTATCAGATAATGAAATCAGACTTACACTGTTATTACTGGAGAAAGACTTTCTGTCGATGTTTCCATCCAATAATGTCATGGTGTTAAATTCTGTCGTTTCTGATATACGAGTTATCTCTTCATTCAGCTGATCAATCTCTGCTTGAATTGCTATTCTATCCTGAGTGGTATATATACCATTGGCTGACTGAACTGACAGCTCTCTCATTCTCTGAAGCATGGATTCTACTTCTATAAGAGCTCCTTCTGCCGTCTGTATAACCGATATGCCGTCAGAGGCATTTCTTGATGCCTGCTCCAAGCCAGATATCTGTGTTCTCATCTTCTCTGAAATAGCAAGTCCTGCAGCATCATCTGCTGCACTATTGATGCGAAAGCCTGAGGATAATCTCTCTAAGCTGGCATCTAGTAGTTTGTTTGTTCTGGAAAGCTGGTTGTTAGCTTTTAATGCCGAAATATTATGGTTTATTCTCATTATCGTTCACATTCCTTTCTTTTGGGCTGCCATACCCCTCCTTGAACGATGGACAGCATAATACTTTTTTTATATATTTATTTCAGCAACCTCCATGTGGCCGAATTGATCATATTGTTATGCCACCGCGATATCTGATTCTTCTGCAGAACGAATCATATTAATAAACGCTTTCGCTACGCGGTATAAGAGTCTCTCCGTCTCCGGACCCTTTATTTCTTCCGGGTCATTTAAGTCCTGATATGTATATCCAATATCTCTTGCCTGGTGTAAGCAGAAATTCATCTGATTGATTCCGATACCCTCATCTGACAGATCTGCTTTCAATTTATCTGTCTGAGCCTCAAGTATTTTAAGACTTTCTATATAATCAGACGAAATATATCCCTTTAGTATTCTATCCTTTATTGAGGCCTCTGCTCTAATGCTTCCTAATTTATCCGATAACAGCGTGACAGTAACCTTTCCACCCGCTGACTTCCCTCGAATAATGGTTAGGTTTACATTAGTGATTTTTCCTGAGGTCTCAAGCGGTATATGATAGAACTCCCGTTTAGCCAGGTTTTTAAGAAAATGCATCTGCATTCCAATGGTCTTAAGCTGAGTAAGACGGTTAAAATCCATTTGCTTATCGGCCGCCTCTTCCTCTATAGCAGCCTTTACTTCCTGATCCAGTTGTTCATATGCCTCTGCCATAGTTTCCTTATCGATTAATGTATCGACAAGTTCTGTCTTTTTCTTAAGTCTATTCCTTAATTTTTCGGTACTTTCATCCTTTTTCTTGTTTTTTTCCTCTAGAATACCGAAGAGTTTTTTAAATCCCGCTCCGCTATTATTTAAAATATGTCCTGCCATCACCAAATTAGCTGTAGTACAAGGCAGTTGAAAATCATTTAGAAAGCGTATGGCCTGATCGCTTTTGCTGAGTATATTCTGAAGCTCCTTAAATTTTTCATTATAATATGCCTGGTCTTCTGATGGATAATTCTGCATATTCCTTAACTGATCCAATAGCTTCTCAGTAGACATATTGGCTATTGTCTCCCACCCATGTTCACTATAAAGCTGATGCAGCTTATTCGGTGTCAGGCTTTCAAGAAGCTCCTTTATAATGGCATTCTGAATTTCGTTTTGTGTCATTTGCCCGGAGTTATCTAATATGATGGGATCATTCTTAAATACGGCTCCCAACTGGTCGGTTATGGATTCCTTTATGGCAATAGCTTCCTGTAGGACTCCAAACTCATCATCGATTGCATAGTTCATTTCACCCTTCTTATTTGTGCGAAGGGCCGTCAGTAAATGGCTTAAGGTTACCTCCTGTTCAGCTTTAATTAAGGCCCCCAAGGCTGCACCGTCTGACTTTTCTATCTGATACAATAATCTATATATTCCTATATAAGCTTTTCTTTCGGCTTCTGAAATATCATCCTCTTTTTCCAGCTTATAAAGAAATGAGCTGTATTTTTCCAGCGATGAGTAGCCCTGATTTTTTAGCCTGTCTATATGGCTGTTCAGCTGGTCTATGGGAAGCTCCATCGGATTCATCCCGTCTCTGATTATTTGCAGCGTTATCTCCGGATTCAAATTCTCCAGAAGATAATTAACGCTTAAATCATATGCCTTAACCTGTTCTATGGACTCCTTGGTTATCTCCATATTGTTATAGCCCAGAATTCTGATGGCTCTTTGGTTAAATGAAGTGTCCTCAATTCCCATTTCCTCCATAAGAGAGCCCATATTGGCAAATGCTTTCTTTATACTGTCTCCATACTCAGCATTAGGCTTAGTAAATAAAGCTTCGTATGACTTCTTTGCCTTCTCAAGCTTGGTAAAAATACTCCTGCCTGCTTCCAACAAGCCTGAAACCGTCTGAATCCTTCTGTCACTCAGGGTCATACCTAATACCTGTACCGGCATTGTCTTTAACTCATCTACGGTTTCCTTGGTCATATGTAATAGTCTTATAGAGGCTTCGTCCGGCTCCATTTCATATTGATTAAAGAGCTCTTTATAGTAGATTCCTTCCGCAATACGCAGCTTTTCTACTATTTTTTCCAATGCCTCCGTGTCGATGTCAAAACCCTTATTTCCCAAGCGTTGGACGGCTTCCTTAGTCATTTGAAGACGGATTTCCTCCAGCTGTCTTCTTGCGGTTATTGAATTAAACAGTCTTTTCTTCGCAATTCTTTCCTTATCTATAAGGAGGGCATCTCCCGGGAGTTCTCCCTGCTTCATACCGTCAATGATACTGTCGAATACCTTATCCTTACTATAATTCTTTGCCAATTCCTCAAGGCCTATTAATAAGCTGATATTATCCTCCGTCAGGGGTATATTATTTTCTATTAACCATCTTGCCCCTTCGAGAACCTCATTGTCTGCCTTAAGGCCGGCCTTGTCCACAATCTCACTTACCTGAGTCGAAAGCTTATTCCATTCAGAATCTGAAAGCTTTTTTATGTTTATATCATTCTGTTTGCTGTATCTTGCCTTATATAGATTCTCAACGGATGGTTTAAGCTCTTTCCTAAGAATAAATAAGATATCCCTTCTGCTAATTTGAGGAATATCATCACTCAGCTTTAAGGCCACCTTAATCCGTTCGACTGACTCCTTAGAAACTGGAAGATTCTCAGCATCCATTCTATTAATAATATCCTTCTCTGATATATTTTTCGGTTTCTTTGTAACTGCTTCCTTTTTATCCGAAGCTCTCTCTATGGAAGCTTTGGTATCATAGTTGTAATCCTTGATTAACTGTACGGCAAAGACAAGTGATTCAAAAGTCAAACTCTCTACCTGAACGCCTTCTTCACTAAGCCTCTGATAATCCTGTGCCGTCATACTGTTTAAGATACTCTCTATCCGGGATTTTATAATATTATACGATTTATCCTTATTACGCTGGTGAATATTTTGCCCTTTCCTGGACAGCATAATATCGCCGTCTGTATCAGGGCTCCTCAATGATGCTCTCGGATTATGGTAAGGGTTAACCATAAATTCCTCTCTGCCAAGAGCTGTCTTACTTTCATTGCTTTTCATATTATCTTTAATTGCTTGAGACTGTCGAAGTATTTCTAATATAATGTCCAGTCCGTTATCTGTGTTAATACTTCTCATGTATATGTTCAATCCTTCCTGGGTAATTCTAATATCTTTTTAATGTTATATTCTGTAATATCTGCTATAGTATTATTTATATCTGTTATGAAATATATTTCGGCGTAAATAAGGTAAAACTTTATCTTCTTATGACGTCAGGATACGAATAGACTTAAATTAGCACATATTATATTTTCATTTTGGAGGTAGCAATGTTAAGCAGAAAAATAAAGCAATTTATTATTCTAGGCGTGATCTCGTTAATTATTTCCTTGTGCGGTGGATGTGACCAGCCATCGATTCGGGAATCTCAGCAGAATTTATTTGATAATTTTATTATCGAGCTCTTCGTAGAAGAAGTTCAATCAGATACATTATCATTGAATTATACCATTGCACATCCTGAGAAATATGGCATCGTACATACCGAAGCCACTTTGGGAGAATACACCATAAATTATATGAAAGAACAGCTGATGACTTCCGAGATGCACCTTAATGAACTGAAACAATTCGATTATAATGAGCTGACTGCCGATCAACAACTTATATATGATATTCTTATGAATTACCTGGAGTCTGAGCTGGAATTGGGTAAATATCTTTATTATATAGATAGCCTGAAACCTACCACCGGGCTACAAGCCCAGTTACCGATTCTTCTTGCAGAGTACAATTTCTACGAAAAAGGCGATATTGACCGATATTTGGATCTGCTGGTCTGTGTAAAGGATTATTTTGAAGATGTGGGTGAATTTGAAAGAGAAAAATCGAAGCGTGGCTTATTTATGACCGATGCGGTGGTAGATAGGATTATAGAGCAATGTGAAGCCTTTATAGAAAATCCTGATGAGAACCTATTAATAGAATATTTTGACGAGAAAATAAATCACTTCGAAGGGCTCTCCGATTCAGAGAAGAAAGAGTACAGGGAGGAGAACAGAAAACGTGTTCTTTCCTATATTATACCCGCCTATGAGGGATTAATCGAAGTGCTAAGCGAGCTTAAAGGAACCGGAACAAATGAAGCCGGTCTGTATTACTATCCCGAAGGGCAGGCTTATTATGAATGTCTTTTTAGGATAAAAACAGGCTCTGATAAGAGTATGAAGAATATAGCCAATATGCTTGAAACAGCCATCGGAGACGGAATATTCAGCTTAACAAAGCAGACCCTTTCCAATCCTATGATATTTGAAAAATTTGAGTCCTTTACATCCTTTCCTCTGACAGATCCGGTTGAAATTATAGAGGATTTGAAGAAGGAAATACTGGACGATTTTCCTGAGCCCATAGATGTAAATTATGAGATTAAATATGTCCATGAATCTCTGTCCGATTATCTTAGCCCTGCCCTGTATTTGATACCTGCCATCGATAATTATACAGAAAACAATATCTACATAAACGGAAATGATCTTGAAACCTTATCCAGAATATATACTACCGTTGCCCACGAGGGCTATCCGGGTCATTTATATCAAAATGTTTATTTCAGGAGCAAGGAACCTGCTCCCATAAGAAGCCTTCTTACCTTTACCGGATATGATGAGGGATGGGCTACATATGTGGAGTTTTATTCCTATCAACTCTCGGGAATAGATGAGGATTTGGCAAACCTGTTAGTATCGAATAACGAAATAGTTCTTCTGATGTATGCCCGGGCAGACATCGGCATTCATTATGAGGGCTGGGATAAGACTAAGGCGCTTTCCTATATAGGGCAACTGGTCGGTGACGAAGACATAGCACTTAAAATATATGATACCCTACTGGAGGAGCCTGCAATATATCTTCCGTATGCTGTTGGATATCTTGAAATAATGGAATTAAGAAATATGGCCATGAAAGCAAAGGGTGATGATTTTGATATAAAGGAATTTCATAAATTTCTACTGGATATAGGTCCGGCCCAATTTTTCGTTATAAAGGACCGTATGGAATCCTGGCTAAATAGCGACAACTTGGTTCAGAATAATGCATCAGATTAATAAACACAAAATAAGTCCAGGGAAAATAATGCTTTAATAATTGTTTCAAAAAACGAATAGGAGTGGGCATATCAGCTTGATATACCCACTCCTGAATCTTATTTTAATATGGCTTCTTAATCAATTATTAACTGATTTCAGCACCTGCAGGCATATCCTTTTCCGGTACCATTAATGCCAGATTACCCTCCGCATCCTCTGCACAAAGAAGCATTCCCTCTGACAAAAGTCCTGCCAATGTCGCAGGCTTTAAGTTAACCACGACCATAACCTTCTTTCCAACCATTTCCTCGGGGGTGTAATGGCCTTTAATTCCTGATACGATCTGCTTTACCTGAGATCCGATTTTAACCTGAGAGCATAAAAGTTTCTTGGATTTTTTAACTTCCTCACAGGCAATGATTTCTCCTACCTGAAACTGCAGCTTTGCAAAATCATCATAGGTAATTTCAGGCTTAGCCTCTATATCAATTGCAGCTTCAGTCTCTTGATCCTGATTCTTATCGGCCTCTTCGGAAGCCTCCACCTTCTCTAACACTTCCTTTATATCCAGTCTGGCAAATAATATCTCCGGCTTATCTGTTACCTTTGTTCCTGACGGATACAGACCAAATGTCTTAATCTCTTCGGCTGTTCTTTCTTTTCCTGACAGCTGTATGAAGATCTTATCTGCTGTTTCCGGCATAAAGGGTTTTAACAGACTTGCTCCGATACATATGCTTTCCACAAGATTATATAATACTGTTGCAAGGCGGTCCTTTTTGTCCTCTTCCTTTGCCAGTATCCAAGGCATTGTCTCATCAATATATTTATTGCATCTCTTAAACAGATTAAATATTTCGGTTAGTGCATCGGCAACTCTTAGTTTTTCCATCTTGGCAATAACCCTGTTCGGTGTGTCCAGGACAAGCTTCTTTAACTCATCATCAACGGGCTCATATACCTTGCCGTCTTTAACTATACCGTCAAAATATTTATTTGACATTGATATGGTACGGTTTACAAGATTACCGAGAGTATTTGCCAGCTCTGAATTGATTCTTTCGACTAAAAGCTCCCAGGTAATAACTCCGTCATTATCAAAGGGCATCTCATGAAGAACAAAATATCTTACAGCATCGACACCAAACAGCTTCACCAAATCATCAGCATATAAGACATTGCCCTTTGATTTGCTCATCTTATCTCCTGAACTACCTTGGTTTAGCCATGGATGACCAAAAACCTGCTTTGGAAGAGGGATATCTAGCGCCATAAGCATAATCGGCCAATAAATAGTATGAAATCTTAATATATCCTTACCTATTAGGTGAAGGTCTGCTGGCCAGTATTTTTTAAATTGATCACTACTGTTTCCGTCCACATCATAGCCTATTCCAGTAATATAATTACTCAAAGCATCCAGCCAGACATAAACCACATGTTTATCATCAAAGTCTACAGGAATACCCCATTTAAATGAAGTCCTTGATACACATAGATCCTGAAGTCCTGGAATAAGGAAGTTGTTCATCATCTCATTCTTCCTAGCTTCTGGTTGAATAAATTCTGGATTATTCTTTATATGAGAAATCAAACGATCCGCATACTTACTTAACTTGAGAAAATATGCATCCTCCTTGGCATGCTGTACCTCTCTACCGCAATCAGGACATTTACCATCCTTAAGCTGGGATAATGTGAAAAAGGATTCACAAGGTGTACAATACATTCCTTCGTAAAAGCCCTTATAGATATCACCTTGATCATAAAGCTTTCTAAAGATTTTCTGTATTTGCTTTTCATGTTCTGGATTGGTGGTTCGGACAAATCTATCATAGGATGTATTCATTAAATCCCAAATCCCCTTGATCTGTCCGGCAATGTTATCTACATACTCCTTAGGACTTATGCCGGCTTCCTTTGCTGCTAATTCAATTTTTTGTCCATGCTCATCGGTTCCAGTCTGTAGATACACATCATAGTTTTCCCATCTTCTAAATCTGGCAATGCTGTCCGCCAAAATAATTTCATAGGTGTTGCCGATATGTGGCTTACCCGAGGTATAGACAATGGCGGTTGAAATATAATATGGCTTTTTACTCATGATATCTTCCTTTCGTCTTACTTAGCTTGATAATTAATCTTTATTAGCACCTTAGTGCGCATTCCAATACGAACAAAGCTCGCATTGTGGAATGTTTTTTGTATAATAGGACGCACTTTCACTTTCCTATTATATAAAAAACTCCCGTCTTTAATATTTTAAAGACGAGAGATTGTCCCGTGGTACCACTTTAATTCACCAATGTCTTGCGATCATAGGCCTTAGTCGCTGCAAATACAGCCTAGCATGATAACGGATGCCGCCGTCACAGCCTTAGATTAATCTCCTCGGTGTGCTGCTCCGAGACCATCTTCATCAGCTTATGCTTATGCATATCCCTATGCATATCCCCCCTTCTCAGCTACCGGGGTTCTCTGTCGATTGCTCCACTGATTACTCTTCTCTTCATTGCTTTTTTCATATAATTATTATAAAGTATAGCACTCATTTTTTGCTTTGTCAAACAATTACTTTAATTCAAAAACGCCCCAAAATGCCTAATCCTTAGAAATAATGGAATACCAGATTAATATAAAAGCTGTCTGATGCAAAATCTAGGTGTGTATGCTATAATCTCAATAATAGGTGTTGCTGATGATAATCAACTAATCGATTCGACCTTTAGAGGACATTAAAAAGGAGAAATTTATGAAACAAGATGCTAATATCTACAAAAATTCATGGTTGAAGGCTGTCAGATTTATACTGCTTATATCTGTAGTCTTTCTTGTTCATTCTGCTTGTGATAAAAACGAAAACATAAGCCCCGATAACCTCTCTCTCAATGAAATTCCTAAGGACACGACTTCCAAGACAAATGTCAACACAGATGAATACATCCCAGATAAGCCTTCCCCTGATGAACCTTCTATAGATACGGGAACTATCCAAATCTCTCAGCCTACAAATCTCATTAACCCAGAGGGTAGTTCTTTAGATGCCCGAATTTCGGTTCCCGAAGGATATACCCGCATAGCCTCAGAGGCTTATGAAATTACAGGGTTTATAAGAACCCTTCCCCTAAAGGACGACAAAAGTCAAGTATTAAAATTTGACGGAACACCTATAGCTAATCAGGATAATCATGTGGCTGTGTTTGATATGGATATAGGAGATAGAGATTTACAGCAGTGTGCTGATTCAGTTATGCGTATATATGGTGAATACTTTATGTCAATTAAGGCATATGATAAAATTGCCTTTCATCTTACCAATGGTTTCTATATGAATTATACAAAATGGCGTGAAGGTTATCGCATTAAGGTAGAGGGTAATGATGTAAGCTGGAACAAATCCGCCTCCTACGACGATTCATATGAAACCTTCATAAAATATATGAACATGGTTTTTGCATATGCGGGAACTCTTTCGCTTACGGCGGAAAGTAGTCCCATATCCTTAGATGAATTGCTTCCAGGTGATATTCTCCTAGAGGGAGGAAGTCCTGGACACTGTGTAATGGTCATAGATATGGCTTATGATGAGCATGGTAACCGCTGCTATTTGCTAGCTCAAGGCTATATGCCTGCACAGGATTTTCATATTCTTAAAAACCCCCTTCATTCCGAGGATCCTTGGTACTATGAAGCAGAGATGGATTATCCTATACAGACTCCTTACTGGACCTTTGATGAGGGCTCCTTGATGCGTTGGGGAGAATTTGATTTAGAGCAATGGGTTAATATCACTTTACCAGCCATATCCTCTCAGGTTCGTGAATCTGATGATCTTAATCAGGTTACTCTCCTCACTGTTGGGGACAACCTTATTCATATAGAGGTAGTGCAAAGCGGCAAGCAGGAGGATGGTACTTACAACTTTGATCACTTGTATGATGAAATAAAGGAAGAAATTCAGGCTGCTGATATAGCTGTTGTAAATCAAGAGACTATCTTAGGTGGAAAAGCATTAAATTACTCGGGTTATCCTGCCTTCAATTCCCCTACGGAAATTGGTGACGCTTTAGTAGCAGCTGGCTTTGATGTGGTGCTTCATGCAACCAATCACACCTTGGACAAAGGATTGAAGGGTGTAAACAATACCTTTGAGCATTGGGATGCCTATCCTGAGATAACTGTACTAGGTATAAATAAAACCGAAGAGGATCAAAATACAATCCCCATAATTGAGAAAAACGGAATAAAGATAGCTATGCTAAATTACACCTATGGATTAAATGGCTATAAAATACCGAAAGATATGCCCTTTCTAGTAAATATGCTTGATAAAGATGCTATGGAGAAGGACATTAAAAAAGCCCGCGAGGCTGCAGATTTTGTTATAGTTTATCCTCATTGGGGTACAGAATATGTCTATGAACCCATAAGGTCACAAAAAGAACTGGTGGATTTCTATTATGAACTTGGAGTGGATCTTGTAATAGGAACCCATCCTCATGTAATTCAGCCTGTCGAATGGATTCGATCAGATTCGAATCATAACATGCTTGTGTATTATTCACTCGGAAACTTTTTATCTTATCAAAAAGAACCCGCCCGAATGCTGGGTGGAATGGCTCACGTGACCATAACAAAGGATGATACTGGTACATACATAAGCGATGCCTCCATCACACCCATTGTGACTCATTACGAACACGGTTCCGCTGATTATAATTACGGTATATATAAGCTTTCCGAGTATACCTCTGAGTTGGCAGATATACATGGTGTTTCAGACATTGCCACACAGGGTGACTTCTCATATGAAGATACGTTACGCACCGCCAGAAAAGTGCTCGGTGCCTGGTACCACTAAAAAGAAATAAGATTGGCTAAAAAGGTGCCCCCCTACGGACGCACGTTTTAACCAATCCTATCTCTTTATCTATATACCCTCTCGCTCCCCCAGCCTCTTTCCTCTGGCTCATACCTTCTCCAGTACTAACCTTCTCTAGGGTAACAAAATTTATCCAATATGTCAATGGTTTTCGTTTTTTTTGTATATTGTTTAACATATTGCATAATAAACGAGGTTGTATTTTCATGTTAGTGGCCTATCTAGATTATTTTTCATACCCGTTTGGATTCTTGCTTTGCCAGTTATATGAATCTCTACACATTTCCTCGATTCCCCTTATAGCCTTCCATCCTAACTCCTTCTCTGCCTTGCATGGGTCTGCATAAGATACTGCGATGTCTCCTGGTCTTCTACTAGCCATTATATAAGGAAGCTTCTTATTACAAGCCTTCTCATAATTATGAATTATTTCTAATACGCTGTAGCCTCTTCCTGTTCCAAGGTTATAGGTGACAAGACCCGGCTTCTTCATAAGCTTTTCAATAGCTTTTAAATGCCCCAAAGCAAGATCAACCACATGAATATAATCCCTTACACCTGTTCCGTCAGGGGTATCATAATCATCACCAAATACATTTATACTATCTAGCTCTCCCATTGCTACCTTGGCTATATAAGGTACTAGATTATTCGGTATACCATTGGGATCTTCTCCAATATCACCACTTTCATGGGCACCTATTGGATTGAAATATCTGAGAATTGCTATATTCCAGCTACTGTCAGCCATATAAACATCCCTAAGAATATCCTCAATAATAAGCTTAGTCCTTCCATAAGGATTAGTTGCTGACAGGGGAAAATCCTCTGTTATAGGTACTGTATGAGGGTCTCCATATACTGTCGCTGATGAGGAAAATACTAGCTTTTTTACATTGAACTTCTCCATAGCCTCTAGCAAATTGACTGTACCAGTAATATTATTATCATAGTAGGATAGCGGAATCTCACAGGATTCTCCGACTGCCTTTAAGCCTGCAAAATGTATTACAGCATCAACGCTCTCTCTTTCAAATATGTTAAGCATGGCCTTTTTGTCTCTGATATCATCCTCATAGAAATTAATAGTCTTGCCTGTAAGCGCTTCTACTCGCTTTATTGATTCCTTACTGGAATTGCTTAAGTTATCTACAACCACTACATCATATCCTCTGTTAAGAAGCTCTAAATTGGTATGACTTGCTATATATCCTGCTCCGCCTGTAACTAATATTTTCATAATATGATCCCCTTACCTTTACTGATTTGTTCAATTCATAATACAGTATTTGCCTTATATTTGCAACTACCATGAAAAAGCTTTTGATGCTTTACTATTATAATACAGGTTGTTTTGTCTTCTTCATATGCTATACTATAAGTACACAGATTCGTGCAATAGCATAGAGTATAATTCTCCTGCATGCCGGCTGAAAGGAGTATACTATGGGGAAGGAATTTTTCTTCAGGTATGCCCTTCTTATAGGTTTTCTTTTATTTAGTGTTTTATATATAGATAACATAAACCCGGATTACGATATACCAAATGCTTATATCGATTCCGTCAG
>LSQX01339885.1_pt1 | contig 16070 bp, 13 predicted proteins | sample 654561 | NCBI WGS metagenome assembly LSQX01 (sample SAMN04489861, study PRJNA283612) | anaerobic digester metagenome | isolation source: 4 biogas reactors fed with cattle manure at either 37C or 55C with and... | place: Denmark: Kongens Lyngby | collected 2014 | reverse complement strand
CCCTTAGACAAGCCCTTTTACTCCGAGGAGTAGGGGATTCTGACAAACTGATATTGCGTACAGACAACGGCCCGCAATTCACCGCCCATGCCTTCCAGGATGGTTGTGCGGAGCTACCAGTTAACCACACTCGTATACCGAACAACACACCGAACATGAATGCTCATATTGAATCATTTCACTCGATTTTGGAAAGCGACTGCCTGTCTCGCCATGAGTTTCAAACCTATGCTGAAGCCTATAAACGTGTCAGTGAGTTCATGGATTACTACAATCACCGGCGACGTCATGGCAGTCTGAAGAATAAAGCACCCATGGCGTTCTACCGCAGTAATGTTGGCCAAGATGTCAAACCAGCAATGATGGTGGCCTAAATAAAGGGCAACCATGTGATAGTTGAAACACTAAGCAGATATTCTCCCAAAATGGGGGGTCAAACCGATCTCTGCCCCGGGCTCATAGTAGATTGTTCCCCCCGTGTGATGGCCAGCCGCCGAGGAGGTCAGAACAATACCTTTGACGTTGAACTCGTTGGCCATGGCCAAAAACCTGATCATGGAAGCCATATCGTCGTGTTCGCCGTCGGTGGACACGATCAGGTTGACCTTTTTCTTCTGCGACTGCTCGTCGATTACCGCCAGCTCAGATTTGCTCAAGTTGGAGACTGCCGCTTCTGCGCTGCCCACAGCTTGCGGCAAGAACAATGCAAGAACCAATACCAGTGTCAAGACCAACATGTCGTTCAAATAGCGCCGTAGAGCCATTGACATTCTCTTTACCTCCTTACCGGAACCAAGCTGAACTTTGCCGCTCAGGGGCCAAGGGGAAGGGACTTCCCCCTTTGGCCCACAACGAGTTCTTCGCGCTGTGCTGTCACTTAACCGTTACAATGAACCTCTGGTAGCGGGTTAGATTAGGGCTGCCTTGGTCCGTTACTTCGAGAATAATGTGGATCGTATCACCCGCTTCTGCGTCCTGCGGAACCGTGAAGCAGCTGCTGGGCCTCTGCGGATAACCATCATTGCTCGGGTCATGACTGTGCAAGGCAACTTCTCCGTCATAGCTGCCGGCTTCTTTGTACTGCCACCACTTGTAGATGACCTGATCGCCATCGGGGTCCACCACATAGGCAGCCAGTGTGACCTCTTCACCTTTGGCTGCAAGTATGTCTGCGGCAGTTATGGCGTTCACGATCGGAGCGTGGTTTGCATTTTCATAGTCGTTCACACACCAGTCGGCCCTGGCTGCAAAGTCGTTCTGGATCACATCTACCCAGCGGGTCTGCGGATACCTGTTGTCCATTTGTTCCGTAAACGGGTTGTACTCCTGAACCGCGTCTCCGTCTTCCCACCTGCGCGGATTATCCGTTGACTGGGCAAACCGCCCGCCCCAGCCGCCGTACTCCGGATTCTCGACGCTGCGAAGTCCGACGTCGACCAAGAACAGGAAGGCAGGCGTATCGCCTTCAGAGATGAAGTCATACTTGCGGGTAGAATCGGAAATGTCGCCGCGGTTGTCGTCGGCATCATCGATCAACTTGTGTCCATCGCCAACCAGCAAATAGCGGTCCAGTATTGGTCCGTGATTGAACTTGATGTGTTCGCTCATGAAGCTGCCCTGCAGGTAAGGCTGCAGAGGTTCGGGCACGGCACGCGACCACTGGTAAGCGAAGCTCCAGAACTGAGCAGAGTTGTAGATCACCCTCACTTCAGGCCAGACGGGACCCACATACTTGGTATAGGTTTCATCCTGGTCCAGCACGGTATAAATAACCGCCTTATCAGATACTTTACGGTAAATCTCGTCCCACTGGTCGGTCCCTCTGTACTCTTCCTCAATGGACTTTAGGGCCCGGGCCACGACGTTGGTACCTCCCCAGACCTGGAGGAAGACGGGGCCCGGCTTGTCGTCGAGCAGGACCTGCTTAATCAGGTCAGAGCCTTCAGTATCCTTTTCCATCTCGCCTTCGAACTCGATATTACCTATCTTGACGAAACTTCTCAGATGATCCGCAGTAGGAAAATCGGGGTCGTGCTTGATCAGGTTCTCATAGACCAGTTCGTAACAGTCGATGAACTCATAGACCCAATCGGTACCGCACCACCGCAGGTCAAGCCTGGGTTCTTGGTAGCGACGGTTCGTGGGCGACACGAACTCCGTTCCCTTGCCGTCCCCAGCATAGTGCCACTGGGAACTGGTAAGCACAATACCCTCGAGTTCGAACTCGTTCAGGTAGAGCAGCATCCGCAGGAAGGAGTCCATATCGTCGATCTCGCCGTCCGTGGTCACGATGGTGCGCATCTTCTGGATCGGCCGCTTAATCGAAACCGTGCTGTCGCCGATCTCTCCAACGATCAACGAGCAGTAAGCCGACCTACCGTTGTTCACCGCAAAGGCACCGATGGTAGCCGCGCCATTGCCGACTGCCGTGACCAGGCCTCTTTCGTCTACGACGGCCACATCTTCATTAAAAGACTTCCAGGTCACGTCGGGATTGTTAGCCGGTATCACCGCAGCATTGAGCTGTTTCGATTCACCGGGCATAAGCCTAATCAGGGTTTGGTCCAGCTTCACCTCTCGCACCGAGTCATCTGGCGTGATGGTGACAAAACCTACCCCCACTACGCCTGACCCGTCCTGGGCAGTAGCGATGACCCTGAGGGTGCCGTAAATGCCGGTTGCCGTCAGCAGCCCTGTATCGGCATCGATCGATCCAGGACCTGGACCCGAGTAGGTGCTCACAGCCCACTTAACATTCGGAGAAGCTCCCTCGGGTTTCACCTGGGCAACCATCTGTAGAGTATCGCCCTGCATCACCGACATGACGCCCGTTGAACTGGTAACAATAATCTCCTCAACCATCGGTTGCTCCTGAGCAAGCACCGGACTCCAGGTCAACAGCGTAAGTATCAGAATGGCGCACAAACCAGAAAAGACTCTTATTTTCACGGAAAACCTTCCTCCTTCGTTTTGATAACCCATCATTGCGCTCCTCTTGCTTGCGCTCGCGAAGCCAGCCAAGGGGAGAAGTACTCCCCTTGGCTGGGCAAGTCATTAATTGACGACAGTCACCACTACGCGCTGATATGCGGTCAGAGATGGCGTGCCGTTGTCCTGAACCTCCAGGATGAAGTGAAGCGTCTGACCGTCTTCCGCATCCTGGGGCACAACGAACTGATAGGTGACTTCTATTTCGCTTTCGATCGCGTCCGCAATCTCTGGCGAGCCAGGAACCACCTTAGCAGGCACAGTCAAAACGGGTGCGGGCTTAGGTTCGGCCAGGTTCGTGAGCTCGACTGCATTGGGATACGTACCAGCCTCTACGTACTGCCACCAGCGGCCGGTGATGTGATCTCCATCGGGATCAACTGCACTCCCCTTCAGGACTACCGTTTCACCGGGCCTCGCCTCAATGTCCAGGGCGTCGGGCAGCAGTACTTCGACGATGGGGTTGTGGTTGGCGCCTTCATATTGAGACGTTACCGTCCAGCGCATCCTAGCTGCAAAGTCACGCTGGGCAGCTCCGAACCAGCGCGCGGCCGTATGGTTCCTCGACAGGGTGCCGCTGGGATCCATATCTTCCCCAGCGCGTCCACCCCAACCGCCCCAAGTGGGATCGACATGAGCGCGCAAGCCGTTGTCCAAGAGGTTCATAAAGATCGGAGTATCACCCTCCGAAATCCAGGACCCGGCCTCTTGGGGATCGGTCCAAACAACATAACCCAGAGCAGTGAGCTGCTCCCTGTTCAGTCCTGCGAAGCCAAAGTAGTCAAAGATGTCTCCCGGAACCATCTGCTTGCCGTCGCCCCAGACCCGGTAAAACTCGCCAAAGGGACCTACCCTGGAAACGTTTTCCCTCATCCAGGCTGCCGACAGGTAGTGTCTATCTTCGGGTAGGACCGCTCTGCGAGCACTGTAACCCCAGATGGTTGCTGACATGTTCAGATAGGTAATGTCCGGCCAGTTGGGCTTGATGTAATTGGCATACACATTGTCCTGATCGCCCCAAGCCTGGATGATAGCCTTGCGGGAGACCTTCTCGTAGATCTCAGACCATTCTGGTTTGTGGCTGAACTCTTCGCAGAGCGCTTTCAGCGCCCGACCTATGGTAGAATGGCCGGCACCGGTGAGCAGGTACACAGGGCGCGGATCATCATCCAGGAGCAGGGTTTTGATCAAATTGGAACCCGGAGTGTTCCTGGAGATGTCGCCATCGAACTCCACGTTGCCAAAGAAGATCTTGGAACGAAGTTCATCCGGATGCGGGTAACCGGAGGCATGCACCTTCAGATTCGGGTACACCTCGGCATAAATCTCCACCGCATCATGGATGAACTGCTCTCCCTCTTTCCAGCGCCAAGAAGGCATCGGACCGAGGTTCAGTCCAAAGCGATCATACTCTCTACCTGGAACGAACCATAGGGTTCCCTGCCCATCACCCTTCCAGTGCACACCACTGCTGGTGTAGACCAGGCCTTCCGTGTCAAACATGTTGCTGTAGAGCAGGTACCTGACCAAGGTGTTCGAATCGTCCAGTTCAGGGTCGAGCATCAACACAACACGAGGGCGGCTGTCTTCTACCCCCACTGCGGCAGGCGCGAAAGACAACCCGACAACGAGCAACAGAACCACGTACAAGCTCCACTTTGCACAGCGGCTCACTGTCACTGACTCCTTTCTTTTTGTCTGGCCGCCCCCAAACCGCGGGTTGTGAAACGCATCAGGTCACAGCTGGCTGAGTGTGGAGCTGTTGATCGCCGTATCGTGCAGGTTGTTAGCAAGCGATTACTTGCATATTTCTGCCTTTTGAGGTATCATATTACGAGATGCTCCTCGACGCGTTCATTCCTCTGGTGGCTCGGTAGGTATGCGGTTGGGGGGCGTCTCTTTATTCCAAATTGGGGACGCAGGGGAGCGAGCTAACTCCCCTGCGTTCCTTACCTTTCTTAGAGCTTCTCGAAAATGCCAAACTCATGTGCATTTTCTTTTGTTACCAGATAGCAGTCAACGGACTGCTTTTCAGGCTGATCGATCTTGCCGGTCTTGATGTACTGATCGGCCTGGTAGACGGCTCTTCTCGCCAGCTCAGCAGCGGGTTGCAGACCCGTAGCGTAGATGTAACCGTCCTTAATGGCCTGGATCACGTCGGGGCTGCCGTCAAAGCCGCAGACGATCACATGACTCATGCCAGCGGCCCTAAGTGCAGCGGAAGCACCGAGCGCCATGGTGTCGTTACCGCAGATGACGCCTTTGATGTCCGGATGAGCCTGGATTAGGGTCTCCATGATCTGGTAGGCTTCCACCTGGCTCCAGTTGGCGCTCTGCTGAGCGACCATTACCATGTCAGGGAACTGGTCGATGACGTCATGGAACGCCCGGGACCTGACGTGAGCGTTTGTGTCAGTGTCGCGACCGAAGAGCTCGACATATTTGCCGGATTCACCCATAGCCTGTACAAACGCTTCGGCAACCAAGCTGGCACCTTGGTAGTTGTTGGACACGATCTGGGCAACGGCGATGCCGGTAGCGTTGATCTCACGGTCGATCAGGAAGCAGGGGATTCCAGCATCCTTAGCCTTCTGAACAGCACCGATAGAGGCATCTGCGCCTGCGTTGTCCAGAATGATGGCCGCTGCACCGCGAGCAATAGCGGTATCAAACAGTTCGTCCTGGCGGTTTGGGTCATCATCATGTACCAGCACCAGCGTGTCATAGCCGAGTTCTTCAGCGGTCCTCTGCGCGACATCTGCTTCCGTCTTGAAGAAGGGGTTGTCATGACTAGGTGTGATGATCACGATCAGCTTCTTCTGAGCGAGAGCGGGACCAGCAAACAAAGCCAACGTCAGAATGGATACCAGGAGAATGACACTCCACTTTTTCATCTCCTAAACCTCTCCTTCCTTTTTGGTCTTTGTCGAAATGACTGGTTTTGAAGAACTACCACGGTCCTTCCCCATATCTCACCCCCCTAGATACTGCAAGCCTGATGATTAGTTCAGACACTATTCTTAAGCGGCAGACTGCAGTACCGCCTGCTTCTGAGCCCTCTGCTGCAGCTGGTCAATGACCACGGCAAGCACAATGACCAGACCTTTGATCACTGTCTGCCAAAACTGCGTTACACCCATCAACACCAGTCCGTTGTTCAGCACACCGATCACAAACGCACCGAGCAGGGTCCCGCCGATTGAGCCTTTACCGCCCGCTAGTGAAGTTCCACCAAGCACGGCTGCCGCGATGGCATTCATCTCGAACGATTCTCCCGTGGCCGGGTGGGCTGCTACCAACTGTGAGGTGATGATCAGGCCTACCACCGAGGCACAAAAGCCAGAGAACATGTAGCAGAACAACTTGACCTTGTTGATCCTGACACCCGACAGGCGTGCCGCATGTTCATTGCCGCCCACGGCATAGACATGTCTGCCTAGAGGAGTCTTTTTGGAGATAAAGATTGCGACTGCGGCTAAGACCACCATAATCCAGATCGAGTATGGCAGATACAGGAACGTGTTCTGCCCCAGAGCTGGGAAACCTTGGTTGCCTAGTGATGGGTGGCCAACTAAGTTGGGAAACGTCCTGCCGTTCGAGCGGAGCAGCGCAGCGCCGCGTGCCATGTACATGGTTCCCAAGGTGGCGATGAACGGAGGTACGTTGAACTTGGTGATGAGGAGTCCGTTAAGGGCTCCGACCAGAACCCCGACCAGGATAGACAGCAGCATCACGATCCAAACATTGAAGAAGATCGAGATTCCCAGCGGCCTAAGCACCAGACCTTCGTTGATCAGCCCTCCAACTATCATTCCGGTGAGACCCACGATCGAACCCACTGACAGGTCGATTCCGCCCGTCAGAACCACAAACGTCATTCCGATACCGATAATAGCGTTTATAGCCACCTGTTTGGTCAGGATGACCAAGTTGTTCACATGCAAGAAGTTCTCTGGAATCAGTATGGAAAAGACGACTACCAGAGCAAACAAGGCCAAGAATGCCCTGAGTTGGAGCAACAGGAGGCGGAGCGACCTCGGGGCGGTTGCTGCCTCTCCTGGCGCTGACTTAAGCGCTTTCATTTGCCTTCCTCCTTTTACGTTCCCGGCTAGCCACGGATGCCTGGACCATTTCTGACTCTGTGATCTCGCTGTGCGGGCAGTCAGCCGTTATCTCGCCTTCTGACATGACGATCACCCGGTCTGCCATGCGCGTAATCTCTTCCAGTTCAGATGAAACAAAGATGATTCCCAAACCACGGCTTGCGAACTCGTTCATGAGCTGGAAGACTTCATGCTTGGCACCAACATCGATGCCCCTGGTGGGTTCATCCATGAGCAGCACCTTGGGTTTGGTCAAGAGGCTCTTGGCGATAACGACTTTTTGCTGGTTACCGCCGCTGAGTGAAGTGATGGCCTGCTTCACGTTGGCCACCTTGATTGCCAGGGTCTTTACCATCGTCTTGACATCCGAAGACTCTCTCTCCCGCGATAGGTAGAAGGTCTTGAAATACTCCCGCAGATTGGCTAGGGTGATATTGTCCGCTACGGACAGTTTCTGAATTAGTCCCTGCTTCTGTCGGTCTTCAGGGACCAAAGCTATGCCCTTCCTCAACCGCTGATCCAACCGCAGGTGCGAGATCTCTTCCCCATCAAGCAGAATGGAACCGGAGGCTTCTGGATGCAAGCCCATGAGGCACTCCATCAGTTCCGTCCGTCCTGCTCCTACCAGCCCGTAGATGCCGATGATCTCTCCTGGGTACAGGGAAAAAGAGACGTTGCGTACCAAATAACGGTGGGGATCCACATCGGAAGGAAGACTAAGGTTGGTAACCTTCAGGATCTCCCTAGATGTGTCGATCTTGTTCTTCTTTTCAATGGGACTCAACTTACGGCCGGACATATTTTCCACAATCCAGGAGAGAGAAACCTCTTCTTTCGTGCACTCGGCCACCAGCTTGCCGTCTCGCAGGATGGTGAAATAGTCGCCAATGCGGATACACTCATCAAGCCGGTGGGATATGTAAACAATGGACACACCCTGACTCGTCAGCTGCTCGATGATACGAAACAGCACTTCTGTCTCCTTGACGCTCAAGGAAGAGGTCGGTTCATCCATGATCAGGATCTTGACGTCCAGCGCCAGAGCCTTGGCAATTTCCACCAGCTGCTGCTCTCCAATGCGCAGCGTCTCCACGAGAGCCCTAGGATCGATATCCCTTTCCAGGCTCTCCAGCAGAGAACGTGTAATGCTTTCCTGCTCAGCATGATTGATCACGCCAAACTTGGAGACGAGCTCTCGCGTCATGAAAATGTTCTCAGCTACATTCAGGTTTGGGAACAAGTTCAGCTCTTGAAAAACGATGCCGATACCATGCTTTACTGCCTGCTGGGGCGTCTGGATGACAACCTCTTTTCCTTCCAGCAGCAATTTCCCCTCAGTGGCAGTCTCCACACCGGCCAGGATCTTCATCAGCGTGGATTTGCCCGCCCCATTTTCACCAATGAGGACATTCACTTTTCCTCGGCGAATTTTAAAGTCGACATTGCTCAGAGCCACCGTTCCTGGATAAACCTTCGTTATGCCGCGGGTTTCCAGTATGATATCTTCTGGGCGGTTTTTACTCGCGATAAGGGCCAAACTACTCACCTACCTCAAGTATCACCGGAGTGATCACGATGTTGCTCAGATTGTCCAGAGTGAAAGCACCCCAGAAGGTGACTGTCTTGCCCACCGCTGTCTCTTTGTCGAAGTTGGCCAGCACATCATCCCGGACCCGCTTGTGCAATTCGTTGGAAACACTGGCAAACTCGATCTGATTGGTGAATTGATCGAAATCTATGAAAGGAAGAGCATCGCGCAGGGCGGTTCCCCTGATGACCGGCCCAATTTGCAGGCTGATGGTGGTATCGCTAGGAAGATTGGCAATATCCATGTGCATGAGTCCCATCAAAGAACTGGTGTCAACTTCGCGCACGGTTCCCTTGCCCGTGACCAAGAAGTTCCAGGCATTGGTCCCCTCGCGCACCCCGTAGCGCTCTTCAGTCGCTGCTCTATCAGTATTAAGACCATAAAGCAGCAGATCCAGCGGAACCGCGTGCTCCCTGGCGTAAGGAATGACCTGGCTTTCCCACCTCTGGGCTACGTACTCCGCCGCGCTGAAGGTCTGCTGCTCAATGATGGCCTGACCTGTCACTGGATCGAGCGGCCTCATGGTAGCGATCTTACACCCACTCAACAGCACCACTGCCGCAAAGATCAGCGCAGACAGAGCAGCCCTGCCCACATGACCGTCTAGCTCTCGCGCCAACCTCCTCATGGGACATGACACTCCTCTCTCCTTAACATTTCTCAAACTCGACCATCTGCATTGTTTTACTCCTGCTCGAACAGCGAACTCTGGTGTATATATGCGAACAATCCACCCCCTTAGTGACAACAGGTTAAGGATTGTTAATTCCATAATAAGTGTATACTCTCTCTCCCCTGGATTTCCTTCTTTCCTTTTGAACTTTTATGGATCATTGTCTTCGGTTTGTGTTCGTCTTAGTACAATTGTGTTCACGCATCGATGCACTCGATGTTGTGACATACCAGACAGTCGCGCAGGTCTGCATTCACTGGGGCTTCTGTCACCAAGGCATCCAACATGGTCAGAGGGCCGATGAGAGCCATGGCCCGCTGCCCATACTTGGCTCCATTGGCTACCCCGATTACCCGCTCAACAGCCCTCGCCTTGAGATTCTTCAGACTAACCTGCAGGAAACTATTGTCCATGATCCCGTCCGTCTCGGAGAAGGCGTCAATACCCATGAAATAGATGTCGGCACGCACGTTCTTGAAGAACTTTTCGGTCTCCGGGCCATAAAGCATGGCACTGCGGTGATCCAGGACTCCCCCCACCAAAATCAGGTTCACGCCGGTTCCGAGCAGCTCTGCGCCAACCCTCAGGCCGTTGGTGATCACGGTAATGTCCGGCGTGGTGCGCAGCGAACGGGCTACTTCCAGGCAAGTGGACCCTTCATCGAGAATCACGGAACTGCCTGGCTTCACCAACTTAGCCGCTGCGGCTGCAATGCGTCTCTTTTCCTCGCGATACATCTTTTCGCGTTCGCTCAGCTGCAGTCCCATATTGATGTTTCGATCCAAAAACACTGCGCCGCCATGTGTTTTTGATATCAATCCTTGCTTCTCCAAGCGATCCAAGTCCCGACGAATAGTGACTACCGAAACGTCGAACTCGTCCGCAAGTTCCCGGACAGAGACCACCTTGTTATCTCTCAGAATCCGTAATATAGCTTGAGCACGTTCGTAAGCCAGCAATATACCACTCCTAAGAGTCTTTTTCACATTCATTCTCGCGGTAAGAGGTTCTGTGCGACCTAAAAGTTCGATCACTAGAATTCTCTCATAAGAACAAATTTCCTTCATCTTTGCCGAGGAAATGACAGGTCAAAAAAAACAATATAAAACAAAGAAGGAACATTGCGTTCAAAAAAGAACTATAGACCTAGATTGAATTACATACCAGCAACGAGGAGGTGTTCGTGGATGAGCGGCAACACAGCCCAAGTGCAGGACACGGTTAAGTTCCTTAAGCGCCGCAGCACATTATCGCGTTTGACTTCCCTCGAAATCACCTACAAAGCACAGCTAGGACACATTGCACCGGACTTTTCCTGCCTGGATATCCTCACGGTCCTCTACTTTTCAGTCCTGAGGATTGATCCTGCTAATCCACGCTGGACAGAACGAGATAGGTTTGTACTCAGTAAGGGGCACGCCGCTGGTGCTCTCTACGCTACCATGGCAGCCCGGGGATTCTTCCCGGAGGCCTGGCTGGACACGTACCAAGGATACGAAACCAGATTGCTGGGACACCCCGATCGCAATAAGATCCCCGGAGTTGAACACAACACGGGAGCGCTTGGCCATGGACTTTCCGTGGCAGTCGGCATGGCGGCAGCTTTAAGGCGGAAACAGGATGCGGATATTGTCCCTAACGTGTACGTGCTATTGGGCGACGGCGAACTTCAGGAGGGCTCTAACTGGGAAGCCATCATGCTGGCCTCGCATTTACAGTTGGGCAACCTCATTGCCATAATTGACCACAACGGCCTGCAGCAGGGCGCTGCGGTGGACGAGACAGTGACGCTGGGCGATTTGGGAGCCAAGTTTGCCAGTTTCGGTTGGGATGTCCGCACTGTCGATGGGCATGACCACGCAGCCCTCCTACAGACCCTGCAGCGGTCGGATAGAAGCCGCGGGCAACCCAGGGCCGTAATAGCCAAAACCATTAAGGGACGCGGCGTTTCTTTTATGGAGAATGACCCCAAGTGGCATCACAAAATCCCAACAGAATCAGAATACCAAGCGGCGCGCGCTGAACTTCTGCGAACTCTGGAAGGGAGGAACGACCGTGGCTGACGTCCGCGATGTTTTTGTCCAGGAACTGCTGCAAGCGGCGAAAAAGGAGGAACGAATCTGCGCCGTGATCAATGATTCTCTTAGCGCCTCCAGGCTGGCCCCGTTTGCTGCTCTCTATCCAGAGCGAACCTTCAACGTTGGGATAGCTGAGCAGAACTTAGTGGGATTTGCAGCAGGCCTGGCGGCAACGGGCATGCTTCCCTGGCTGTCATCGGCTACCTGCTTTCTGAGTTACCGAGCCCTGGAGCAGATCAAGAACGACATCGTCTACTCGGGTCACAACGTTAAACTGGTCGGCAACACCACAGGACTGGATTATGGAGCCCTAGGCGCCACCCACCACTCCCTGGAAGACCTCGGCGTCCTGCGCGCCCTCCCGCACTTTCCTATTGTGATCCCCGCGGATCACAAAGAAACAGCGGAAGCAGTTCGGGTTCTTCTAAGTTACGATGGACCTGCTCACTTGAGGCTCTACCGCTGCCAGGTGCCTGAAGACTTAGGTATGCCCGGTGAGTTTGAGCTGGGGAAAGTGCGTTTGCTGCGTGAAGGCGCTGACTGCACCATCTTCGCCTGCGGAGCCATGGTTGTCCGTGCCCTAGAGGCCGCAGAGATCCTGGCTAAGCAGGGCATTGAGGCCGGCGTGGTAAATGTCAGCACGCTGTCTCCTCTTGATGTGGAAGGGGTTGTGCAAGCGGCTGCAGCCTCTGGTGCGACCATCACCGTGGAAGAACACTCCATCCACGGAGGTCTTGGAGATGCCGTTGCCTCAGCCATCAGCGCCCACAAACCGCGTAGAGTCCTGAAAATAGGGCTGACTGAGTTCAGCGTCGGCGGTACACCGGAGCAACTGCGCCAGCGCTACGGTCTAACAGCTCAGGGAATCGCCAAGCGAACCGGTGATTTCCTTATGGTCACTTCCTAGAAAGGGAGGCAAGCTCGACCATGAGCAAATGGTGTATCATCGCAATTGACGAAGGGACAACGGGTACCCGTTCTGTCGCCTTTGACTCGGGTGGGCAGATAATCTGCCAGGCATACCGCCCCCTGAATATATCCTTTCCCAGGCCGGGCTGGGTCGAACAGGATCCTGAAGAGCTTTGGCTGGTAACACTTGAGACCCTGCAGGAAGTGGTGGAAAAGTGCTTGGCTGCGGGCTTCTCCATTGAAGCCCTCGCCATCAGTAACCAGCGTGAAACCACCATCGCCTGGGATCGAGACACTGGTGAAGCTTTGCGTCCCGCCATCGTCTGGCAGTGCCGGCGCACTACCGACATGTGCCAGGACCTGAAGGAGAAAGGACTTGAGTGCAAAATCACTGAATTGACGGGACTGCCTGTCGACCCCTACTTCTCCGCCACGAAAATGGCCTGGCTGCTGAATGAACTTGGAAGAACCGATGAAGTCTGCTTGGGCACGGTGGACAGCTGGTTGCTGTGGAAGTTGACCCAAGGCAGCTCTTTCGCCACTGATGTCACAAATGCCTCGCGCACCCAACTGATGAACATCAACACCCTGAACTGGGACGACAGGCTCTGCGACATCTTTGGGGTTCCTGAGAAGCTGCTTCCCACCATCAAGCAGAGCGGAGACCGGTTCGGCACTACGCGAGGCCTAGCCGGTGTGCCTGATGGGATTCCCATTCTAGCGATGATGGGTGACTCTCAGGCGGCGCTGTTTGGAGAATGTGCGCTGAAGGAAGGCATGGGCAAGGTTACCTACGGAACCGGGACATCGGTACTCTTGAACATGGGTTCCAATGCTGTTGAGGTAAAAGAAGGCATTGGTCTCACGGTTGCCTGGCAGTTGAACGGAAAAACAACCTACGCGGTGGAAGGGATCATCCACTCCACTGGAGCTGGAATTGAATGGCTCAAAGAAAACCTCGGTCTCTTTGCCAGTTCGTCAGAAACAGAGGCGATGGCCCGCAGAGTTGAGGACACGGGTGGAGTCTACTTCGTGCCCGCGTTCGTTGGCCTTGGTACTCCTTGGTGGGATACCAATGCCCGCGGGCTTGTGATCGGTCTGACGCGCGGAACCCAGCGCGAGCACATTGTACGCGCTGCCCTCGATGCCATCGCCTTGCAGGTCTACGACGTGTTCACGGCGATCAAAGAGGCCTATGCCATCAATGTCGAAACACTGTTCTGCGGAGGAGGTGCGTCGAGAAACGGTTATCTCATGCAGCTGCAGGCCGATCTTCTCCAGTGCCAACTGGCCACCAGCTCTAACCACGAGGTGTCTGCCCAAGGTGTCGCTTTCATGGCCGGTATAACTTCCGGTTTGTGGAACGCCGATGATATTGAACGCATACACAAGGCAAGTCTGGAGAAGTTCTACCGGCCTCAGGTAGATCTCGCCGCGCTTCAGGATTTCATATCCGGCTGGCATGAAGCAGTTCAGCGCTCGCTACACTGGGCCAAATGACCATCAACTCTAAAAGAAAGGGAGAGAATGGGAATGAGAAAGACAACCTTCGCCGTCATTGTGGGCAACCGTGACTTTTTTCCTGGTGAACTGTGTCTAGAGGGACGCCAGAACATCTTGGACGTCCTGGAGGAAGAGGGATTTGGTTCTATCTGCCTCGACACGGACACAACCGAGTACGGCAGCGTCAAAACCTACGACGACTCAGTCAAATGTGCTGCACTGCTGCGAGAACACAGAGATGAAATCGACGGCATCATCGTCACGCTGCCCAACTTCGGCGACGAAAAAGCCGTTGTCGGCGCCATCCGCATGTCTGGGCTGAGAGTGCCGGTTCTGGTGCATGCCTACCCCGACTCGCTGACACAGATGGACCCAGCCAACCGCAGGGACAGCTTCTGCGGCAAGATTTCGGTCTGCAACAATCTACGGCAGTATGGGTACAAGTTCTCGCTGACCGATCTGCACACGGTGGATCCGAAATCCGAGGACTTCCGCACCGACCTGCGCCGCTTCGCTGCCATATGCCGGATCGTTCGGGATCTACCCAAACTCCGTATCGGCCTGATCGGTGCCCGCCCGGCGGCGTTTAACACTGTCCGCTTCAGCGAAAAGCTCCTTGAAGCGAACGGCATCTCGGTCGAACCCATCGACCTTTTAGAGATTGTTGGCCAGGCCGAAAAGCTGTCAGATGATGATGCAGCGGTTCAAAGCAAATTGCGCAGCCTGACTGACTACGTTGCTACCGACAAAGTACCGGCAGATGCTCTGTTGAGAATGGCCAAGTTTGGAACGATAATCGATCAATGGATGACCGCCAATGAACTGAACGCCTCTGCCATCCAGTGCTGGAACGCCCTGGAGAAGTACATGCGCATTACTCCCTGCACCATCATGAGCATGATGTCTTCCCAGCTAATGCCCAGTGCCTGCGAAACCGATGTGACCGGTACCATCTCCATGTACATCCTGCAGCTGACCTCGGGCAAACCCAGCGCCCTGGTGGATTGGAACAACAACTACGGCGATGATCCAGACAAGGCAGTGCTGTTCCACTGCAGCAACTTCCCCACAGGATTCTTTGAATCGGCTGAAATGGACTATCCGCCGATCCTGGCGCGAACCCTTGGCCGAGAGAACACCTATGGCATCATGAGCGGACGTCTGAAGGCTGCACCACTTACATTCGCCCGCATCTCTACAGATGACACTGCTGGCGTAATCCGTGCCTTCGTAGCCGAAGGTCAGCTGACCGATGACGAGCTGAACACCTTCGGGGGGCGCGGCGTTGTGTACGTGGAGCGCTTGCAGGAACTCCTGCACCATGTCTGCAGCAACGGCTTTGAGCATCATGTGGCCATCAACACCGGTCACCACGGTCGGGCCATAGCCGAAGCCCTGGGCAAATACCTTGAGTGGCCCGTCTACCAACATAAGTAAGGCTGAGAACTCAGAACAACGCTGTGCTAAAAAGGCTCAAAGGGGCAGTTGACACCCAGCCAACTGCCCCTCTTTTTTGTTTTTTGGGGAACTGGCGTGGCCAACCGAGGAAATAAACAACCTCAAGTCTTAATCCGGCTTTACCAAGCGTAAGCAACCACTTGCACAATCACTCGCTGGTACAAAGTGATGGGAGGAACTCCTTCATCGATGGCCTCAACCATGACGTAAATGCTCTAAACAATACAAGCACCTTCAGGAACCACAAAGTTCCACTCGTTGTCACCCACCGTTAAAGGTTCTTGCATCCCCCAATAGGTATCGGCTTCGTCGTGCTGCCAGAGCTTGACGGAAACGTTGACGACATCCGGGTCGCATGTCGCGGCAGTCAAGGCTGTAGCCTCGCCGCGAGAAGCGATCAACTCGATGCCTTCAGCCGCATCAGCGGTGGATGCAAAAACCTCCTTCCACCACCTTCCTTTGTGAGCTGTGCTCTCAGGAACAATCTTGCTCCAAGACGGATGTCTGCCATCGGTCACAAATCGTCCCACCTCTTACGTGTGCCTGGTGTTTCATCTCCCTGATCAACAGTGTTTTGACATCGCCATAACCAGTCAATATCATAACTCCGGCCACAACGACGAGGCACGTCGTGTCGACTTCTGTAGTCCAGTCTTCGCGGGCTTTCCGCGACGGACGCCGAGTTATCTTCGCGTTCAAAGCCCTGAACCGGTTTGACCCCCCATTTTGGGAGGATATCTGCTTAGTGTTTCAACTATCACATGTTTGCC
>LSQX01132740.1_pt1 | contig 16070 bp, 21 predicted proteins | sample 654561 | NCBI WGS metagenome assembly LSQX01 (sample SAMN04489861, study PRJNA283612) | anaerobic digester metagenome | isolation source: 4 biogas reactors fed with cattle manure at either 37C or 55C with and... | place: Denmark: Kongens Lyngby | collected 2014 | reverse complement strand
ACGGAGCGGTTGCCGTTCCACCAATCGAGGGCGAGCAAACCGCTTTCGCCGGGCCGCAAGAGCGCCGCTTTTTCGCTCAGATACTCATGGATGTTCATCTTCCTTTTTTCCGCTTTCTCATAATATTCCTTGGGAACGCAATTTTTTTCGAACCAAGCAAAATGGTCCCCGACGCAGGATTGGCCCGCTTCATAACCGAAGAAGCCCGGCATCACTCCGTCTTCAACAACCCCGCACATCCCGGGGACGATTTTCTCTTCTTCCCCGAGGAGAATGTCGCAGGTGGACGTGCCGATGATCATCAACATCTTCCCCGGTTCGGTGATGCCCAGGGCCGGGAAGGTCACATGCGCATCCACATTCCCGACGGCGACTGCCGTTCCCGGAAGCAAACCGATCAGTTTGGCGGCCTTAGGTGTAATTTCCCCGGCTTTGGTTCCCAAAGGCAGGATCTCATGTCCGATTTTTTCTTCAATGAAGTTTTCCAAAAGCGGATGCAAGGCCTTGAAGAAATCCTTGGAGGGGAACCCTTCGCGTTTGTTCCACATCAGTTTGTATCCGGCAGTGCAGGAATTCCTCGTTTCCCTGCCTGTGAGCATCATCACAACCCAATCGGCGGCTTCGATGAAACGGTCCATTTCCTTGTAGATTTCCGGAGCTTCTTCAACAATCTCCATCACTTTCGGAACCATCCATTCCGAAGATATCTTGCCGCCGTAACGCTTCAGGAAAGCCTCGCCCCGCTCTTCCGCAATCCTGTTCAGGCGGTTGGCCTGATCCTGCGCGGCATGGTGCTTCCACAGCTTCACATAAGCATGGCGGTTGCCTTTGAATTCATCCTTGGAACAGAGGGGCGTGCCGTCCCGATAAATCGGCAGCACGGTGCAGGCCGTGAAATCGATGCCGATGCCGATGACTTCCTCCGGGGAAACCCCAGACTGTGCCAATACGGAAGGAATTGTTTCTTGCAAAACATCCAAATAATCCCCGGGATGCTGCAGGGCATAATCAATGGGCAGTCTCTCCCCGCCCGGAAGGTGCTCTTCCATCACGCCATGGGGATATTCCTTCACGGCCACGGCCAATTCCTCACCCGTTTCCACATTTACAAGCAATGCCCTGCCCGACAAAGTCCCGAAATCAATGCCGATGCTGTATTTTGCCATGTTTCACCTCATATGTGGCGGTTCCCCCAAAGGGAGACGCCTTTTGAATTTATCAGAGAAAAACTCAGAACGCCTTTGTGCCGTTCGAAATTCCATTGCGGTTCGATGATGCCGACATAAACATCCTTGTTCAACCTGATCTCTAGCCTGTTGTGAGCTTGGAAGCGCCATTCCCCCACAAGATCGCCCTTAAATTTGTACCAGCCCTCCCCGGTCGCCTCCTTCGTAAATTCCACGGTCTGCGCGGGGATGAGGATGGAAATTAGGTTGTTATTTAAAACGGAATTGGGGGCTTCTTTATGGAGAACAGTGATTTTGAAACGGCCGCTGATGTCGGCTTTGCTTAAGTCACCGTCCCCTCCCGGCACGTAACGGTTGGGCATGACCACCGGCCACCCCTCAACAAAATGCATTTTTCTCACGCCGAGGAAGAAACGGTCCTTGTCCATGAACGTTCCCCGGTAATGCGAGAAGAAAAACCAATCGTTCCCGTCCCGCAAAACCGAACAATGCCCGATTGCCGCCCAGCCCCGATCGAACCCGTCTTCTTTCGAATCTCTGGGAAAAATGTGGGCTCCGGTGAGTTTATTTCCGTAACCGCGGAAATTGGAGGAACTTGTTGAAGAGAGGGCGCTTTTCCCTTCCGCATCCACATACTCACCGTCGATTTCCGTGCTCCGGAAAACTCTGACGTCATAGTCATAGGTCAGGTTCTGCCCAGTCGAAACGAAGAGATAATAATAATTCCCTTCTTTTATGATGTAGGGCGCTTCCGCGGAATAGATGCTGAGGATCTTTTTCCCAAAAGCCGGATCATTCCCGCCGCTCGGGACAAGTTTGGTTTTCATGTTTTTTTCTCCGGTAGAAGTGTTGACCCGCACTTCCTTCTCAACCAAGGTCTGCTTCACAAGCGGTTCCCCGGTTTTCGGATTCAATTCGATGAGATAAATTCCCGCGCTCCAGGAACCATAGGAAAGATACATCCTTTCCTCACCGTCCACTTCTTCTAAATAAACAGCGGGGTCGATCGCGTTCGGAGTTCCGCCAACATCCTGGTGCGTTCTCAGTATCTCATGGGAATGCCGGTATGGTCCTTCAATGCTTTCGGCTTTCGCCATCCCGAGATAGGAAGTCCGCTCACCGTAGGAGGAATTGCAATAAAAGAGCCAGTATTCATAACCCCCGTCCGGCTTCGGCCTTTTTATAATGTCGGGAGCCCAGAAAAAATCCACGCGCTCCCCGCCGCGGTTATACTCCACATATTCGATTGCTTCGCTCACGGAAGCAAGGTCCAAAGCCGTCCCCACGAACTCCCAATTCACAAGATCATCTGATTTTCTGATGTGGATGCCTTTTTGCGTGATCATTCCGAACTGGGCGTCGGTGGAAAAAACATAATAGTATTTCCCGTCCTTTATCACCGCCGGGTCATGGACATTTCCAGCCCCCCAATACTGGGGCATGTTCCCGGCGAGATTATAGAAAGCGTACTGGTCCCTTTTCATCGCCCCGTCCGCTTCCGTATACGGAGGATCTGGATATTGGATATGCTTTTCCAAATCTTTCCCGGCGCAGCCGGCAAGCAGGCATAAACATAAAAGGACGAAAAGAATGATTTTTTTCATGCTCTCTCCTCATTCAAAGCTTGTATCTGCAGCGCAGCACATGATAGGAACGCGGTTCGAGTATTGTTGTCAGAATGCAATCGTTGATGTCGACTATTGCTCCGGGTTTGAGAACGACGCGGTCAGGGTTTTCAAAACTGTTCTTGGCTTCAATATCATCATCCTGCATCATTTTATGTTCGATCAATTCAATTTTTCCGAAACTGCGCAATTCCAGCTGCAAATCAACGCTTTCGGGTCCGTAATTCACCAAGAACACGGCAATTTCCTGTTTCTCTTCATTATAAACGATTGCGTCCGACACCCATTTCACTTCGCCGTATTTCGAAGCAAAGGTCGGGGATTCGGTAATCGTCTTCAAGGCATGGCCCCTGCCGTGATTCGACGCTTCCGCGAACGGATAGAAGGTCGCCTGCCTGATGACCCGGCCGCCCTTTTCCGTAAAAATCGGTGCAATCACATTGACCATTTGCGCGAAACATGCGATTTCAACCCGGTCGCAGTTATTGATCAAAGTGTTGAGCATGCCGCTGAAAACCAGCGCGTCCTTGACAGAGTAAATGTCTTCCAGAATGTGCGGAGCTTTGACCCAGCCCGCGGGTTCCTGTTTGTTCTGATACCAGACATTCCACTCATCGAAGGAAATCTTCATAACCTTCCGGCTCCGTTTCTTCGCTTTCACATAATCACAGGTCGCCCTGATTGTTTGGATGAAATCATCCATGTCCTTGTAAGAAGCGAAGAAATCATGCAAATCGTCCTGCTGCCAGTAATACCGGTGCATCGAGATATAATCAACATGGTCATAGAGGTGTTCGAGAACGATTCTGTCCCATTCGGGATAGGTAGGCATTTCCGCTCCCGAACTGCCGCAGGCAATCAGTTTGATTTCCGGATCAATCCAGCGCATGATTTTGGCCGTCTCCAAGGCCTTCTTGCCATAATCTTCCGCATCCAAATGGCAGATCTGCCAGGGGCCGTCCATTTCATTCCCCAGGCACCAGTATTTCACTCCGTGGGGTTCGGGATGCCCGTATTTTTTCCTGAGATCGCTGTAATGGGTGCCTCCGGGAAAATTGCAGTATTCGATTAAATTCCCGGCATCCTTCGGCCTGCCCGTGCCGAGATTGACGGCGAGCATCGGTTCGACGCCCGCGGTCCGGCACCAATCGATGAATTCGTCCGTTCCGAAACGGTTGTCTTCGATCGTCTGCCAAGCCAGATCCAAACGTGTCGGGCGCTCTTCCTTGGGACCGATGCCGTCCTCCCAGTCATAACCGGAAAGGAAATTTCCGCCCGGATAGCGGACGATGGAAACATTCAATTCCTTGATCAATTCAATGACGTCGGTGCGGAAGCCGTTTTTGTCGGCACAGGGATGGCCGGGCTCATAAATACCGGTATAAATCGCCCTGCCGAGATGTTCGATGAATGAACCGAAAAGGTGATCGTTCACCCTACCTATTTGCATGTTCTTATCTGCAAAAATTCTTGTCTTCATACCTATCCTATGTCCTTTTCTTATTCTTTCATTCCCGACAGGATTACCGAATCAATAATTTGCTTTTGGAAAATGGCATAGACTGCCAAAACGGGAAGCATGGAAAGAATTGAAGCCGCCATGTTGAAATGGGTTTCCGTTCTCGTGTCCGTGAAACTCACCAAGCTCGCAATCACAACCGGCAAAGTCGGCGACTTCGACGAGAACATGTAGGGCGCAAGGTAATCGTTCCAGATGCCCATGAACCACATAATCATCTGGGCGGCGAGTGCCGGCCCCAGCAGGGGAAGGATAATCCTCAAGAAGATCTGGAAATGGTTGGCCCCGTCTATCTTGGCGCTTTCAATCAAAGCGTCGGGAATGTTTTGCAAGTACTGCCTCAAAAAGAAAATCATCATGATGTTTCCGAAGAGTTTCGGAACAATCAGAGGATACAGAGTTCCTATCCAATCGAGACTTGTAAAAATGTAGTACTGGGGAATCATGATGACCGGAAACGGAATCATCGTCACTCCCAGCAACAGCAGAAAGAGCGTTGTTTTAAATTTGAACTTGATTTTCGCAAAAGCATAAGCGGCCATGCCCGAAACGAAGGTTCCGACGATGATCGACGGCACCGCCACAAGGACGCTGTTTTTGAAACCCTCCATGAGCGGGATCGTCTTAAACACTTTGATGAAATTGCTGAAATATAATTGGTCGAAGAGCTTCCTGCCGTAGATATGGAACTGGTCCTTTTTCAAAGCCGTCGAAAGCATCCAGATGAAGGGCGCAATCATCGCAAAAGCGCCGAGGGTCAGTACGATATAAGAAAAAATGTCGACGATGAGCTTTCTTTTCCTTTTAGACATGTATTTTTTCTTGGCAACCGTAGTCATCGCTTTTCCCTCCGCATGTTATATGCAAATTGGATGCTCGTCACCACAAAAACAAAGAAAGCCAGTATCCAGGCAACGACCGAAGCCTCGCTCACCCGGCGGGCCCCGAAACGGTCAAAAAGATACATGACCAAGGTCCTGGTCGCATTGCCCGGCCCCCCGTTCGTTAGCAGGTCCGGTTCAACATATAACTGCATGCCGTTGATGATTCCCGTCACGACCATGAAGAAAGTCGTCGGCCAAAGCAGGGGCAACGTGATTTTCCAAAACACCTGCCATTCGTTTGCTCCGTCGATTCTGGCGGCTTCTTTATAAGTCTCGGGTATCCCCTGCAGGCCGGCGATATAAAAGAGGATGGAGATTCCCAGACCCTTCCACACGCACATGCCGATCAGACCGATCCTGGCATAGGTCGGCTCCCCGAGCCAGTTGATTGCCTTGATCCTGAACACCGCCAAAATGTCGTTCAGGGGCCCCTGGACCGCAAGCATTCCCTTCCAAAGTATGATGATTGCGGTCAGGGAACTAACGACGGGGATGTAGAAGATGACCCGGTAAGCATGCGTCCCCTTCAGGCCCCTATTAAGGAGGAGGGCAATGAAAATGGAAATCGCCAAACCGATCGGAACTCCGAGTAAAGTGATCAGCGTGTTCAGGAAGGATTTCCAAAAAAGATTGTCTCTCAGAACCCTTTTATACATTTCAAAATTTGCCCATCTAGTTTCCAGCAGGGGCCGCAATCCCGACCAGTTCTTGAAGGTCGAAAGAAACGAATAACCGAGCGGATACAGGGCAAATAGCAGGACACCGATAAAAACCGGCAATATAAGTCGGGGGGCTCACGCTCTTCGGGAAGGGCTTCGGGGACTACAACAGCGGCATCGAAGTAAAAATGTATTACGAAAAAAACAACAACAGCAAAAGACAATGAAAAAACCTCCCGCTCGGGAGGTTTCATTTTATCCGGTAATGGCTGAAAAGGCGCGTCAGGGTGAAGCGGTTTCGGAAGAAGGGATGGGCAAGCCAACTCCTGTTCATCAGATCTTCATTCACCCCCACTTCAGCAGGGGTCGTGGGCGCGCCCGCATCAAGGAGCGCAAGCTTAATCTCTTCCGGAGAGGGTTGGGCGAGGATGATTTTTCTGATTTCCGTCCATTTTTCCTTCACGACATCGGATTCAAACCTTTTGCTTTCCTGATTGATCTTTCGCATCTCCCCTGCCAACGCTCCGCTCAAAGCAAAGATTTCCTCCATGTTTGTTTCCTGTTTTAAGAATTGCTCGGGATCGGCTTTTGAAAGCTTTCGGTAGAATTCGCTCACAATGAGGGTAGCGACCCCGACGTATGCGCCGTGGAAATTGGGTATTTTTCCGGAAGCGATTTCCCAACACTCCCAAAAATGGGCAAGCATGTGTTCCGCTCCGGAAGCGGGGCGCGAATTTCCGGCAAAGCCCATCGCGATTCCCGTAAGCAGGAGGGCTTCGAAAAGCCTCCCCGCTGCGTTCCCATCCCTCTGCAGAACCCCGGAAAGCCGGAAAACCTCATCCGCTGCCCGTCGCGCCAAAGCGGCCACCTTCCCGCAGAAATACTCCCCCGTCAAAAACTGGGATGCCTCCCAATCAATCAAAGCCACGTATTTCCCGACCATGTCCCCGAAGCCTGCCGCTTTCAGTTCGCTGGGTGAAGCCGCCAAAACACCCGCATCGGCGATGATTATGTCCGGAGCCTTTGCGGGGTAACTTCGCTTGAATCCCGATTCTATCAGCGGCGCAATCGAAGCGGCGAAGCCGTCCATGCTGGGGGCAGTGGCGAAAATGCAGAGGGGCAGGTTTTTCCTGTTAGCCGCATACCTGCAAACGTCGCTCAGCGAACCGGTGCCGACGACGAGTACTCCGCCGCCTTCCAAGCCAGCCGCAATCCGCTCGGCTTCCTCAAGGGTCGGTATCCGGAAATCATCATAGACCCTAAGGGTGATTTGGAAACCGCCCAAACCCTCAAAAATCCCCTGCGCTGCTTTCAAGGTCTTTTTGTCAGCAACCAGCAGGATCTTCTCCGGGAAGCCGTTGGCTTTCAAAATCTCGCCGACCCGATGCGTCAACTTGCTTCCGATTCTGATGTCTTTGATCGCGCATGCATGCTCTCTCCCGCAAGCGCAATTCGAAAACTCTTGCTTCAGCCGCTCCAAATAAAACATGGCAACCTCCCTTTTTCAATAATCCCCATTCTCATTATACAACACCGCATCTGGAACGGCAATGAAAAATCCAACTATGTTTCCACATAATTGGATTCATGGGATTACATTCCGAAGGGGGTTGCCATCGGGATGCAGACGATCTGGCCAATGCGCAGATTATAAGGATCTATTCCCGGGTTCGCTGCCATGATCGCCTCAACCGTCGTATTGTATTGTCGGGCAATCAACCAGAGGGTTTCACGATAACGCACTGTATGAGCAAAGGTTCCGAATGGGCACATATCGAATCTCCTTTCTTTACACCATATATTATGCATTATAAAATCCTATTGCATGTACAGATGTCCCAGACTCAAAAAAAGGAGCTGCACGCTCCTTTTTTAATTTTTTTTTCTCATTTACAACCGTCATGATTTTAGAGCACACTTCCTCGCATTGCGATACGGTTCCGATTTTGTATTTGCCCGTACCGGCATGGATCAACACCTTTCCATAAGAATAAATTACGGGTCCAGTAATGCAAATATAGAAAATCATCGTCATGTTCGATCATGATCTTAGGTTTGGTCGCTTCAATGATGAAATAGATCAAACATGATAGGGTGACTGCAAGAAGCAGAAAAAAATAAATCCTATCCTCCTGCCAAAACATCCCTCCGAAGGCAATCGTAAAAACGCAAAAATCACCAGGAGAATGATTTGAATGATCAAGGGACCGGAAGCCTTTATCGCTAAAGTTTTTTCATGCCCCTCCCCCTGCCCGATCATTTATAGTCGAGTCTTTTATTTAAGTACAGCCCCAAGCCGACAAGCAATGCCGTGTAAGCAATGTTTGCGAGCACCATCCAGGGTATGAGGGAAGCTTTGAATGTGAGGTTCCCGGACAGCTGCAGCGAAGGCAGAAAGATCAAAACTATTTCCAGCACTTCCATTTCGATTCTTACGGTAAGAGCATAAAAAACCATGGTGGTGAGGAGCAGGGCACCTAACAGAATTCCGAGGGCGGGACCGAAGGATTTAAAAGTGAAGACCAGGAACTGAAGAAATGCATAAACGGCCATCGTCCCCAGGAGCGCAACTCCCAAATGCCTTAAAATGACGGTAAATGCTTCACCGGTAGAAGCGACCAGGTGTTTCGTGAGAAAATAAGTCAAAATGGCATGGATGCTAGTTGCGATGCAGGCAATGCTTAAGGTGAAGACAGAGCCCGCCAGATAAACAGTGGTTTTCGAATACCCGGCAACTATCTTGTTTCTGATCGTGTTTTGGTTAAAATCCGCAAGCAAAATGATGATCATGAATATCATCAGCATCAGACCGTAATTGTTTAAAGGACTGAAGGAACCGTAAAACGCCGTTTCCGCGTTGATGCTAATGGGGATTTGCGCATTTCTTAAAACAAGTCGGTAGAGTCCGGCAGAGAAGAGGGGGAAAACGACGGACAAAACGGCCATCACAATGAACAATTTCCCGGCAAAGAATTTTCTGAAATCAGCTTTCAAAATCTTAAGCATGTTTCCCTCCGATGATTTCAAGATAATAGTCCTCAATCCCTTTGCTCACCACTTCCACATTGCTGACAACGATGCCCGCATCAATGAATATTTTCAACAGGCGATTGATGTCGGATTCGCCGCGGATGATCACGCTTCTTTCGCGCAGGATCTCATAATCCAAGCCGGACAGGAGCCCTTTGATTTCCTTATCGACGGGCCTTCCGAAACTCAATTTGATATATTCCTGCGAAACACGCAATTCCTCGGCGCTGATTTCCTTCAAAAGACGCCCATGACTTAAAAATCCATATTTGGTTGCGACTTTGTCCAACTCCGCAAGAATGTGGCTCGATATGAAGAATGTGATGCCCTTTTCTTCGTTCAGCTTTTTGATCAGCTCCCGCATATGCATGATTCCCACCGGATCAAGCCCGTTCATCGGCTCATCCAAAACAATGAATTCAGGATCACTGATCAAAGCCATTGCGATGCCCAGCCTCTGTTTCATTCCCAATGAGAAGTGTTTGGCGCGTTTTTTATTTCCGATGAGATAATCCAAGCCGACGGTTCTCAAAATTTCTTTTATTTTTGCTTGGGGTTTGCTTAAACCAAGCAAGCGGCATTGATGGGCAAGATTCTGCTCCGCGGAGAGCGATAGATGGAGCGCAGGGGTTTCGACCACCGCCGCGACGCTCCGAGACGGTCTTGCTTGAAAAGTTGAAAACTTCCCCGCGTCGGTTTCGCTATCCCCGTGATCAGGCGGATGAGCGTCGATTTGCCGGCGCCGTTTTCGCCGACGCAACCGTAAATGTCGCCCCGCTCGATGGTCATGTTGACGGCATTCACGGCCAGTGTTTCACCGTATTTTTTTGTTAAATCGTGGGTTTTTAAGATATATTCCATTCTGACACCTCATTATTGAAAATTTGGCACATCCTAATTCTAACAATTATCTTTCCCGTCGTCAACAGAAAGTATTCCGTAAGCTTCGCCCTTTCCGATCCGTTTCACCGGCCAAAGTTCAATGTATCCCCTTTTCCCGAGTGGCTCCAACTGCATTTTCGGGTTTTCCCCATCCCATTCCCAACCTAATCTTTTCGGATCGAATTCTTCCGCCGCTTTCCGCAGATTCCCGACCGCTTCCGCATAATCCTCATCAGGAAAGGGCGGTCCGACGAAGAGCAGATAATCCGCCGCGGGCAGTTCAATCATTTCAAAACCTTCCGGAACCTCCCCGCAATAATCAATGCTGACCTCCACTCCTTGCACATAAACCGAAGTGCCGGAAAGCACGTGTTTTTCAGGAAGCCACAGGCACACCGGCTCAAATATGCCATGGGGGAAGTTTTTCAATACTTCCCAGACTTCACATCCCACTTCCTTACAATATTCGAAATAATCTTTCGCGCAAGTCCCCCTTTTCAATATCACTTTTCTTCGCGGTTTGGAAATTTTCATTACAAAAACTGTCTGCATTTTTCCATCCCTTTCATCATTGTTATGATAGCAAATTTATTGGTGTTTATCAATGATTTTTGAAAATAATGCCCCAGTCAGATAATACAACCTAAACCGATAATTATAAATATGATATTTGGATTTTTGTGATATAATACCTTTACAGGAGGAATTATGAACATAGTAACGGAGAATGTATTTCAAATCGGAATCAATGATTACAAGACGGACTTGTTTGAAGGGCAATATCCGATACCAAAGGGAATGACCTATAATTCCTATGTGATCGTCGATGAGAAAATTGCCGTCTTGGACACAGTCGAGCATAAATTTTTTGAAGAATGGCTTTTGGAGTTGAAATCAATCCTTCAAGAAAGAAAGCCGGACTACCTGATTGTGCATCACATGGAGCCCGACCATTCCGCAAACATCCAAAAATTCATCAATCTTTATCCCGATGCGAGGATTGTCGGAAACAACAAAACCTTTGGAATGATTGAGCAGTTTTTCCCCAACCTGACATACAACGCCCATGAAGTAAGAGAAGGAAGCGTGTTAAATTTAGGGAAAAGCAATCTCACCTTCTTCAACGCCCCCATGATCCACTGGCCGGAAGTGATTGTCTCCCACCATGACCAAGGGAAAAGCCTCTTTTCTGCCGATGCCTTTGGGAAATTCGGGGCTTTGGACCAAAAAGACGACTGGCTCGAGGAAGCAAGGCGCTATTACTTCGGAATCGTCGGGAAATACGGAGTCCAAGTCCAAATGCTTTTAAAGAAAATAAGCAATCTTCCGATTGAGGCAATCTGTTCCTTGCACGGTCCGGTTCTAAAAGGAAACATTAGGTATTATCTTGATTTATACGACACCTGGTCCAAGTACGAACCGGAACTGAAGGGCACATTCATCGCCTACGCTTCGATGTACGGAAATACCAAAGCGGCTGCTTACAAGCTTTATGAGGGGTTAAGGGCAAAAGGCAGGACAGCGGAAATCATGGACTTGGCCAGAGAAGACATCTTCTTGGCAATCTCCAAAGCCTTTGCTTATGAGAACCTGATCATTGCCAGCCCGACTTACAACGCCAATCTCTTCCCGGCAGCGGACCATTTCATCCAGGCCCTCGTTGACCGCAACTTCCAAAACAGAACTGTGGGGATTCTTGAAAACGGCACCTGGGCACCGGCAGTTATCAGAAAAATCAAGGAAAGATTCGCGAACTCCAAAAACATTCAATTTCTGGAAAGAACCGTTTCCATCAAATCCGCATTGAATGCCGATTCTTTGGCAGATATCCAAGCTTTGGTGGACGAAATCAATTAAAAAAAAGGCTCCGGGGTTCACCGCTCGCCGGAGCCTTTTTTCTCATTCAATCGGCTCTTTCGTATATTTTTCAATATTGCTATTCAATGAATTTGAATTCTTGGAAGAATCCGCAATCGCATAAATGAAAACATCATAGGTGCCGGGCTCCAAATCTTCGTGAGTTAATAAGTCAAAAAATGTATTTTTAGTGGAACAAATAATATTCCAAATATGGATTGCATATCCCGTGGCATCAGGAACCTCATCCCAGTATATCATGCTTCCATCAATCTGCAATACCGGAGTTTCGAGCCTGGGGAAGGGGACCGTGTATTCTACTTTTTTCGGCAGTGAGAGTGCATGGAGATTGGGATCCTCCGGCAGAGCAACGACGCTCACCTCTACAACAGTCCCTCCGACCTATCCCGCAACGGTTTCCAAATCAAAGCTCAATTCTTGGACAATCTCTTCATAATCGCCAACAACGACTTTGTAAGAAGATGTAGCTCAACCTCAGCCCAATGAAGAGTTGTTCCTTCTATATCCACTACGGAAGGGGCTTTAATTTTATCCAGAGGCTTTTTATATAAAATTTTTTCTCCGGAATGGGTGCTGTAAAAGCCACCTTCATCGTTACCGAGAATCACCGTTACTTGATAGGTATTTCCCTTGATTAAGTCAGGAAAATACTCATCTAGATCAACGCTCGTATCCGTAACTTCAACATGATTTCCCTCGACAGCAACCCTATAATATTCTGTGTTGGGAATTTCATTCCAACTTAAAATGCTCTCGTTCAGGTCCAAAACCAATTTTTCAAACAGCCCGTAATTTATATCGCAAGAATCCGAATCAATGTTTTGATTCGGTTCAGCCAGGGCAATCACTTCAATTGAATAACTCATTCCCTGTCTGAAATGAAGAAACCTATTGACATTGAAATATGTATCCGCTGTTTCGAAAGATACATCTCCCTCTTTAACCAAATAAGCTCTGGCACCGTCTACAATATCCCACAACAAGAAATTGTCAACCACCCTTACTTGCGGCGTCTCCAGTTTTTCTGGCGTTTTCAGATATTTGAACTCGTTCGAAAGGTCGGAACTTTTGTACTTGCCGCTGTCCAATGCTTGGACCTGGATGCTGTATTCTTCGTTCGTCATCAATTCGATTGCTCTTGCCCAAAATTTTTTTAACAATTACGATCCGCGAACTCCCATAGGCGTTGATAAAGGTTTTGACCATCGGAACGCTCTAGAGATCGGATATTTCTCCAGGAATGACTCAACCTTGACAATTTCGTTGATGTTGAAGAGATTGATGAAGTATCAAACCTTTTGTTTCTGAGTTCGATTAATCCAACATATCTATTTCATCATCTTTTTTGTTTTTCTTAGTCCTTATCACAAGCGTGCGCCTACCGAACAGGATATGATAAATCGGAATCAACAGGAAAATAACCCAGCCGGGATGCCATAAATCCCAAACAATTCCCATCACAAGGTAAATCACAAGCACAATCAAAGAAAATGTAACCTTGATTGTTTTGACGCCCAAAAGCGTGGGCATGATGGGAATCAACAGAAAAATCAACACACTCTTATCCCATATATCAGTGGAAAAACCGATCACGAGATATATGAAAAGACAGATGAGCGGTGTCGCTGCTATAAGCCTTCTTCGAAAATCATTCCTATACATTTCTTCACCTCTTGTAAGTATTGTTTATATTAGTGTTTTCTTTCCGTTTTTTACACGGATTGAATTTCCTTTCCTAAACTTGTTTCAAACTTGCGTATCAAAACCGAAAACAACTTGCTGATTATCGGTCTTCTTGCTTAAGTTGTACTTAGAAACATCATATGTTGTTTTTTCCAAATCCAAAAAAAGTGCCATTGCGCAATAATCAAATGCGATTTTTTCGTCATCAATGTACAAGCAGAGATAATTCTCGCCATCAATTCTTTCAAAACCATAATCGCCATGTAATTCTTCGCTCCCCTCATTTCGACCATCCAAGTAGTGGAACGGGGATAGGACAAATGTTCCGTCTGCATTGATATTTAAAATGCTGTGGCCTTCGTTGTAAACATCATAACGGTATTCCCCGTGATGTATTTTAGAATCAGAAGCCCCGGTGTTGAAGGTGTATTGTACAAAGTCGCCGTCTTTGAACACCAATTCCAGAACATATATTTTATTTAACTCCAGATCCATTTCGACCTGTTTGAACCATTTTTTAGAGAGGACGGTCTTGACCTGTTACGTCCGTCCACCAGCAATAGCAAAATTAAAAGCACAATAATTCTAATACATTGCAGATGCCGTAAAGTTTTACACCACAAATGTGCAGAGTAAAAGGTATAGCAGCTCCAGTAACGAAGTTTATTACCTCAATAACTCCGTACGCTTTACCAATGTAACTTTTAATTTAATTCTATTACTTACTTTATTATAAAATCCATACGGACAAACGTCAATAACAAAAATTTAAAAGAAGGGGGCTTTTCATTTTTAAAAAATTTTCAACTCTTTTATTTATGGCCACAAATAGCTGATTTATAAAAAGCCTAATATCGTTAAGCATTTCTTCAAACTTGGTTCTAATTATGAAAACGTCCTTATATATTTCTTTTGCTATCTTAGTATGTTTCTTAATAAACTCTGTTTTTGATAAAGTGTATAGATCTCGATTATATTTAATTGCTAAATCTATTTTCAACTTTTCATATTCTTTAGCGACACCTTCATGTTCTAATAAGTATTGTTCTAACATATGTCATGTCCGGAATCATAATACAATTTCGTCCCCATATAAAAATTATACCCTATAACAATGTATTAATAAAGCCAATTTATTAATTAATGCGAAGATTCGTTATCTTCTTTTTTTGTTGAATCTGAATATACTGGTGAAAATTTCGCTCCTTTGGACAACGATACATTTCTAAGATCTATGGTTGGTAAAATAAAAGCGCCTCTTGAGTCATCAGTAATGGAATGTATTTTTTCTCTTACAAAGGGAAAGACAACTGACACAAATAATGATTCTAATACTTCATCCTTTAATTGATTTTTCCAATCTAGATCATTTATTCTAAAACATGCGCTGAAATAAAAACTGGAAACATCATCTTCAATGAATTTTATAGTTACTTCCAAAAAAATTTCAAAAAGACCTGTTTTTTCATTATAAATACTGTTTACGATTTTAACAATAAAATATTCAACCGGCGTAATTTTTATCCTTGAATAAGTAGCATTTAGCAACTTATACCCAATAAAATCGTATACTGGTAAATTTTTAGCCATAATAGCTCCTTTCTAAGCGGAGTATGTTAACTCCCATTTTTTATAATCTTTGTCTTTTCTGCAATTTTCTGATTCTCCACTAATAATATAATTATTAGCACTTTCATTTTTCGTTTCTTTATAAGACATACAGTATTCAACAAAATATACAATCTCGGTATTATAACTGTTCACAACATAAAATTCATTAATCAGTTCCGGCTTTAAATCTAATAAATATAAAAATCTAGCTGCTGCTCCTTTAACGGGGTTTTTCCCTTGTTCCCATTTTTCAACTGTTTTCTTAGTAACGCCAATTACAGAAGCAAAAACTAATTGGGTCATATTTAATTTTTTGCGTAAATTTTTAACAAACCTGTTGTCCACTAATTTGTCAATATCTAAATACTTTATTTCAAAAGTTTTCGCTCTCTCAAACTTACTCAAATCCAATTTTTTCATACCACTTATTCCTTTCATTCTTTCAAAGATTCAAAATATCTCTTTAACATTTTTTTGCTTGATTCTCTGATTTTCTACTAATGTTTTCTTTTTTACTTTTCTCATAAACATGTAAAAGAATACATAATCGATTTAAATTATCAACAATAGCTATGCATCTCAAGGCACCACTTTTCCCTTGACACTTTTCTTTGTCTGCAATTCTAAATTTTGATAAAGAAATTTTTTTCTTGTTTAAAAATTCTGCTGAAATCTCTACATATGATTTTCCGCGGGGACCTCTTTTTAATAAGGCTGCAATTTCTTGTGACAAGGACCTTAGTAAATCATTACTATAACCTTTTATATCTCGAGCCAAATTAAAAGGTGAAATATTACCAAATACATCATCTATAGCTAATGGATCAATAATTACTTTATAGTCCCAGTTACATTTAATAATATTCACCTCATCCCCACTTAATAACCACTACATGTTTGCCCTATTTAATAGGACTATTTTATTATAGCACAGTAAAGAAAATTAAGTCAAGGTTAATTTAAGTTTGAAATTAAAATGAGATAAAAGAAGTTTTCTTGTGTGAAAAATCCATTTTTTTGTATTTCATACAAACTAAATAGTTTCTATGGTTTCAGAGTAGAAAAAAATGTGGTAATAAAATTATTGTGATACGTTACTCCACCATACTTTG
>LSQX01320417.1_pt2 | contig 16074 bp, 13 predicted proteins | sample 654561 | NCBI WGS metagenome assembly LSQX01 (sample SAMN04489861, study PRJNA283612) | anaerobic digester metagenome | isolation source: 4 biogas reactors fed with cattle manure at either 37C or 55C with and... | place: Denmark: Kongens Lyngby | collected 2014 | reverse complement strand
TGAAATAGATAATGGGAGTCTCCCTTTTCTCCCCCCTGGCAAAAGCATAATAGTTTTTAAGAAGCATGCTGATCTCTTGTTCCAGCCAACCTTCTGAAACAGCCTTTTCCAGATAAGGAATGCTATCTTGACCATTTGGTAGGCTTTCCTTCACCATTCTGAACATAAGCTGCCTGATCTGGCCATAGGCTTCGTGCCTCTCAAATGTTTCAAGTAGCAATCCGGGCCCCAGTATCGTATTACTCAGTATGAGGCCCAGATATATTCCAAGAATATCAATGGACAAAAGCACTATCAGCATTGCCAGAATTATTATTCTAAAGGACCCTAAAATCTTTCTTTTCAAGCTTGGATCATCCTCATGTTTTTTTACTGCTACAGTAGTTTTTCCATCCTGTCCAATAGATTGGAAAAGGTTTTAAGGGCCTGATTTACAGGCTCCGGAGACGTCATGTCCACACCAGCATCCTTAAGCAATTCTATAGGATAGTCCGAACCGCCCCTGGACAGGAAGTTAAGGTAACGATCCACCGCCGTCTGCCCCTCGTCCAATATCCTCTGGGCCAGGGCTGCTGCTGCGGCAAAACCGGTTGCATATTTGTATACATAGAAGGACGAATAGAAGTGGGGGATCCTGGCCCATTCCAAGGCTATCTCATCGTCTGCCACCATATCTGGGCCATAGTATTTGAGGTTTAGCTTATAATAAGCATCTGACAGGCTTTCTACGGTTAAAGGCTCCCCACTTTCAGCCATACCATGGACTATCCTCTCGAATTCAGCAAACATGGTCTGGCGATATACCGTTCCCCTGAACTGCTCCAAATAGTAGTTGAGGACATAGGCTTTTTGCTGATCATCCTCCAGGTTGTTCAGGAGATGGTGGGTCAATAGAATCTCATTCAATGTAGAGGCCACTTCTGCAACAAAGATCTTGTATCCTGCAAGGATATAGGGCTGATTCCTGTTTGATAGATAGGTATGAATGGCATGTCCCATCTCGTGAGCCAGGGTGAAAACGTTATTTATGTTTTCCTGATAGTTCAACAGAACATAGGGATGGGTATCGTAGCAACCCCAGGAATAGGCTCCGCTGGTTTTGCCCTCATTCTCCAGGACATCGATCCACCCGCTTTCATATCCCTCATGCAGAATATTGAGGTACCTTTCCCCCAAGGGCTTAAGCCCCTCTGCTATCATTTCCTTTGCCCTGTCATAGGGAACTTTCATCTCTACATTCTGGACAATCGGTACATAAAGGTCGTACATATGGAGTTCATCCAGCCCCAGAGCCCTCTTTCGGAGGGATACATATCTATGCAAAGCCCCCATATTGTCCTCTACCGCCTTGATAAGGTTATCATATACCGAAACCGGTACCTTGTCCGCATGGAGGGCTCTCTCCAGGGTAGATGGATAGTTCCTGATCCTGCTGTAGAAAATATCCTTCTTGATTGAATAGTTCAAAGTAGAGGCTATGGTGTTCTTTTGCTTTCCATAGGTCCTATAAAGTTCTTCAAAGGCTTGTTTTCTGACCCTTCTGTCCCGGCTCTCCATAAATTGTATGTACCTGCCGTGGGTCAGCTCCACCTCCTGGCCGTTCTCATCGGTTATGTAGGGAAAGCGCATATCGGCATTGTTGACCATTCTGAAAATGTGTTCCGGTGCTGCAGCTACTTCCCCGGCCATGGCCAAAATCCTCTCCTCTTTTGGTGACAGGACGTGTTCCTTCCTTCTCATGAGGTTATCCAAGTAATGTCTGTAGGGTTTCAGTTCCTCAAGAGATGCTATGTACTCCTCTGCCCTATCCCTGGGTATTTCCAGAATTTCAGGCTCCAGGAAGGATGTGGAGCTATCGAATTCTACTATCAGGCTCTGGGCCCGGTCCAACAAGGCCTGGCTCTCGGTATTGGCATTGTCCTGATCCTTTTTCATATGGGCGTATACATAGAGCTTCTCAACCTTTTCCATAATACCTGTGTAGGTGTTTAGCCCCCGGAACAGATTAGCTGCTCTAGCCCCCAATGTTCCTTCATGTTCCTTGAGGGTTGGCAGATTCTCCTTAACCCATTTGTAGTCATCTTCCCAGTCATTGATGGATGGATACATATCCTCCAGTTTCCATTTATAGTCCTCCGGTATTTCCTCCCTTGACGGGAGTTTTCCTTGCTTTAAATCCTTCATATCCTCAGGCGGTGTGTAACCGCACTGCCTCCTTTCATTGATTAGTTGCTTACTTCTAAGTCTTTAATCAGTCTCTTACTCCAATTTCCTTATCATACTTCCTGACCGGGCATAGGTCCTTGCCCAGTTGGCATATATATAATAGTCGACATATAAATACTATCAAAACATCTGGTCTCAAAAAAATCTGGTCGAAAAAGATTCAAGCCTTTTAAGCCTCTTTAGCTAATTTATGGTAGGCATGATGGCTATTGGATGTACATGGGAGAGTGAATGTAATGAAAAGGTTATATCTTACCTTCATACCCCTTTTTATTGTAGCCCTTTTATTGTTAGGGTGCAATAAGAACATCAACCTAAAACCAGTTTATGAGGATGTAGAAGTCCCAGAAGCCGAAATCCAGCAGAAATCCATCTCCATCCTGAACATGTCGGATTTGGAAATAATCAAGAAAAGTGCGGACTTCCTAAAATCCTGTGGTAAGACACTGACATTCGAGGAAACAAGGATAGTATATGAAAACAATATAAATACCGATATCCTATGTAAAAATCAAGATAACCTGGATGTCCATTATAAGGGCGAATACCTGGCAATCTATTTTTACCCCCATGCCCAAATACAGGAACAGGAGAACATTTTGGTTGTATATATTGGACAAAACGGCAAGGTGTTGGGGTATAGGGAAGAATCAAACCCTTAAAACCGGAAGAGGCGGTCAAAGACCGCCCCTGTTAAATCCTATCTAAATTTATTGCTCATCCAGTATCTCTCCTATAGCCTCCATGGTCTCCTGATCCAAGGTTTTGCCGGCTGCTTTTACATTTTCTTCGATCTGTTCCGGCCTGGAAGCACCGATGATTACGCTGCTTATTTCCGGATGTGTTAGTATCCATGCAAGGGATAACTGGGCTAGAGACATACCCAGATCCGAGGCAACGGCTTCCAGCTTCTCAACCTTTGTCAGGACCTCATCAGTTAACAGTCTGGATACACCCCTGCCTGCACTCTCGTCGGCAGCCCTGCTGTCTTTGGGTATTTCCTGTCCCTTCCTATACTTGCCGGTAAGGACACCCTGAGCAAGGGGACTAAATACCGCCAGGCCTATACCTTCTCTGCTGCATAGGGGCATAACCTCGTCCTCTATATACCTGTTGAGCATATTATATATGGGCTGATTTACCGCTATTGGATTGAGATTTAGGTGTCTGGTTGTATGTACACCGTCTGCAATCTGGGTAGCAGTCCATTCGCTGATTCCTGCATATAATACCTTGCCCTGCCTGATTAAATCATCAATGGCCCTCAAGGTTTCGTCCAATGGAGTATCAGGATCATATCTGTGACAGTAGAAGATATCAACGTAGTCGGTCTTCAGCCGCTTTAAACTGGCGTTGCATTGTTCAATGATGTGCTTACGAGACAGACCCCTGTCGTTAGGACCATCTCCAACGGGCCAGAATGTCTTGGTTGCCAGAACATATGAGCTTCTGGGGAAATCCGGTAAAATCTCGCCCAGGACCTCCTCAGCAGCCCCTGCATGGGTCTGACCCATACCGTAGACATCTGCCGTATCGAAATAGTTGATGCCCAGGTCATAGGCTTTTCTAATACAGGCCTCGGTTCTTTCTTTTCCATAGGAGGCCCCATAGGTTAGCCAGCTGCCCAAAGAGATTTCACTTACCTTAACACCATACCTGCCCAGCTTTCTGTACTTCAAAACCATCACTCCTAGATTTTAGTCATAATATATATTAACCCATACTATATTAATCAAACCTAAAAATGGTGCCCAAGCAGTGGTATTGACCAGTGTGGTTTAGTGCTCCGTTAAGGGCGTAAAATTCGTAATAAAATTTTCATGTATTTCAAAGCGGTATAGGCGATTGATATCGATTTGTGGCCACTCCTTCTGATCGTCCAACAGGAGCATCCTCTCGACTCCATCTTCCTCTATATTTATCTCATAGAAGTAGAGCTTGTTGTCCTTATATACCGGGTCAGCGCCAATACCCTTCACCAGGCCTTCTATCTCCCTTGTTTTCCCCGTTACCAAATCCCTGATAAAGCGATAATATGAAAAGATAGGAGCAGTATATACACCCCAAACAAATATCTCTACACATATACCTACCAACAGGAAAATCATTCCTGCCCAATTCTCAATCTTGTTTGCGATGACGATAGAGATTACTATGAAGAATATCAGGCCGGCAACCATCAGGGTCATTATCCTGGTAAACTGTTTTTTTATACCATCAAAATCTTCTTGCCTGTACATAATCCATCCCCCCGATTCCGATAAGTTCTCCTGATATAATTATAGCATATGAATAAAATGGTATATAGGATAGCATTCTATAGTTTACAAATTGTTAATATATAGAAATATAGCACCGGATAATATCCGATGCTATATAGTCTTGGTGGTGGCTACTGGAGTCGAACCAGTGACCCCCACGATGTCAACGTGGTACTCTAACCAGCTGAGCTAAGCCACCAAAGAACAAAATTATTATAGCACGTTTTTATCCCCTAGTCAAACACTCTCGGAAAAAATTCAAGAAGGACCTCCATAAAAGGAAGGTCCTCCATAAAAGGGCTATTACGATCCTGATTCCAATAGATATCCACCTTACTACAACTGACCTTGTCATCCACTGTATCCTTCGCAGGTTTTTTTAAGACCGTAATAAAACCCTTGTGAGAATATTGTTGTCGAAAAACAGAAAATTAAACATGGTAATATTTTTTATGTTTTAATTTAGTTCATCCAGGGTTAGACTAAAGCTGGGTGCAAAGTTTTTCATAAAGTATTCAATCTCTGGCATGTCCATCCCGTGAATCTGGTTTTCTATAGCATTCTTTGCCTTTTCAAACTCCCTGTTGCCGGCCTTTAATTCCTCAAGGCACTTTAGATAGGCGCAGAGCTTGTCTGCCGCCTTCACGAAGACATACGCACTCTTGTCCCTTTTTTCCCCAATCAGGATATGGGCATAGTCCTCCTGCAGTTCTTCGGGGAGCATCTCCAGGAGCTTTCTGTTGGCCACCCCTTCTATTTCCTTATATGCCTTCTTTATTTCTGGGTTAAAGTATTTAATCGGCGTTGCCATATCACCGGTAATGACCTCTGAAGCCTCATGAAACACAGCCAAGGTTAGCACCCTTTCAATATCCACCTTGCCCCCATAGAACTTGTTGTGGATCAGGGCTAATAGATGGGCTATCATGGCTACCTGCAGGCTATGTTCCTGGATGTTTTCCTCAAGAGTATTGCGCATCAATCCCCATCGGTTAATGTACTTCATCCTGGCTAAATAGGCAAAAAAATGACTCATAAGCGCCCCCTCCATTTCCAACGATTTGCTATTTCCTCTTTACTTTCTACAATAATTCATATCTGGTATGACTGCAACTTTTTTGTGTCCGTATTGCAAGATTTATCACATTTTGCTATAATTATTAATAATATGAAACGTATGTATTAAACTCAAGGGATATCATTAAAAAAAGAATAATGCGTTTCATTAAGAATGTGCAGAGTAGGTATTGTGCGTTAAGTGTTAAGGGATGGGAAGTTGCCCTTAAACGAAGGATTTTATCCGCGATGCAATGCCGCGTCCGCTGCCACATAAAAGAGATTATTGTAAGCATCTATTCTCTTTGTTGCGGCTCTTTGCCATTCAAAGAGAAAGGAGGTGCTTTTTTTGAGTAACAGAATAAGAAATATTTCCTTAGCAGGACTGTTTGTTGCCCTCAGCATAGTGTTTGCCCGTTTTTTTGCAGGGGATATCCTGATTGGGGGTACTTCCGTGCTCAGGATAAGCTTTGGTCCCGTGCCCATCTATTTAAGCGGAATGCTGTTAGGACCGGTCTACGGAGCCATAACCGGCATCCTGGCGGATGCCCTGGGCTATCTGGTAAAACCGCTGGGCCCCTATTTTCCGGGTTTTACCTTAAACGGTGCCTTAACGGGCTTAATCCCAGCCCTCCTGGTCAAATATTACAGGGAAAGGGAATCCTGGACCCGGCTGTTCTTAATAGTTGTACCTACAGAAATTATAACATCGGTTCTGCTGACTCCCTTATGGCTCAGCATGATGATGGATAAGGCCTTCATAGCCTTTATCCCAAGCAATCTGATATCCAGGATCTTCTTAGTACCGGTATATGTGGCCCTCATTAGAACTGCCCTTAAGTTTTCGAAGCAGGCCATTCCTTCGTTAAAATAAACATTAATATTAAGAAAGGATAGGGATTAATTTATTAGTCCCTATCCTTTTTTGTCTTTAATTTATGTTTAATGCTAGTCAGCCATCTATAGATCGCTACTTCTGACATCGATTTGAAGAAAACCAGGACTTATAATGAACCAGCACCAGAGATCAAATTAATCCCTTACCTTTACGCCCTCGGTTTCCAGGTGCTCGGTTGTCTCCTTCCACACCTCTTTTATCCTCTTGCTATCGGCTCCTCCAAGATCTGCATCAAGAAAATCCTTAACGGGAAGGATCCGATAATGGAGCCTATCGTCCTTAGTAAACCTGTATACCCATGTGGGGATGTAATCAATTTCTCCAATACTTATAGTACCGTTATCGTAGTCCTTGATTACTTCCAAGTTCAGAATAAGCCCGCTGTCCCTGTAGCGGTCCCGCTGGTTTGAAACAATGTTGCCCAGGGAGTAAATTACGAAAGTTTCCTTTTCGTCCCCCTCCGGAGTGGTAATTATCTTCCTTTCCATGGGCTGAATCACATGTGGATGGCTGCCAAAGATTGCATCCACCCCCATATCAAAGAACTTTTTCGCCATACTCTTCTGCCCTTCATTGGGTGTCCGTACATATTCATCTCCCCAATGGGCGCAGACAACGATAAATTCTGCTCCCTCCTCCTTGGCCCGTCGGACATCCTCTTCTATTCTGGAAGTATCCCTTAGATAGTTGACCATATAGGTCAGCTTATCCTTATTTACCGATCCCTCCATGCCGTTGGTCCCGTATGTATAGGCCAGGATGGCCACTTTTATATCGTTCTCTTCAACAATTAAGATCCGGTCCCGCTCTTCCGGTGACCGGGCTGATCCCGTATGGAGGATCCGGTGTTCGTCCAGTACGTCCAGGGTATGTTCAACTCCAAATTCCAGGGCGTCCAGGGTATGGTTGTTGGCAGTGGTCAGAACATCAAATCCCGCCCCTTTCAAGGCCGTAATAAGGGAAATAGGGCTTCTGAATCTGGGGTATGCGGTATATCCTTTTTCATCCGTACTTATTGTAGTTTCCAGATTGCCCATTACTATATCGGCTTCCTCCAGGTAGGGTCTGATATCCTCGAAAACCTCTGTAAAGTTATAGGTTCCATCGGGCTCCCTGGCAGCCTTTAATTGGTGATTATGTACCATAATATCGCCTACCACACTGATCTTTAAGCTGGTGGTGCCCCTGGGTTCCTGTTCCTCTTCAGGCTCTTCCAATTCGCTTAAAGGATCGTCTGATTCATCCTGGGGATCCTCTAAATCAGCCTGGGGCTGTTCACCTTCTACGGTATCGTTATTGTCTTCCGTCCCCTGTTCCTGTACTATTCCCTCTTCCCCGGGCCCGGCGGAAAACCTTTTCAGCAACGAGTCACCGGCTATTATGGCGTAGAACAATAATAAACACAGTATTAAGATGATATGTATTCTAAATCTCTTCATAATCCTTCTCCTGTTACTATCTAATTTTTCTATGCTGTTTTCAGGTTTATCGCATTAGTCAGTATCCCGTCCCAACATGAGGACAGACCTTGGCCTTACAGGTCCATCACTAACCGAAACCCATGAAAACCAACATATTCCCTGTGAAGATACTACCAGAAATTTTTACTAATTACAATATAACCGGGAGAAAAGGAGCCTGGTCATTTTCATAAAAAAAATTATTTTGCATATAATACAAATCTAAGAAGGAGATTTTACATTTATGTAGAATATAGAATTAACAATGTAACACTAATGTTAAAATTTGAGATAAAAATGTAATAGACTGGATGTCTAAGGTGGAGGTTATCATGAAAAGTTTTAAGTATCTGTTATGTACCGGGCTGCTTTTTCTGATTATTTTCTCCCTGGTCGTTCCCACAACAATCCTGGCCAATGATCCATCTTCGTTATACACAATGTACATAAACGGTCAGGAAATTGGAATCGTTAGATTTCCAGCCAGGGCGCTGGCCATCTACGATAGGATAGAAAAAGGACTCAGGGGAAGGTTTGATGAGGAAGTTTTCATTGACTTTGATGTCTACTTTAAGGAAATAGCCGCAGGGTCCAGACAGGTTACAAACGAGAGCATCCTGGCGAAAGCCATAGAAAAGGCTATAGATGTCAGGGTTAACGCCTATGCTGTCAGTATAAACGGGACGAAGGTGTTTTATGTTGATTCCCTTCAGGATGCTGAGTGGATTTTTCAAGAGATAAAGGCTCCCTACATAAAAAAGATAGAAGAAAAAGAAGATACCCAGCTGGAGGATGTCACCATCAAGGAAGAAATCACCTATGATGAGGTAGTGGTATCCCAAAGCGATATCATGACTCGGGAGGAAGCCATGGAGATACTCCTGAATGGCACCGAAGGCTATAAGGAGTATGAGGTTCAAAAGGGTGACTCCCTCTGGGATATAGCCCATCGCAACGGTGTAAGTATCTTGGATCTTCAGCGGGCAAATCCGGAAATAGAAAATGATATAATCCAACCCGGAGATATTATAAAGATAGGCCAGCAGGAAAAGCTCCTTACGGTCCTAACAAAAGAGCAAACCGAATACACCAAGGAAATCCCCTTTGAAACCGAGGTCAAGGAGGACAAGAATCTGGAGAAAGGAAAGACCAAGGTCATTCAAGAGGGTGAAAAAGGTGAGAAAAAAATTACCGCTTTAGTCACCAGAGAAGATGGACAAGAGACAGCCAGGGAAATCATCAGTGAAGAAGTGGTCAAGGAGCCGGTAAAGCGGATTGAAGCCAAGGGTACAAAGGAAAAGCCCAGGCCACAACCTACACCTTCCAGGTCATCAAATAAGTCCTCGTCCAAGTCTTCTTCCAAAAAGGTTCCTGCACCCAGCAAGAAGGGCAACGTCACTGGCAGCGATATAGCCAACTATGCCCTGAAATTCGTCGGTTATCCCTATAAATGGGGAACTGCAGGCCCTAATACCTTCGACTGTTCAGGATTTACATACTATGTATACAAGCAGTTTGGAATTGATCTGGGAACCACAGGCTCTGTTGCGCAACGTAAGGTTGGAAGAAAGGTTTCCAAATCCGAACTTAAGCCTGGCGACATCGTCTGCTTTACTAGCCCCAGTGCCAGCGGCCATGTGGGAATCTATATCGGAAACGGTAATATGGTACATGCATCGGGCAAGAAGTCCGGAGTTAAGATCAGTAATATAAACTCCGGCAGCTATCCCAAACGCTATGTAACATCCAGAAGAATAATAGACTAAAAGCTGTGGATAGTTAACTCAAGACTATTAAAACATAAAAGTTGTTATAGCTTAAATATGTATAAAAAAAGAGCAACCTCGATTGGTTGCTCTTTTTATCGCCATTTAGAAACAGCTTCCTCCGATAAACTCCCTTAGAATGGAATTGTTGGGTATGTCGTCGGGTTTCAGCTCCACAAAATACTTGATGAAGGATCTTAGACGATTGACTTCCGTATAATAGGGGTTATCCTCATTAAATTCCTCCAATAGTGGCAGGATATAGGGTTTTAGCACCGCAAGTTCATAGAGCAGGGCAGTATTCACCATGACGTCGGCCTGTTCCTGGAAGGGGAAAATGTTCTTCTCTTCCCCTCTGCGCACATTACGCCACATGTTTAAGGTGTCCTCTATGGAAGCACCCCTGTCCCGGTGATCCCTGATCATCCTCCTTATGAGCCGGGTATCCGTGGTGGGTATCCTGTTATGGTTATCCAGGTTTAGCTGGGTTAAGGCGCTAATATATATCTTGTACTTATTGCTTTGGGGTACCATGGCGGTCAGCTTCTCGTTTAGGGCGTGGATCCCCTCAACTATGATCAGCTGATCAGACCCCAGCTTTACCTTATCTCCCCTATACTCTCGCTGACCGGTTTGGAAATTGTACCTTGGTAGTTCTACCTCTTCACCCTGGATCATGGAGGTTATCTGTTCGTTGAATAGCTCTATATCTATAATGTCTATGGATTCTAAATCCCTCTCCCCATTCTCATCCACCGGGATATCCTCCCTATTATGAAAATAATCGTCCATGGATATGGGTATAGGATCCAGCCCATGTACCATCAATTGTACTCTCAGTCTTTGGGCAAAGGTGGTTTTACCCGATGATGATGGTCCGGCTATCAAAACCAGCTTAATGTTGTCGGTATGGTTGTGGATCTCCTCCGCTATCCTTGCTATCTGATTTTCCAGTTGGGCCTCGCATACCCGGATAAGGTCCCCGGCCCTACCCTCTTTTATAGTCCTGTTTAACTGAGCAGCGTTCTCCACATTAAGCATTCGACCCCATTTTTCAGCTTCCCTGAAGACATTGTAGAGTTTTGGACTATCAACAAATTCAGGTATTTCCCCATTGCTATCCAGGGTCGGGTATCTGATTATTACTCCCGGCAAGTAAAACATGAGTTCAAAAGTCTTAAGATAGCCTGTACTTGGAACCATGTAGCCGTAGAGGTAATCCGTCATCCAGCCACAAGTGTATAGGCGCATTGTTTCTTCCGGACGATATTCAAGGATTTCCAATTTATCGTGAAATCCCATCTTGCCGAAGATTTCCCTGGCTTCTTCCATGGAGACAACTTTGCGCTCGAATGGTTCATCCTGCTCCACTATTTCCCTCATACGTTGATCTACACTTTTGACCTTACTGGGGGTAAGGGTAAAGTTGCCGTGAACTTCGCAATAGAGTCCTTTGCTCATGGAATGCTCGATGGTTACCCTGCATTCGGGAAACAGTTCACGACAGGCCCGGATAAACAGAAAGGTTAGGCCTCTTGCATATATCCTGATCCCGTCCTTGAAACTGAGGTCCACAAAATCCACCTTGGAATCCTCCTCCAGGGTATGGGTCAGCTCCTGCAGCTTGTTGTCCACCATGGCTGCCACTATCGGTGTCGGCTGTTCAATGCCATGGGTCTTAAGCAGTTCTTCTATGGTCGTACCCTTCTCCACTTCCAGTACTCTGTCTTTTAGCTGAATCTTAATAAGCCCCTGTTTGTTCATACCTGTCTTCACTCCTATAATCAATTTTCCATATTCTTTATATCCAACTTCATCCAAGAGATTATATTATATAATGAAACTTGTAATTTTAGGAAGAATAATTTGTTCCTTTTTTGATATTTTCATAGTTAATAGTAAAGGATTTCTCCTTCATAGGTAAATTCCCCTTCAAATATATATATTATACTAACACAAAGGCATTGATATCAAACAATAGGTAGTTAAAGCTGAGCAATTCTATTTGAACCAATCAGGTGATAAATCCCTTTTGAAACGATAGAACCCTTTGATAGCATTAAAGTCAGAATCATGTAAATACAAAGTGGATATTTAAGTAGCATTTGGTGAAATACTAATTTCTAGACCAAATGAATTCTCGAGGTGTGTAAACATGATTAGGTTCACTAAAAATAAAGCCCTTATAGTCATCCTATTGACTATATTAATGCTTACAAGCGGGGTAGGATGCAATAGGATATTAAAACGTCCCAAGGAGCAGGAGTCAAAGCAAAGCCAGGAACAGAAAAAATCTCCGCCCAAAATCCTTGTCTCCCTTGAAAACACCACCGAAACAATGATAAAGAGCATTCAAGAGGTGATGGAAAAGCGCGCCGAGGCAGCAAAACAGGAAAAGCCGGAGAATCAGGAGAAAAGTAGCCAGGAAAAGGCCAATCAGGGAGATAAGAAGGAAGGAGATAAGTCCGGAGGCAAAGAAGGAGATAAGTCCGGGGACAAGGAAAAGCAGGAAGAAAAAAAGCCTGAAGAAGGCGGGGGAAAGGACCAGCAGAAACAAGAGTCCAAGGACAAACAGGCAAAAACTGAGCCCTTGGACTGGAAAAGGATGCAAAAAAGTGTAGAGAAACTGCAAAAATCCTGGAGCGATTACGTCAACATGGCCCTTAAGGATGGCGCTTCCAACGAACTTATAAAGGGTTACGAAAATCAGTTGGATATCCTAACCACCAAGGTTATGGAGGAGCAGGAGGAATCCCTGCTGAATACCGCCAACGACCTCTATAAGTACTATCCGAAGTTCTTTGACCTATATAAGCATAAGGCGCCGCCCAATATAAAGGATATGAAGTATCATATTCGTAAAATAATTATTGACGGTGAGCAGAGCCAATGGGCAGAAACCTTAAAATCCATGGATGCCATCAAACAGGCCTGGGATATCGCTAAATCCAGAATGGACAAGCCGGACCGGGATTTAAACCGCAGGGTCGAAACCGCCATCGATAGTTTTTCCCGATCCGTAAAGCAGCAAAACACGCACCTTGTCAAGCTAAAGGGTAATATATTGATGGATATGCTGGAAGAGATAAAGTAGGCTTAAGCCTCTATCCAGCCGGTTGCCTTTGATACTGCCCTCTTCCACATCCTATATTTCTCATCCCTGATCTTATGATCCATCTGTGGAAGGTATCGCTTATCCTCTTTCCAAATGTCCACTATATCCTTTTTGCCCTTCCATACCCCAACCTCGAGGCCGGCCAGGAAGGCTGCCCCCATGGCTGTGGTCTCGGTATTCTCCGGCCTTATGACAGGTAGGCCTGATATGTCGGCCTGGAATTGCATTAGGAAGTTATTGGCCGACGCACCACCATCCACCCTTAGCTGGGTTATGTCTATGCCGGAGTCCTTCTCCATGATATCCAAAATATCCATTGACTGATAGGCTATGGACTCCAAGACGGCCCTTACCAGGTGCTTTTTATTGGCGCCTCTGGTTAGGCCCAAGACAGCACCCCGGGCATAGGGATCCCAGTAAGGAGCACCCAGCCCCACGAAGGCCGGTACCATGTAAACCCCGTTGGTATCATCAACCGCCAAGGCTAAGGCCTCGGTCTCCGCGGCGGTTTTTATTATCTGCAGCTCATCTCTTAGCCACTGTACAGCAGCCCCGGCGGAGAAAACGCTGCCCTCCAGGGCATATTCCACCTTACCGCCTATCCGCCAGGCTATGGTGGTGAGAAGGTTGTTGGTCGAGAACTTTCGCTCCTCCCCTGTATTCATCAGGATGAAGCAACCTGTACCATAGGTATTCTTCACCATCCCCTTTTCAAAGCAGGCCTGACCAAAGAGAGCGGCATGCTGATCTCCCGCTACCCCTGTTATAGGAATCTCATGACCCAACAGAGCCTTGTCCAGGCTGCCAAAATACCCGCTGCTGTCCTTTACCTGGGGTAACATCTTAACGGGGATTTCCAGAGTTTCCAGAAGATCATCGTCCCAGCACATATCGTTTATATTAAAAAGCATGGTCCTGGATGCATTTGAATAATCCGTGGCATGTACCTTTCCGCCTGTAAGGTTCCAGATAAGCCAAGTATCAATGGTGCCTGCCAGCAGTTCACCACCTACTGCCATGGCCCTGGCTCCGGGCACCTGGTTTAGAATCCAATACAGTTTTGTGGCTGAAAAGTATGCGTCGATTACCAGGCCGGTTTTTTTGTAGATGATATCCTCCATGCCCTTTTGCTTCAGCTCGTCACAAATATTGGCGGTTCGCCTGCATTGCCATACTATAGCGTTATAGATGGGTTTGCCGGTGTTGCGATTCCATACAACAAGAGTCTCCCGCTGATTGGTTATCCCTATGGATGCTATCCTGTCCGGCGATATGTTATTGTTGGCCAGAGCTTCCTTCAGCGTAGACAGCTGACACTCCCATATCTCCATGGCATCGTGTTCTACCCATCCGGGCTCCGGATATATCTGCATAAACTCCCTGGATACCTGGGCCACAGTCCTGCCAAGGCTGTCAAAAATAATAGTTCTGCAGCTAGTGGTACCCTGATCCAGTGCAACTACATATTTTTCCCCCATTTACCTCGCCCCTCTTTTATATATTCATTATCATTAGCATCAATAAATGCCAGCTTAATCCAGATCCCAAAGCTCCCGTTTACTGGTGGATATTGCGATGGCACCAGCTTTTAAGGCCTCTATTACGTCGGTCTTTTTCTTAATCATGCCACCGGCGATAATGGACGGTGATATCTTCTCCCTAAGTTCCGATATGGCACTGGGAACGATCCCGGGCATAACCTCTACAAAATCCGGTTTGTAGTTCTCTATCATCTTTATCCCGCTTTCAAAGGATAGGGAGTCGATCACGAAGATTCGTTGTACCGTAATGAGGCCGACCTCCTTACCGTGACGCAGCAGGTTGCTACGGGTTGACATAATACCATCCGGTTTTATATGGGTCTTTATATAATCAATGGCAATCGTATCCTTGGCCAGCCCTTCGATAAGGTCTGCATGAATAAAAACCTTTTTACCCAACCCCTTTAAAAAGGCTACCCTTTCGTGTATCTCCATGACGCTGCCGGACAACAAAAAAAATACCTCTACCTTTTCCAGCTCCTTTTCGTTGGGCAACACCATATGTGGTAGCGCACCTATAATTGGGTTGGACTCCAATATATCGTATATATGGGCCAAAACTTTCTCACCCCGCAAAATCCAACAGTTAAGTTTAATAAATATGTATAAGGTTTTCATCTGAGATGTACCATATACATTATACCACACTAAAGTCAATGGCTTCAATTAATGCATTGACAAAATATGACTGATGTAATATCTGAATAATTCCAGGATATTTCCAGCACCCCCTCCTATTTCTAACTCTTCCAATCCTTTTAAAGGCTTTGAAAAATAAATTGATATACAAAATTAACCTTGTATAGGTCCCTTTTGAATTATTTTCATTCAATAAATATTTAATTTGTGCAGAAACTATAAAAGCATCAACCTTAAAAATTCCTGCAATTTTTTAGGTTTCTGAAGTGCAATGTATAGTTTTTTCTATACAGGAACTATGAACTATAGAAATTATGTAAGGAGGTAGTGAAGTTTGAAAAATAGGATTTGGGTATTCTTAAGCGTCCTGTTGGTAATTAGTACTGTTTTACTTTTTGGATGTACTGCCAATAGACGTCCGGATACGAATACCCCGGCACCAGGCCAGACCAGGACAACCCCAAGTCCCACCAGGGTAACACCGCCGGTGACTCCGTCGCCGACCAGGGTAACTCCCCCTTCCACCACTGATCCGGGGACTTCAGGGCCGAGGGTACCCGGGACAACCACACCCGGAATGCCCGATAACACGACACCTGAGCGAACAACTCCGAATACGACTACTCCGGGTACTGTGCGCCGGCCCTCTACAGCTAACACCGCTGGCGATAAGGCAAGGGAAATAGCCAGGGATATAGCCAAGGAAAAGAATATTGAATCGGCCAGTTGTGTGGTAACGGGAGATACGGCCTTAGTGGGATTGCAGTTTGAAGAGCAGTACAAGGGTAAGGTAACTGATGCTATAAAAAGGTCAGTAGAAAAACGGGTTAAGAAGATCGAACCCAGCATCAAGAAGGTTGCAGTTACAGCCGATCCCGACCTTTTAAGCAGAATCAAGACCATGGCCAAGGATATAGAGGACGGTAAACCCCTATCGGGATTTACTAAAGAAATCGAAGAGATCATTAGAAGGATTAATCCCTTCTAGAAAATCCAATCATCAGCCGAAACATAAAAGGTGAGCATACGGATAATCATCCGGTGCCCACCTTTTTTATCCCAATAATTTATCTATAGATCAACATAAATCAACTCAGTATTTTGTCCCGTAA
>LSQX01177988.1_pt1 | contig 16075 bp, 16 predicted proteins | sample 654561 | NCBI WGS metagenome assembly LSQX01 (sample SAMN04489861, study PRJNA283612) | anaerobic digester metagenome | isolation source: 4 biogas reactors fed with cattle manure at either 37C or 55C with and... | place: Denmark: Kongens Lyngby | collected 2014 | reverse complement strand
GGATATCATCCGCCGAGGAGCGCAGGCCGTGCTCCAGATCCTGTTGGTACAGCTGGGGCGACCATTCGACGATCCAGCCCCGGGCTTCCCAGTCGCGGCAGGCCTGGCGGAAGGCCGGGTGGCGTACGGTGAAGTACTGGGCACCCAGATCGGCCCGGGTATCCTGTCCCAGGCGACCACCCGGCGCAGGCTCGCAGTCGAACAGGGTAACAGCGGTACCGGCTTCGTTCAGGGTGGTGGCGGCGCTCAGCCCCGCCAGTCCGCCGCCGATGACGGCAACCCCCGGTTTGTTGTCTTGCATGGATGCGGCATCCTTTCTGGTGATCGGCTGCGCGGCAGTCGCGCCCGTCAACAGGATCACTGAATCCTGTCCAGCCTGCAAGATCCGATAATAGCCGTTCTCTATCGTGGAGTGAGGCAGTCAAAGGCGGTGCGGCAGGGTACAATTGCCGCTCTGGCAGTCCTGCCAGGGTCAAGACAACGCTGCGACGGGAGAAAACCTGATGTCTGAACGTGGAGTCCTGCTGGTCAATCTGGGGTCGCCTGCCAGCACCGAGGTGGCCGATGTACGCCGCTACCTCAACCAGTTCCTCATGGACCCCTGCGTGGTGGATCTGCCCTGGTTGCCACGTCGCCTGCTGGTCAGCCTGATCCTGATGCGCCGCCCCCGGGAATCCGCCGCCGCCTACGCCTCCATCTGGTGGGACGAAGGCTCGCCGCTGGTGGTCATCAGCCGTCGGGTCCGCGATGAGCTGCGCAGCCGTCTGGACATGCCGGTGGAGCTGGCCATGCGTTACGGCGAGCCCTCCATCGAGCAGGGCATTCTGGCGCTGGTGCAACAGGGTGTGGAGGAAATCCTGCTGCTGCATCAGTACCCGCAGTTCGCCGACAGCACCATTACCACCGCCGTGCGCGAGGCACAGCGGGTGATCGCCGAGCATGGCCTGCAGGTACGCCTGAGCGTGTTGCCGGCGTTCCATGACCGCCCCGACTACCTTGAGGTGCTGGCCGAGAACACCCGTTCGCACCTGGTCGATGGCTTCGATCATGTGTTGTTCAGCTATCACGGCCTGCCCGAACGGCATCTGCGCAAGGTCGATCCGACCGGTAATCATTGCCTGAGCGTTGCCGACTGTTGCGAGCGTCCCTCCGCCGCCCACTCCACCTGCTACCGTGCCCAGTGCCGCTCGGTCAGCCGCGAGGTCGCTGCACGGCTGGGGCTGGCCGATGACCAGTGGAGCATGTCCTTCCAGTCCCGGCTGGGGCGGGACAAGTGGATCGAGCCCTACACCGAGGCGCAGCTGGACGCGCTGGCGGCCCGGGGCGTGAAACGTCTGCTGGTGGCCTGCCCGGCGTTCACCGCCGACTGCATCGAGACCCTGGAAGAAATCGGTGACCGTGGCCGCGAGCAGTTCATCAACGCTGGTGGCGAGGAACTGGTGCTGATTCCCTGCCTGAACGACAACCCGCAGTGGGTGGACGTGCTGGCCGACTGGGCGCGCAGCGAGCCGGTCAGCGCCTGAGCTGCAGCACTCTTCCGTACCAGCAAAACAGGTTGCGTAATGAACAGACTATCTGCGGTATTTCTTGACCACGCCTCGCTGGATCGGGGCGATCTGGACCTGCAGGTGCTGCATGACCAGGCCAGCCATCTGACCCTGTACCCGGCTACCGCGCCGGAGCAGCGGCTGGCGCATATCGGCGATCATCAGGTGATCATTACCAACAAGGTAGTGATCGATGAGCCGATCATGCAGGCCTGCCCGAACCTGCGGCTGATCCTGATTGCCGCGACCGGCACCAACAACGTCGACCTGCAGGCCGCCCGGCGCCGGGGTATCGATGTGTACAACTGTCAGGCCTACGGCACGCCCTCGGTGGCGCAGCACACCCTGATGTTGATGCTGGTGCTGATCACCCGCTTCGAATCCTATCGCCGGGCGGTGAACGAGGGAGCCTGGCAGCGCAGCGATCAGTTCTGCCTGCTGGATTACCCGATCGGCGAGCTGTCCGGGCGCACCCTGGGCATCCTCGGCTATGGTGAGCTGGGCCAGGAAGTGGCCCGGCTGGCCAGCGCCTTCGGCATGCGCATCCTGGTCGGCTCGCTGCCGGGCCGGGAACACCCGCAGCGACCGACGCTGGAGCAATTGCTGCCGCAGGTGGATGTACTGAGCCTGCACTGCCCACTGACCGAGGCCACGCGCAACCTGATCGGCGCCGAACAGCTGGCGGCGATGAAGCCGGGCAGCCTGCTGATCAACGCCGGGCGTGGCGGTCTGGTGGATGAACAGGCGGTGGTCGACAGCCTGCGTAGCGGACACCTGGGCGGCGCCGGTTTTGATGTGCTGACCACCGAGCCGCCGGTGGCGGGCAATCCGCTGCTGGAGGCGCAACTGCCGAATCTGGTGGTGACCCCGCACAGCGCCTGGGGCAGCCGTGAAGCCCGGCAACGTATCGTTGGCCAACTGGCAGAGAGCCTGGCCGGGGCTGGTAGCGGTGCAGTGAGCACGGAGCGCCTGGTCAATCCATAGTGGCCGGGTTGGCAAAACGACCAGGATGGGTTTCACAGAAACGCCATCCTCACCCGTTTGAGTGATGAGGCCCGGGCGGACGGCGACTAGGTTTTTCCGTCACCCCAGGAGCCGGTCATCCCTGGAGCATATTGATTGCCAAGGGGATTGCCATGGGCGGAAACCACAAGCTCTCGCGCCAGGCCGGTATCAGCCTGATCGAGGTGTTGATTGCGCTGCTGGTGCTGGCGCTCGGGGTACTTGGCGCGGTGCTGCTGCAGACCAATGCCCTGCGCTACAGCGCCAGCGCCGCTGACCAGACCCAGGCCAGCTTCATCGCCTACGATCTGCTGGATCGCATGCGCGCCAACCCGTCCGAGCTGGCCGGTTATGCCATCTCGGTGCCAGCCGGTTGCCGTCCAACCTCCACCGGCTCTTCCATCCTTGCCACTGATCTGGCGGACTTCAGCCAGGCGGTCAGCTGTGTTCTGCCCGGCGGTGAGGCTGAGGTCTCCATCCATGGCCAGCAGGCCAGGGTCAGCATCAGCTGGTCGGAGGAGCGTACCGTCGCCGCGGGCGGTACCAGTACCCTGATTGCCTCCGCGCTGATCGGCGGAGAACCCTGATGAGTCGCGCTGCCACTGCCGCCCAGCGTGGCTTCAGTCTGATCGAGCTGCTGATCGCCATGGCCCTGGGGCTGATTCTGGTGCTCGGGGTAACCCAGCTGTTTCTCGGCAGCAAGCGCAGTTTTGTCCTGCAGCAGCAGATGGCCACGCTGCAGGAGAATGCCCGCTTCGTGCTGACCCGCATCAGCCGGGATCTGCGCCAGGCCGGACTGTTTGGCTGTCTGGATCTGCAGCGCCTGCCCGCCGATACCCGCAGCCGCTTGCCAGCCGAGTTTACCGAGCCGATTGCCTATGGCGGTGGGGTGCTGACCCTGCTCAGTGCGGTTACTGCCCATGATCCCCTTGCCAGTGCCGGACCACGCAGCGCTGCCGACTACGACGCCCGCTGGTTGCTGGCCAGTGACTGTCTGCATGAGCTGCGGATTGCCAGCGGCAGTGATGCGCTGGAGGTCAGTCCCGGAGATGTGCTGATCCCCATCCGCCAGATGGAGTATCGCCAGTCCGGCGACCGCCTGCAGGCGCGGATCAACGGCACCGGCAACTTCGAAACGCTGATTGAAGGCGTGGCGCAGTTTGCCGTGCAGTTCGGTCTGGCCAGTGCTGACGGGGAGCGCAGCGTTGCCGGGCATTACCACAGCAATCTTGATCCGCTGGATGGGCCACGGGTGCGCAGTGTACGGGTGCGCCTGGCGCTGACGGATGCCCCGGCGGACCCGGCCACGGGACTGGTGCGCCCGCAGACCTACACGCTGGTTGCCGCCCTGCGCAACCGGCTGGACTGAGGAGGACCGGCATGACTGCTTCGGGGATCCGACCGGCGGCCAGCTCACAGCGTGGCAGCGCACTGGTCATCAGTCTGGTGCTGTTGCTGCTGGTAACCCTGGCGGCGCTGGGCAGCATGTCCAGCGCCATTGTCCAGGAACATATGGCGCATAACATCAGCCGCATGCATGAGCGTTTTCAGGCGGCGGAAACCGGGTTGCGCTATGTCGAACAGCAGATCCGGGCCAATGCGCTGGCGCTGCCGGACGTGCCCTGCACCGAGAGCTGCGATGTGCCAGCTGCCCTGCCGGTCAGTGTTGCCAGCACCCCCGGCCCGGAGTGGAGCAGAGTGCCGGCAGCCATCGTCGGTACCGAAAGTCAGGTCTGGTACCGGCTGGTACAACTGGGCGACAGCAGCCTGTCGGTCAATCTGAGTGCAGGGCCGGTAAGCACCCTGTACCGGGTGTCGATCATCAGTCAGCGGGACGCCAACCATACCCTTCTGGAGGGAGTCTATGCCTTTACCCGCATCTGAACAGCGCCGGGTGAGCACCTGTCTGGCAGGCCTGCTGCTGGGGGCTGCTGTGGTATTGCCCACCCAGGCCTTTACTCCGTTCAGCGGCCCGCTGCTGTCTGCCTCACCGGTGCCAGCGAATGTGCTGGTGTTGTTCGATAACTCCTCCAGCATGGTGCTCAACAGCCTGGACGGGCAGACCCGGCTGGAAGTGGCCCGGCAGGCCACCAAGAATGTGATTGCCGACAACCGCCACCTGCGCTTCGGGCTGTTCACCTTTCGCGAGGCCACGGCCGGCGACCACGGCCCGGGTGGTTTGCTGCGGGTGGAGGCGGGCAGCATTGCGGCGGACAGTGCCGAGGGCGTGGCCCGCTTCAATGCGCTGAACCAGGCACTGGATGGGTTGGACCCCAGCACTGTTGGCAGTACCGGAACGCCGCTGGCCGAATCCTGGTACGAGGTGACCCGCTACCTGCGCGGCATGCGCGCCTTCTACCCGCAGACCGAGATCGAAGCGGCGCGGGAGTTGTTCAGCAGCCCGCTGCAATACCGCTGCCAGAAGAATATCGGCTTGATCGTCACCGACGGTCTGCCCACCTACGACAGCGAGTTCCCGGATAACCTCGGCGACGAGCCGGACGGCAACAACCCCTGGCTGGCGGGCAGCTTCAATCTGCCGGACTGGGATGGTGACGGTGCCGATGAAACCCCCGGAGCGGCACCGAGCACCGCAGGCAGCACCTTCTATCTGGATGATATTGCCCGCTTTGCCTACCAGACCGACCTGCGCCGGGGCGGCACCGATCTGGCCGGGAAGAGCTGGGACGATCCGCAGTTTCCGTTGCAGAACCTGCGTACCTACACCCTGGGCTTCATGCTGGATGATCCACGGCTGGTCGAGGTGGCTGCCGCTGGCAATGGTCGTTATTTCTCTGCCAGTGATGCTGCGCAGCTGCAGGCTGCCTTGCAGGCGGCGCTGCGTGATATGGGCTCGGCGGCAGGCTCGGGGGGTGGCGCGGTGGTGGGCGGCGCTCAGCTGCGCAGCGGCAGTCGGCATTACCAGACACACTATGACCCGGTGGACTGGAGTGGCAGCTTGCGCGCCTATCAGCTTGACGCCTCAGGGCAGCCAACCACGCTGCTGTGGAGTACCGATGACAGCTTTCGCCCGGGCAGCCCCGGTGGAGAATTCCAGACCTGGCGCTGGGCCGAGGACGGCGCCCCGGCTGGCGCCGTCGCTCTGGATCACAACGCACTGACGGCGCTGTCCAGCGCCCAGCAGCAACTGCTGGAAAGCGAAGCCCGGCTGGCCGGATTGAGCGGTCAGGGCATCGGCCAGCGCCTGCTGGACTGGGCCAGGGGAGTCAGCGATGCCGAACTGCGCAGCCGTCAGCACCTGCTTGGCGATATCATCCATTCCGCACCCTTGCTCACCGGTGCCGACCACCATCCGCTGGCCGCTCATCCGTCGGCGGACTACGCCGCTTACCTGCAACTGCGCCGCGAGCAGATGCCCGAAGCGCTGCTGCTGGGGGCCAACGATGGCTTTCTGCGGCTGTTTGCTGCCGACGGCTCGCACCTGTATTCCTATCTGCCTGCGGCGGCCCAGTCCGGGCTCGGGGTGCGGGCGCGGACTGATTATGGCGGTGACACCCAGCACCGGGCCGGGGTCGATGGCCGTTTCAGCGTGGCTGACGTACGGCTGGGTGGTGACTGGAGTAGCGTAGCGGCGGGTGGTCTGGGTGCGGGAGGCAGAGGGCTGCAGGCCCTGCGACTGTTCGATGAGCGCCAGGGCGTAGCGGCCCGGGGCGTGTTATGGGAAGCCGACCCGGGGCAGCTGCCCGCGCTTGGACATATCTATGGCCAGCCTGCCGTTGTCAGTGCGCATGGCCATTCGCTGCTGATCACCGGCAATGGCTACGGCAGCCCGTTGGGACAGGCGGCGCTGTTGATCTTCGATCTACACACCGGCGCGCTGCTGAACCAGCTGGAGGTGCCGGCCAGAGCAGGGGGCGGCAGTAACGGCCTGTCGGTGCCGGTATTGCAGTTCAGCGCTACTGGCGAGTTGCAGGCAGCCTTTGCCGGGGATCTGCATGGCCGGCTATGGAAGTTCGATCTGAGTAACGCCGACCCGCGCCTGTGGCAGGTCGCCCATGGCGGCGCTCCGTTGTTCAGCGCCGCTGAAGGCCAGCCGATCACCGCGCCGCCCATCCTGCATACCGGCATGACCGGTGATGCGGATCTGCTGTTGTTCGGTACCGGCAAATGGCTGGAGGCGACCGACCTGCAGGATCACCGGCCCCAGGCCTTCTACGCCGTGCTGGATACTCCCACGCCCCCGCCGGGCGGGCTGACACCGGTGTGGCTGCAGGAGCAGCAACTGAGTACCGGCAGCGATCCGATCAGCGGCCAGGCCCTGCGTACAGTCAGCTCGTCAGCAGTGGACTGGGGCAGCCACTACGGCTGGTATGTCACCCTGACCGATGACTCGGGCATGGGCGGCGAACGGGTGACCCAGGCTGCGGTCATCCAGCATTCCCGGGTGCTGTTTACCAGCGGTTATCTGCACAGCGAGGCTGCCGATCCCTGCGTGACCCGGGCCGGGGGCTGGCTGATGTCGCTGGCGCTGGGCAATGGCGGCATGCCTGCGCTGGCAGGGCTGGATAGTAATGCCGATGGCCGGGTGGATGGCAGCGATACACCCGCCGCCGGGCTGGCCCTGGGGATAGGTCTGCCGGGGGCTATCAGTGTGCTGAGTGTGGATGCGGAGGAGCAGCCGCCCGGCTGTGACGCCGAGGTCTATCTGGTACAGGGCTCGACGGCGGTGGCGGCGCTGGCCGGGCAGGCCCACTGTCAATTCAATCGCATCCTGTGGCGGCAACTGCAATGAGGGCGCAGGCCGGGTTCACCCTGATCGAAATGCTGCTGGTGGTGGTGCTGATCGGTATTCTCGCGGCGATTGCCCTGCCGTCCTATCAGGAACATGTGCGCCAGGCCCGGCGCACCGAGGTGACAGGGGTGCTGCTGGAAACCGCGCAACTGCTGGAGCGTCATTACGCCCGGCATGGCAGCTACCTTGGCGCCAGTGCCCTGGCGGGCCAGAGCCCACTGAGTGGTGCGGCGGTGTACCTGATAGTGCCGAGCCTGGCCGAGCAGAGCTTCACCCTGACCGCCACCGCCGTACCCGGCGGGATCATGGCCGGAGATGCATGTGCTGCCTATACCCTGAATCAGGTCAATCAGCGCACGCCAGACGATCCCCGCTGCTGGCGGCGCTGATACTCAGGCGGCGCTGCTGCTGGTCGCTGGCTTGCTGGCGGGCAGGACCAGATTCAGCAGGATGGCCACCACGCTGCACAGGCTGATGCCCTGCAGGGTCAGTTCCTGGCTGCCGATGGCCATGCCGCCGATGCCGAACACCAGGGTGACCGAGACGATGCACAGGTTGCGTGCCTCGGCCAGATCCACCTGATGGCGGATCAGGGTATTGATGCCGACCACCGCAATGGAGCCGAACAGCAGACACAGGATGCCACCCATCACCGGTACCGGAATGCTCAGCATGATGGCGCCGAACTTCTCGATAAATGCCAGGCCGATGGCAAACAGCGCGCCCCAGACCATGACCATGGGGTTGAAGTTGCGGGTCAGCATCACCGCACCGGTCACTTCGGAATAGGTGGTATTGGGTGGGCCACCGAGAAAGGCCGCCGCCGAGGTTGCCAGACCGTCACCCAGCAGGGTGCGCTGCAGGCCGGGCTTGCGCATGTAGTCCTTGCCGGTTACCGAGCTGATCGCCATGACGTCGCCGATATGTTCGATGACCGGTGCCAGTGACACCGGGATCATGAACAGGATGGCTGCCAGGTGGAACTCGGGGAACACGAAGCCCGGGGTAGCGATCCAGCTGGCTGTGCTGACCGAGTCGAAACTCACCACACCCATGGCCCAGGCCAGGCTGTAACCCACCACCACGCCGGCCATGATCGGCAGCAGGCGGAAGATGCCCTTGGCGTACACCGCCACCAGCAGGGTGGTGATCAGCGCCGACAGGGAAATGATCAGGGCAGCGGAGGCTTCGACCAGCTGCACGCTGCCATCGCCGGATTTGCCCGAGGCCATGTTGACCGCGGTGCCGGCCAGGCCGAGGCCGATAACGATGATCACCGGGCCGACCACCACCGGCGGCAGCAGACGGTGGATGAAGCCGGGACCACGCAGGTGCACCAGCAGACTCAACAGCAGGTATACCAGCCCCGAGGCCACCAGCCCGCCGAGGGTGGCTTCCAGTCCCCAGGTCTGGTTGCTGTAGAGGATGGGTGCGATGAAGGCGAAGCTCGACGCCAGGAAGATGGGCACCTGGCGCTGGGTGACGAACTGGAAGATCAGTGTGCCCAGCCCGGCGGTGAACAGCGCCACGCTGGGGTTCATGCCGGTGATCAGCGGCATCAGCACCAGCGCACCGAAGGCCACGAACAGCATCTGCGACCCGGCCAGCACGGTGCGCCAGCCGGTGGTGCTCATGTCCTGCTGCATCAATGCACGTCCTTCTGCCGGGTGCCGAAGATCTTGTCACCGGCATCGCCCAGACCGGGGATGATATAGCCCTGCTCGTTAAGACGCTGATCGACTGAGGCGGTGTAGATTTCCACATCCGGATGCAGTTCGTTTACCCGTTTGATACCTTCCGGCGCAGCGACCAGTACCAGTGCACGGATTTCGTGGGCACCGGCGCGCTTGAGCATGTCGATGGTGGCAACCATGGAGCCTCCGGTGGCCAGCATGGGGTCGATGATCAACGCCCGGCGCTGGTTCAGCTCACCCACCAGCTTTTCCATATAGGTGTCGGCTTCCAGGGTTTCCTCGTTGCGCACCAGACCGATCATGCTGACCTTGGCGCTGGGAATCAGGCTCAGCACGCCGTCCAGCATGCCCAGCCCGGCACGCAGAATGGGCACTATGGTGATCTTCTTGCCAGCCAGTTTCTCCACTTCCACAGCGCCGCACCAGCCGTCGATGCTGTGGCTTTCCACCGGCATGTCCTTGGTTGCTTCATAGGTCAGCAGGGCAGCCACTTCCTGGGCCAGTTCACGGAAGTTCTTGGTGCTGATATCGTTACGGCGCATCAGCCCGAGTTTGTGGCGGATCAACGGATGGCGGATTTCTTGGATATTCATCGCGGCAGGGTTCCAGGCAGGGAAATACGCCGATAGCCTAAACTAATGTCGGTAACCGGTCATCCGCTGATTCCCGGTGCATCCGCGATAATTCGCCACAGCGCCTTGCATGGTGCTGGCAGGTACAGTATTTTCCGTCGCTTTTCCGATTGGCCCTGGAGGCTCTGCATGACCCTTGATCTCGATCATGTCCAACAGGTGATGGACGAGGCGGACTGCCTTTACACCCAGCAGCAGGTCGAGGCCGCCATGGATGACATGGCCGCAGCCATCACCCGCACGCTGAAAGACAGCAACCCGATCGTCTACAGCGTCATGAATGGCGGCCTGATCATTGCCGGGCAGTTGCTGACCCGCCTCAGCTTCCCCATGGAAGTGGGCTATCTGCATGCCACCCGCTACCGTAACAAGCTGTCCGGCAGCGAGCTGTTCTGGAAGGCCCGGGCCGAGCATTCGCTGGTCGGCCGCACCGTGTTGATCATCGACGATATCCTCGATGAGGGGCATACCCTGGCGGCGATCATGGAGTACTGCCGCGATGCCGGTGCCGAGCAGGTGCTGACCGCAGTACTGCTGGACAAGACCCACGACCGCAAGGCCTACCCGGATATGCGCGCCGACTTCACCGGGCTGGATGTGGTGGATCGCTACGTGTTCGGCTACGGCCTGGACTACAAGGGCTACTGGCGCAACGCCGCCGGTATCTACGCGCTCAAGGACCACTGAGCGCCACTTACTCCTCCGGCTGGACAGCCGCCTGTGCCAGCTGCTCCCTGACCAGTTGCGCTGCCCGCTCCGGCGTGGCGGCGAAACTGCGTACCCCGCGCCGGGCGTCCAGCCCGACCCGCCGCAGCTTCAGCCGTATCGGTGCCTTGACCCCGGTCAGGTACACATGAATACCGCGCCGCTGCATGTCCTGCAGCGCCTGCTCGAACAGCACCAGTGCGCTCATGTCGATGCTCGGCACCGACTGCATGTCGATGATCAGATGTTCGACCTGGCTTTCGAATTGACCCAGGGTGCCCAGTGCCTTGTCCGCCGCGGCGAAGAACAGCGGCCCCTGAATCCGGTACAGGGCCACATTGTCCGGCAGTTCGGCGCGCAGGGCGCTGTTGAAGCTGGCTTTGGCCCCGTGGCTCAGGTCGGCCATGCGCTTGATGAACAGCGCCGCCGCCAGCAGCAGTCCCACGCCCACCGCCAGCACCATGTCGAACAGCACGGTGAGGATCAGACAGATCAGCAGCACCATCACGTCCTGGCGCGGTCCGACCCGCAGCAGATGCACCACCCGCCGGGCCTCGCTCATGTTCCAGGCGACGATCAGCAGCATCGCCGCCAGCGAGGCCATGGGCAGCCAGGCAAACAGCCGGGCCAGCAAGACCACCGCCAGCAGTATCACCAGCGCATGGACGATGGCGGCAATCGGTGAACGGGCACCGCTGCGCACGCTGGTGGCGGTGCGGGCGATGGCTGCGGTGGCGGTGATGCCGCCGAAGAAGGGCACCAGCATGTTGCCCAGGCCCTGGCCGAGCAGCTCGGCGTTGGGGTCATGCCGGGTACCGGCCATGCCATCGGCCACCAGCGCGCAGAGCAGCGACTCGATGGCGCCGAGCATGGCCACCGCCATGGCCGAGGGCAGCAGTTGGCGCAACAGCTCGAAGTTCAGCAGCAGTGGCTGGCCATCGGCCCCCGGCAGCTTCCAGGGCAGCACCCAGTGCGGAGCAAAGGGCGGAATCCCGGCATGCATCACGCCGTCCAGCTCATAACTGAAGCGGCTGCCGAGGGTGGCGATGGGAATGTCCAGGGTCATCAGCAGCGCACCCAGCAGGCTGCCGAGCAGCAGCGCTGCCAGATGCCCCGGGATGCGCCGGGTCAGGCGCGGCCACAGCAGCAGGGCGAGCAGGGTGACCACACCGACCAGGGTATCCCCGGCACTGACCGACGGCAGCGCCTGGGCCAGCGCCCCCAGTTGTTCGACATAGTTGCTGTGCTGGCCGATGTCCTGCAGGCCGAAGAAGTCCTTGATCTGCAGGGTGGCGATGACGATACCGATCCCGGCGGTAAAGCCCATGACCACCGGATAGGGCACGAACTGGATGAGGTTGCCCATGCGCGCCAGCCCCAGTGCCACCAGAATGGCCCCGGCCATCAGCGTCACCAGCAGCAACCCGCCCAGTCCGTGTTGCTGGGTAATGGGCAGCAGGATCACCACGAAGGCTGCCGTCGGCCCGGAGATATTGAAACGCGAACCGCCGCACAGGGCGATGATCAGGCCGCCGACAATCCCGGTATACAGACCGTGCTGCGGGGCGACACCGACGGCGATGGCCAGCGCCATACCCAGAGGAATGGCGATGATGCCAACGGTAATGCCGGCGAGAATGTCACTGCGCAGGCTGGCCAGGGTATACCCCTGACGAAAGGTCTGGCGCAGGGCGGAAAAGAGCGGAATCTGGAGTGCGAACCTGGACATGCTGTTTCCTGTAAAGACAACTGCCGGGTGGCGGTGATTACAGATCTTGCCGTCTGTTTGGCAGCCAACCCGGTAGAAATGACCAATAAGGCGCCTATCAGCATACTCCTCGCGGGCTGCATTCGCATCCAGAAATGCCCCCGGCCTGCCGCGCGGCGCTGGTGGCCTGTCGATCGGATGGTTACAATTTGCTCTTTGGAATTACTTGAAGAGGGTTGTCCGTGCGTAAAGACAAGAAGAAGGTGGTTGGCGAGCCGATGACCGATGAACAGGTCGCGGTGTTTCTCGGGTTCCGGCCCCAGGGTGACGAGTCGGTTGACCACTACCTGCTGGCGCGGGCCTATCGCAGTCTGCGGGCCCATGATTTTGTCCGCTTCCTGAGCATGTTCCAGGCCGCCGGGCATGATGTGAATGCACAGGACGCCAAAGGGCGGACCCTGATGCAGATCATCAGTGAGCACGAGCAGGCCGAGGAGTATGTGGCCGCGCTGCTGGAAGCCGGCGCTCAGCCAGCCTGAGTCGCAGCCAGAGCTGATCCCATTCATTTGATTGCTGAAGGAGTGCAGGCATGTTGAAGTATTCGCGCTGGTTGGGGGTAGCCGGACTGGTGGCGTTGCTGGCGGGTTGTGCGCACAGCCCGCAGCAGTTGAATGTCACGCCCACGGTCACCACCCAACTGAATCAGGTGGCCCAGCGCCAGCCGGTGGTGGTCACCGTGCAGGACAGCCGCAGCTCACCGACGCTGGGTACCCGGGGTGGTCTGTACCCCGATTCCAGCAACCTGACCATCAGCCCCCAGGCCATACCGCATCTGCGTCAGCAGGTGGAGCAGGCTGTGGCCCAGCTGGGTTTTCAGGTGGTGCCCCAGGGTACGCCCAACGCCAACAGTCTGGTGGTGAGTCTGGCGGAGTTGTCCTATGTCTCACCCAAGGACAGCGTCTACGTGACCCAGGCGGATATCGGCGCGACCTTTGCTGCCGAGGTACGATCGCTGAATCAGCGCTATAACGGCCGCTACAGCGCCTCCGCCCAGCATCGCTTCGGCTACGCGCCGAACCAGGCGACCAACACCAGACTGGTGACCGAGGTCATGAGCGACGCCCTGTCGCGCATCTTCCGCGACCCGGAAGTCATTCGCATCCTGCAGCAATAACTCGCATACCGGGCCACCCGTCGGGTGGCCCGCTGCATTCATTCGCTCTTCGGTGGATGCAGCAGCTCGTCATGCTCGGCCATGTTCCACGGCAGCACGCCCGGTGACAGATGCAGGAAGTCCAGATATTTCTCGAAGTGATCGAGAATGTCGCTGATCAGCTCCTTGTCATCGTAACCGTAGACGTCATAGGCCTGGCCGCCACGGCGCAGGAACACTTCGGCGCGGTAGTAGTAGCTCTGCTCATCGGCGGTTTCACGGGTATCCGGGTGGGCGAACGCCGGTCGCAGGTAATCGCGCAGGCGGATCTCGTAGAGGAAGTCCAGCTGATCCGGCACTATCACCTCCAGATAGGCCCGCAGGTGCTCCTCATCGTAGTGCACCTCGGCAGGCCAGGATTGCGCCTGCAGTCCCTTGGCCACGCGGATCATGGCGGTCAGCGCGGTGCCCTTGATGAAGTGTTCCACCTCATCCTTTTCCGGATAGTTGACGATCCCCGCCAGCCGTTTGCGCCACAGGCTCGGGCCCTGGCCGGCGCTGCTGCGGTGGGATTGGGTGCTGACCTTCTGATGGTGGCTTTCGATCACCAGCGCCCGCCACATGCCCAGTGCCGACAGCAGCATGATGATGGCAAACGGCAGGGCACTGGCAATGGCCATGCTCTGCAGCGCCTTGAGCCCACCGGCGAGCAGCAGCACCGAGGCCAGTACACCGCTGAGAATGGCCCAGCCGCCGCGCTGCCAGGCCGGCGTCTGCATCACCCCACCGGAGGCCAGCGAGTCCACCACCAGCGCACCGGAGTCGGCCGAGGTGACAAAGAACAGCGCGATCAGCAGCACGGTGATGAAGGACACCAGCGAGCTCAGCGGAAACTGCTCCAGCAGGCGGAACAGGGCAATGGCGTTGTCCGCCTGGACCTGGTCGATCAGCTCGGTATAGCCCTGATTGATGATCAGATGCAGGGCGGTATCGCCGAACACCGAGAACCAGAAGAAGGTGAAGATGGTCGGCACCAGCATGACCCCGAACACGAACTGGCGGATGGTGCGGCCGCGGCTGATCTTGGCGATGAACAGCCCGACAAAGGGCGCCCAGGCGATGGTCCAGCCGAAGATGAACAGCGTCCAGTTGCCGATCCAGTCACTGCGCGAATAGGCCTGCAGGTTGAAGGTGCGTTCGACGATATTGTTCAGATAGCTGCCGGTGTTCTGCAGGAAGGTTTCCAGAATGAAGATGGTCGGCCCGACGAAGAAGATGAACAGCATCAGGCCGGTGGCGATGACCATATTGAGAATGGCCAGACGCTTGATGCCCTTTTCCATCCCGGCCACCACCGAGCCCATGGTCAGCAGGGTAATACCGGCGATGCAGGCGATCTGTACCCAGGTGCTCAGTGGGATCGACGGCCACAGGTAATTGAGCCCCGCGTTCATCTGGGCCACTGACAGGCCCAGGGTGGTGGCGATGCCGAACATGGTGCCGAGAATGGCAAAGGTATCCACCGCATGGCCGATCGGCCCGTAGATGCGTTCGCCGATCAGCGGGTACAACGCCGAGCGAATGGACAGTGGCAGACCGTGGCGGAAGGAGAAATAGGCCAGCACCAGTCCGGTCAGGCCATAGATGGCCCAGATATGAAAGCCCCAGTGGAAGAAGGCGATCTGCATGGCCTGCTTGGCTGCGTCCAGCGTCAGCCCCTCGGCGCCCTCCGGTGGGTCGGCGTAATGCAGTACCGGCTCGGCCACGCCGAAGAACAGCAGGGCGATACCGTAACCGGCGGAGAACAGCATGGCGAACCAGGAAGGAAAGCTGTACTGCGGCTCGGCATGGTCAGGCCCCAGCTTGATATGCCCCCACCGGCTCAGGGCGACGATGACGATAAACACCAGAAAGATCGCCACCGACAGCATGTAGAACCAGCCGAAGGTGTTGGTGATATAGCTCAGCACCGAGGAGAACAGCTGTCCGGCAAGATCCGGTTGGCTGGCGGTACCGATGACCAGCAGCAGGATGAAAAAGAACGCCGGGATGAAGACCGGCAGCAGAATGGTGGTGTTCCAGAGTCGCGATCTGGTTGTTTCGGGCATGCGGGAATGACTCCTTGGGCCTGATCATGGGGTGACCGATCACGCCCCGAGTATAGCAGTGCCTCCCTGAGGGGCCGGGTGACTCAGGATTCCGCCTCGCAGGTCTGCAGTCTGACCCGGACCACGCCGGAGCGCAGCATGCCCAGCTCCCGGGCTGCGGCCAGCGACACATCGATGACCCGTCCGCCGACAAAGGGGCCGCGGTCGTTGACCCGCACGACGGTGCTGCGTCCGTTGTGCACGTTGGTGACACAGAGAATGGAGTTGAATGGCAGGTGTGGATGGGCCGCCGTCATCGCGGTCTCATCGTAGCGCTCGCCGCTGGCGGTGGCGCGACCATGGAAGCGGGAGGAATAATAGGAGGCCTTGCCCTCGGCACTGAAACTCAGCCCGCCATCCTGGTCCAGACCATCGTCCGCTGCGGCCCAGCCGGGCAGCAGCAGGAGCGTGGCCAGCAGCGCCCGGGCCATGGCGGACAGCAGGTCGCGGCACAGGCCCGGCGCAGGATGGCGCTCAGCCAAGACTCAGCCGTCCAGCTTCTGCTTGAGCAACTGGTTGACCTGTTGCGGGTTGGCCTTGCCCTTCGAGGCCTTCATCGCCTGGCCGACAAAGAAGCCGAACATCTTGCCGCGCTTGTTCTCGTCACTGGCGCGGTATTGCTCGACCTGTTCGGCGTTGGCTGCCAGCACCTCGTCCAGCATGGCCTCGATGGCGCCGCTGTCGGTGACCTGCTTCAGCCCCCGGGCCTCGATGATCTGATCCGCATCACCCTC
>LSQX01145445.1_pt2 | contig 16075 bp, 12 predicted proteins | sample 654561 | NCBI WGS metagenome assembly LSQX01 (sample SAMN04489861, study PRJNA283612) | anaerobic digester metagenome | isolation source: 4 biogas reactors fed with cattle manure at either 37C or 55C with and... | place: Denmark: Kongens Lyngby | collected 2014 | reverse complement strand
GGCGGCAGTTTTGCCCCCCGCGGCGGTGCCGATACGGTTAATAACGGCGCCTATTTCACCATCCACGCTTCCACAGTGGGTTTGGACAACATCGTGATGAGCTATCCCACCCGCAGAACTTCCACAGGTTTCAACACCCAGGAAGTGAAATATACCGTGAATGGCAGCGATTGGATTACAAAATACACCCTCGACCTCACCGATTTTGAAAACGGCTGGGTGGCGGGGCAGATGATGGAAGTGGATTTCAGCGGTACACCCGGTGTGGCAAACAACCCCAACTTCGCCATCCGCGTGGTTTTGACCGGCTGCACAACCGCCGCTGGCAACAACCGCATCGACAACATCCGCATTACAGCGGCTTCACAGGGCGCGGCGGCAATGCCCGTCTTTGACCCTCCTGCCGGAGCCTACACCCAGCCCATCAACGTTGCCATCAGCAGCAGCACACCCGGAGCCACAATCCATTATACAACCGATGGCAGCAACCCCACTCAAAGCTCACCCAGCTATAGCAATCCCATCCCGGTGAGCAGCACCACCACCATCAAAGCCATTGCCTATGCCAGCGGACTGGATGCCAGCAACGTTGCCACAGCCACATATATGTTCCCCGTGGTGGTTCAAAACATGAGCCAACTGAGAGCGCAAACGGCTGGAGACGGAACGGTTTACCTGGTTTCCGGAGAAGTGCTTCTCACCTTCAAACAAAGCTTCCGCAACCAAAAATATGTGCAGGATGCCAATGCTGGCGTCCTGGTTGACGACCCCGATGGCAAAATCACCTCCATTTATCAGATTGGTGACGGCATCACCGGCATCGTTGGCACCATCGCCTACTATGCCAACCTGCTGCAATTCACCCCTGTGGGCGACCCTGGCGCTGCCACATCCCATGGTAATAACATTTACGCGCCCACCATCACAATTAACGAACTGAACATGAACGTGGCAAATTATCAGGGAAGATTGATCCGCATTGCCAACGCCAATTTCGTGGAAAGCGGCAATTTTGAGGTTGGACAAAACTATACCCTGCAGGATGCCACCGGCACCGTCGTGTTCCGCACCACTTTCTATGATGTGGACTATATCCAAACTGAAATCCCCAGCGGAAACTTCAATATCCTGGTCTTGGTTAATCAATTCAATCAAACCCCGCAGGTCACAGCCCGCGGTTTGGATGACTGGAGCAGCACCCCGAACGACGACGAGGTCAACGTTCCCAAGCCCACCCAACTGATTGGAAACCATCCCAACCCCTTCAATCCCCACACCACCATCAGCTTCCACAACGCCAAAGCCGAACCTGTCCAAATCGTGATTTACAACACCAAGGGACAGATTGTGAAAACTTGGAATCTGGAAGCCACCACAGGCACGCACAGCCTTTCCTGGGATGGACGCGACGACAGTGGAAATGCCGTCAGCAGTGGAGTTTACTATTATCGCATGCAGTCTGGAAAATATTCATCCACCCGTAAAATGGTGTTGATGAAATAGCTATGAAACCACAGCCGCCCTTGGGTGACTGAAAAACCCGGCCAGGCGGACGACCGTGAAAACGGTTGACCGTCTGGTCTTTTTATATGGATATGAAATCACGCACTTTGTCTCACCTGCTCTGTTTTGTGGCGATTCTCACCTGGTCAACTCATGAAATCCTGAGCAAAAACCTGGCTCTTTCGCCCTTCACGCTCACCGCCTGGCGTTTTTTCATCGGTGGTTTGGTGATTCTCCCCTTCGCATTCAAAGCTTATAAAAACAGCCCTCAAAAACCCAAGTTGAAGGATTTGGGTTTGATGGCTCTCTTGGGTGTTCTGAATGTCTGCGTCAGTATGCTGTTGCTGCAGATTTCAGTACATTATGGCAAAGCTTCTGTGAGCGCGGTTTTGGTGAGTTCCAATCCTTTGTTTGTGAGCTTGTTTGCCCTGCTTTTTCTGCGGGAAAAGCTGGGTTTGCCCCAGATTTTGGGGCTTGTGCTCGCCACGATTGGCATCGGGCTGCTCATCTTTGGAGAGGCGGATTTTGGCAACGCTAAATATCTGAATCTGCCGCTCAGTTTTGTGTTTGGTTTGGGCGCATCGCTAACTTTTGGGCTCTATCTGGTGCTCACCAAAAAAACGGTGGAAAAACACGGAAACGTAATCACCAACGGGGTTTCCTTCTTCTCTGGCGCACTCATCCTTTTTGGGGTGAACGCCATCATCGGTCAGCCGCTGGGTTTTGAGCTGAATTTGCAGACGGCGGCGGCGATGTTTTGGTTCGGGGCAATCATTTCCGGGCTCAGCTATCTGCTGTTTTTCGAGGGAGCCAAGCTTTTGGGCGCGGGAACCTCATCCATGTATTTCTTTTTGAAGCCCGTTCTGGCATCGCTTTTGGCGCTCATTTTCCTGCGTGAGGCATTGGCTCCGCTGCAGTTGATTGCCATCTTTGTCATCGTTGCCGGGCTCACACTTTCCCGGGTTTTGAAGCCCCGACAAAAAGCGTAAAAAAAAGCCGGAAACTGGGTTCCGGCATAATGTGTGGGGGTATGTTCGGCTTAGCGAGCCAGTTCTTTTTGCACCCTCTGCACCAGTGAATCCCGGTCCAAACCAGCCCAGCGGTAGAGGTCTTTGGATGAACCACTGCCGGCATAGGCTTCCACACCGATTTTCACCAGACGGGCGCTGAGGCCTTCCTCCACCATCCGGCTTGCCAAGACCGCGCCCAAGCCGCTGTGGACGTTGTGGTCTTCCACGCTGAAAATCAGGCCCTGCGAAGCCGCTTTTTCCAGCACTTCACGCTGGATGCAGAGCGGGGATGAAACATAGACCAACTGGATGAAAATGCCGCTTTCGCGCAGGTGCTCAATCGCTTCGATGGCAGAACCCACCGGGGTTCCCGTCACAAACATAGTGGCTTTGTTGCCCTCGCGGAGGACGTCTGCCTTGCCATATTCAAAGCCGTAGCCCATGTCGTAGAAGGTTTCGCCTTCCTCGTTTTTGATGATGGGCAGTTTGGAGCGACCCATCGCCACCACATAGTTTCCGGGCTTGTCAATCAGCCAGCGAATGATGCGGTCGGTTTGGTTCGCGTCGGCGGGACAGATGAGCCTGAAGCCAAAGAGGTTGCGAAGCAGGCCGATGTAGTCGATGCAGTGGTGGGTCTTGCCATCTTCGCCCACATCCAAGCCCACATGGGTGAGCACTGTTTTCAGGTTCGTGTGGTTGATATCGTTGAGCCGCTGCATGTTATACACTTCATCCAAGCCAAACATGCCAAAATCCGCCCACCAGGTTTGGATGCCGCAGGTGGAAATGGCTCCACTCACCACGGCGGCGTTGTGTTCCATGATGCCGGATTGGATGAAGCGTTCCGGCGCGGCTTTTTCAAAATCGGCGGTTTTTACGCTGGCTTGGAGGTCGCAATCCACCATCACGATGGGGGTGGGGTTTTCCAGGTTCAAGAGAGCGAGGTCGGCAATCGCTTCGCCCCAGGCGCTGCGGTTGTCTGTATTTTTTTCATAGACGATGGGCTGTCCCGCCTTCAGATCGGTTTTCAAGTCAAAAGCGCTGTGGTCGAAGCCATCAGAGGGAGCCTTGAAAGCTTCCCGCATCCTGCGATACTCATCCAAGCGGTTGGGTTCGCCCAAAATTTCCAAAGCTTCCTTGAAGGGCTCTTCCCTCAGCGGTGCGCCGTGATATTGGTTTTGGTTTTCCATGAAGGGGACGCCTTTGCCCATCACGGTTTTTGCCAAAATCATGGTGGGGACTTCCGCATTTTGAGCCTCGTCCAAAGCGGCAAAGATCTCTTCAAAATTGTGTCCGTCAATTTCCAAAACCTGCCAGCCGTCGCTTTCCCAGTTTGAACGGATGTTTTGAGGCATCACGTCGAAGATATTTCCGCTGATTTGCAGACGATTCCAGTCCACAATCGCGGTCAGGTTTTTCAGCTCATATTTTGCGGCGAAGCGGCGGGCTTCCGATATCTGTCCCTTCTGCTGTTCGCCGTCGCCCATCATCACGTAAACCCTGTAGGGAATCTTGTTTACGCGTGAAGCCAGAGCCATTCCAGCGCCTGCGGAAAGCCCTTGACCCAAGTTTCCACTGCTCCATTCCACACCCGCAACTTCACGTTCGATGTGACCCTCATAGGGGCTGCCAGCCAGCCTGAACTGCGAGATCACCTCATCCAGATTGTGATAGCCGTTCAGCGCCAGGGCGGAATAGACAGCGGGGGAGATGTGTCCATGCGAAACCACAACACGGTCACGCTGGGTCCAAAAAGGGTTTTTGGGGTCATGTTTGATAACGCTGTAAAGCGCCAAAAGTATATCGATGGAAGACATCGAGCCACCGGGATGCCCGCTGTTGGGCAGGGTGGTCATGTGCAAAATGGCGGCACGGGCTTTGAGAGCCTGCTCTTTCAGGGAAGTAATCTTGTCCGCTTGAATCATGTTCTCCTCGCTTTTTTATGGAAAATGAAGTGAATCCACATCAATAAAAGTTTAATCCACCAGTTTGAACAGCGTGGAATTATGTCAAGGGAAATGCCAAAAATTTCTACTCAAGCTCACAAAAAGGCTCAAACTAATCACATTATCTTAAGTGAATAATCAAAACAGCCTCCTCTTGAGAATGATAGAAAAACGTAAAAACTGTTAAATAACCCGATAATAATGAAGTGGGTTATTCACGAACAATGGAGACTTCAACAAAAAAACTTGACAATAATAGGGAAGATAATGATAATGCAATCAGTAGCTTGATATTACATAGATTGTTAATAATAATGGTGGTGAATGTCCTCAAATAACCTGAGAAATAATGAGTTTGATTTTATTCTAACGCTTGGTTTAAACTATCCAATTATTATAAGGAGATTCGCAAGGAAATGAGTCCAATGCTTATTATCTTTTTTGTTGTTATAAATATACCAATAATAGTCATAATTTATAAACTTGTAGTCTATACTCAAACCGCAAAGCAGACTAATGAGAGACTGGTCAGAGAATTATCAGACCTGCTAACAACAGATAATGTACCCGAAAGCGAAAATGATACACATCAATCTGAATCTTTTAACTTCACATATAGAGAATGCTATCAAGTAAGACCATGGGTTAGGTATTTTGCCAGATTGTTAGATATTTTAATATTCTCAGCGATCGTAGTTTTCCCAGTATTGTATTTCCTCATTAAGTCTGAAAATCTGATTATAGCACAAGATTTTATAACAGAGGTTATCATAAATGTTATTGCAATGTTCATTTTTTGCTTTTATCAAGCCGGAGTAACCAGGATATTTGGGTCCACGCCTGGAAAAGCACTGATGAAAATTAACTTGCTCAATGCACATGGCGGCCCCTTGACATACAAGGAATTGCTTAAAAGAGAGTTTGGAATCTACACTTCTGCTATGGCTTTGGGTATTCCATTACTATCCCTATTCTCTTTGTTGTGGTCGATGAAGAAGTTAGCAACTACAGGGAAGACATTTTGGGATGAAGAGGGTGGTTTCATTGTAAGGCACCAAGTAATTGGAACGGTCAGAATCATAGCCTATATAGTAATCTTGCTTACAATAATTGTTGGCATGGCTTCTTTGCCTGTTCTTGTCTCAAGGGGATATTAGGATTAATGAAGCTATGATTCTATTCATCGTCTAAAGCAATGACTCCCTAATCAATGGCTACAGTGCCCATGAATAATAAAAGAAGGCGGTTTGTCCTAAAAATATCCTGCGACATCTTTGTCAAACCGCCTAAAAAGATGGTGGAGCATAACGGGATCGAACCGTTGACCTCATGACTGCCAGTCATGCGCTCTCCCAGCTGAGCTAATGCCCCATCTGCTGTTAAGCTTGATGCGACACTTTCCCAAGCCCCCTTTTTCTGTCAAGCGGAAAATGAAAACGGGAATTAAATCTTGACAAGAACGCCAAAGCGAAACTTTTGGCAAGACTGCGGGGTGTAGCGCAGCCCGGTTAGCGCACTGGTTTTGGGAACCAGGAGTCGGAGGTTCAAATCCTCTCACCCCGACCATATATTTATAGCGAACAAGTGGGCGCTTAGCTCAGATGGGAGAGCGCATGCCTTACACGCATGATGTCAGGGGTTCAAGTCCCTTAGCGCCCACCACTTTTTGTTGTTTCAAAATCAAACAGGAAGGGACCATGAAAATCGCAATAACGGGCGCCAATGGCTTTGTGGGGAGCAATCTTGCTAATTATTTGCACAATTCAGGACACGATATCATCGCCGTAATTCGTCCCAAAGCCTCATCCCGCCTCATCGATCCTGCCATCGAAGTGCGCTTTACAAACTACGAAACCGGCTTGGACAAAGCCCTTGCAGGCGCCGAGGTGGTGATCCACAATGCGGGAAGCGTTCGCACCCGCACTTTCAACGACATGATTGACGCCAACGTTGGCACCACACGCCGGGTTTTACAGGCTTTTAACCGCAGTGAGAGCGCCCAACGCTTCATTTATATCAGCAGTCAGGCGGCTTCACGTCCCTCCGAAAATGGAAAACCCGTCACCGAATCCGAACCCTCCGCGCCGGTGAACTGGTATGGACGCAGTAAACTTTTGGCGGAAAGGCTGATCCGCGCCGAATGTGAAAAAGAGTGGACAATCCTGCGCCCCGTTCCTGTTTACGGGCCTGGCGAACGGGATTTTCTGCAGGTTTTCAAAGCGCTGAAAAGCGGACTCAGCCTCCAGATTGGGCTGAAAGACCAACTTCTAAATCTCATCCACATCGATGACCTTTGCGCACTCGCGGAACTTTGCGCTTCCCACCCCAAAGCCGCAAACGAAATCTTTTTTGCCTCGGATGGAGAAACCTACACCCAACGCGAATTTATGGCAGTCAGTGCCCGGCTTTTGGGCAAGAAAAACCTGCATCTGAGCGTACCCAAACCCGTCGCCACGGCGGTTTTCTCCCTGGGTGATTTGTTTGAAAAAGCCAGCGGAAAAGTTGGCCTTGTGAACCGCCAAAAAATGAAGGAAGTGGTTGGGCCCAGTTGGGTTTGCAGCATCGAAAAAGCGCGTACCCTGTTGGGCTGGGAGCCTGGTGTGGCATTGGAAGAGGGTTTGACATCCACTTTCGAGTGGTATAAAAAAAGGAGTTTGCTATGAAACCCCTGCAGATTGTGTCTTTAAGCCTTGTCATTCTGTTTTTTTGCGGGCTGATTTGGGCGGATTCCCAGCCTCCGCGTTTGGGGGCAGACCTGATTTTACCCGCGGGCTGGCCTGTGTATTATGAACCGCCGGAAGTGCTTCTGCGTGTGGTTGTTAATCCCGACAGCAGCCTCAGCCTCGGTGCCGTGATTGATGGCAAGGACGAGCTGGAACCCCTTCTGGTTGAATATCTTAAACAGTTTGATTATATCCCCGCGGGAGATTCGCTTTCGCTGGAACCTTTTGCCGTGATCGTTCCCATCCACCAGCCCGATGAAAGCCAATTTTTGGACAAACGCGCCCGGCAAGAGCTGTTGGAAGAGATAGAAACCTGGATTGCCAATGACCGTGCCAGCCACAATCTGCATTCTCCCACGGTTCCACCAACCCAAATGAGCGGTTTGAATTTCAGACCCGAGCCCTACCGCTCCGCCTTCTATTTTTGGGGATACCCACATCAGAGCCAAAGCCTCTCTGTAAACGGTTTTGAGCCTCGTTCCTTCATTTTTTCCCCCGTTTGGAATGAACACCTCGTCCACGGTTTCATGCAGCGCGGGGAAAGCGCTTTGGGACTGGATTATGAGGATAAAATCTATCCCTACGAAGCCACACTCAGCGAAGTGGAAGCCGGCTTGGGTGGAGCCAATCTTTTCTTTGCCCGTGGCTTGCTGAAAAAAACCGGTCTTTTCGGAGTGAAAGGCGTGCGCATGGGCTTCGGATTCCTGATTCAGGATGGAGATTGGTTCGGACTTGACTCCGGCCACGAAGGTTTGGCGTTGGATTTTGGCGTCCCTCTGGGTAAAAGCAATCTCAGCTTCAGCTACCAAAACCATCGTACCCAGATGTCCCACCTTTTGCTAAAACCGGAATATTGGCGGCCACAAGAGGATGATTTTACGGTTGAACGCCGTTACCAAAGCATTCAGGCTCAGTGGACTTCACCCTGGCTGAACCTGGCTTTACTGGGCGAAAGCGACCATGCACAATCCGCCCGGTTTGCAGATGACATTCATGCCAAAACCCTGCAACTGCAGGCTTGGGAAAACCTGAGTTTGGGACCTTTGGGCATCAAAGTTTTTTATGAAGGCATGCTTTCTGATACCGATCTAAACTTTATGGACGATGTTTCCGAACACCTTGCCGGCTTGGAATTGGACTTCGAAAGAGGCGCCATCTCCCTGGAAACAGGAGTCGAACTGGAGGATTTTAAAGAGCTAAACGCCTCCGCCGACCTGGGTTTCAAGCTTGGCAGAGTGCGCCTTGGTGCTTTCGGTGCCTTCAGCCAAGCTCCGAAAGACCCCGTCCTGTATGTGTCGGACCCATATCAAAGTGGAGCTGTTCTTCCCCGCGTGGAAATCCACGAAAACTATCGCGCTGGCTTGCAAATGGATTGGTTTTTTGCCCAAAATTCACAGCTAAGAATCAGCGCTGGAAGACGCGGCATTTTCAATCAATATCCGCCTGAATTACAAAGCCCATACCAAGACTCGGCCAAAATAGAAGAAAACCCATTATTTCTTCATTTTGCGAGAATATGGGACGAAACATGGGGCGCCTGGAAACTTGATCGGCAGTCTGGGGCCACCGTCCAGACCGTCCAGTTTGGTTTGGAGGAATTGCTGTATGAACCAGTAGTAATCTTGCAAGACCACTTCAATTTATACCGCCTGCTGAGTCACAACAACGCCCTTTTCGCCGGATTTGGCGTTCAGGGTTACATGACATATTTTGGCCAACTCTCGTCTTTGATTAAGCCAGACGCCTCCTTCATCGCAGATTTTTGGGCTGGGGTTCAGATTGGCAAACGCTTTGAATTCCAACTGAGCTACAAGAATGCTTTCAACGGCAGTTTTTACTTTATCCCGCCCATCCCGGCAACACTTCAGGGTTCCCTGCGCTGGTATTTTTTGAATTGAGATGGATTACAAAGCAATAATCTTCGACCTCGACGGCACTTTGATCGATTCCATGCAGCTTTGGCGCCAGGTGGATCAGGATTTCCTTTTGGGACGCGGAATCGAAGTCCCCGCCGATCTTTTTGACCACATTCCCCAAGGAAACAGTTTCATCGGTACGGCTCAATATTTCAAGGAACGCTTCGGACTTCCCGACAGCGTTGAGAGCATCATGGAAGAATGGACCCAGATGCTGCGATGGCACTATGAAAACGATGTTAAACTCAAGCCCGGCGCGGGAAAATTGTTGGAAGCTCTTTTTCAAAAAAACGTTCCCATCGGGCTGGGAACCAGCAACTCGCTTGAACTTTCCAGCAAGGCCCTTGCCCAAAACGGAATCTCGCATTATTTTAATTCTGTGGTCACCGGCGATTTTCCTCTCAAGGGAAAGCCATTTCCGGATATTTACCTGAAGGTGGCACAGGAGCTGAATTTGGAGCCTTCCCGCTGTCTGGTGGTGGAGGATACCCTCACCGGTGTTCAAGCCGCAAAAGCAGCAGGGATGACGGTTGTGGCCATACACGATGAAGACAGCCTGCCCTTCGCTCCCCAAATCCGGGAAATGGCAGACGCCTACGTGTTCACCCATTATGAATTAAGCGAGTTACTAAAAATATGAAAAACCCTGTATATATCGTTATCGGAGCCTATGGCAGCGGAAAAAGCGAATATTCCATCCACCTGGCGCAGAAACTGAATAATGAAGGCCACGACGTGGCTCTGGCAGACATGGACGTGGTAAATCCCTATTTTCGTTCCCGCGACGTGAGGGAAGAATTTGCCGAACTTGGCATCGAAGTTATCGCTCCGGATGGTGATTTTAAACATGCAGACCTGCCCATGATTTCACCCCGCATCAAAGGCGCCATCGAAAGCCCCGAAAAAACCGTGATTTTGGATGTGGGCGGTGACCCTGCCGGTTGCCGCACTCTGGGGCTTTTTGTGGACGTTCTCAACGAACGTGGTTACGAAATGCTTTTCGTGGTCAACACCTTCCGTCCCTTCACCACAAACTTGGCGGAAGTCCTGCAAATGCAAAACCAGCTTGAATTTGCCTCAAAACTGAAAATCTCGGAATACATCTGCAACAACAACCTGATGGAATACACAGACCAAAGCGTGGTGGAACAAGGCATTGAGATTCTTACAGAGTGCAGCGCCAAAACCGGCCTGCCTTTCGAAAAATACCTCGTGATGGAGGATTATGCCAATCTCGTTCCGGATGGTTTGGGTGGGAAAAAGCGTCTGATGATGAACCACACCCTCAAAAAACCCTGGGAAGCCCTGGTGATGAAAGGAATCTGAATTATCCGGGCAGAATAAATCGGCGGAGAAGCTTTCCCCTATTTGAGGTGTTCGTGCAGGAAGTCGTGGTATTCCTTGTTGTTGAATACCAATTCGTCATGGGTGCCCTGGTGCGTTTTGCCCTGCGAATCCAAAAAGAGGACGCGGTTCACATAGTGGAGGGTGGAAAGCCGGTGTGAAATCACAATGGCGGAAATTCCGGGGTAGTGGACATCGATATCCTGCCACAGTTTTTCCTCGTTTTCGGCATCCAGGGAAGCGGTGATATCGTCCAAAATCAGAAGCTGAGGGCGTTTCACCAAAGCTCGTGCCACGGTGACCCTCTGTTTTTGTCCGCCGGAGATGCCAAGTCCGCGCTGACCCACGAGCGTGTTTTCACCCTCCGGGAAAGCGGCTATTTCTTCCTTCAATTGCGCGGTTTTCACGGCAATGCCATATTCCTCTTCATCCGCTTCATCCACGGCAAAAAGAACGTTTTCACGCACGGTTCCGGAAAACAACACCGGGTCTTGAGGAACGTAGGCAATCAGCTCCCGCAGCGCCACGATGTCCAGTTCCTCCAATGGGGTTTCGTTCACCAAAATGCGCCCGGAATCCTGTTTCAACAAACCCATCAGCAGGTTCGCGACGGTGCTTTTACCCGCGCCGGTTGCACCCAGAATGAGGAGCCGTTCGCCATTTTTCAGTTCGAAATCGCAGTTTTGGATGGCAGGTTCATTTTTGCCAGGGTAGGTGATGGAGACGTCTTCAAAGCGCAGGGAGTCAATGCCATCGAGCTTTTTATCGCCCTTCCAATCCGAATTGAAGGTGGGGAAGTCCTTCATTTCTTCCAGGCGGTCGATATTCACAAAAGCCTGTTTGCCGGAAACAAAGAGTTGAGGCAGGTCGAGCAGCGGATAAATCATCATGCTGAGATAGGAATAGAACATGAAAAAGGTGCCCACGCTGATTTCGCCCTTCACAGCCATGTAGCCACCGAAAAGGATGACTCCAATCTGGGCAAAATAATCGATGTATTGATAGATGAGACCCAGAACAGCATTGAGTTTCACCACGCCCATCTCGGTTTGGAAGCGGCGGCTGAGCGCGGCATCGAAAAAGCGGTTGTATTTTTCCTCGCTCACAAAGGCTTTCACGATGCGGATGCCGGAAAAGCTCATCTCCAACTGGCTGTTGATATTGCTGATGGCCTTTTGATTGAGGTCAAAATTTCGGTAAAGTTTGTCGGAAACCAGGTAAAACACAATCATCATCAGCGGCAGCGGGGCAATGGACAACAGGGTGAGCTTCACATTTATGCTGAACATCACCGCCAGCGAAAAAGCGATGAGAGAAAAGGAATTGAAGGCGCGGAAAATGCCCGAACACATGAACCAGCTTATTTTTGAGAAATCCGTGAGGTCGTCTGTGAGGCGGGTGACGATGTCGCCGGTACGGAATTTTTGGAAAAAGCGGAAGTCTTTATCCAGAATGTGTTTGAAATAAATCATGCGCAGCATGTTTTCAAAGCGGATGTTCACCCAGCCACGGAAAGCGGGATAGAAACCGGTGAAAAACTGCGCTACGCCCAGGCCTAACAGCGTCCAAACTATGCGGTTTACGTCCGCCATGGGGTCTGGATATTTGGCTGGATAGGATAAGATGTCGCGCAGAAGGTCGATAAGCTTTCCAAAGATGAGCGGATGCGCGATGGAAACTGCGGATGAGGCAAGCGTGAAAACCAGCATGATGAGCAAAAACCACTTCTGCGTTTTCCACATTTTCAGAATCCAGCGGAAGTTTTTATGCATCGCCATCCTCCGTGCCAATCAACTGCAGTTCAACCAGTTTGCGGTATTCACGGGAGCTTTGCATCAGCTCGTTGTGGGTGCCGCGATGGATAATTTCTCCGTTGGAGAAAAAGAGGATTTCATCCGCGTCCAAAACAGAGGTGAGCCGGTGTGCCACAACCACGGCGGTTCTGTCCGAAAAGATGGCTTCCATGCTTTTTTGGATTTTTGCCTCGGTTTGAGGGTCGATGCTGGCTGTGGCTTCGTCCATGATAATCAGTTCGGCATCAAAAGCCAGGGCGCGGGCAAAGCTGATTAGCTGTTTTTCGCCCTGGGAAACGTTTTGACCGCGTTCAGCAAGCTCGGCATCCAAGCCCAGTTCCTGTTGGTTGATAAAATCGTCCAATTGCACGATATTGATGGCTTCCCGCACTTTTTCAGGAGAAACGAGGTCGTTATAGACGCGCACGTTTTCCAAAATACTGCCGGGGAAAAGGAAAATATCCTGCAGAATGAGGCCGATTTTGCGACGCCAGCCTCGGAATTCAATCTCATCCAGGGGCACGTCATCGATGAAGATGCGTCCCTTGTTCAGCGGATAGAATCCGCAAAGCAGGCTCACACAGGTGGTTTTCCCGCTTCCGGAGGCTCCCACGAGCGCGATTTTTTTGCCTTTGGGGATGGTGAAGGAAACGTCACGCAGGACCCATTCCTCATCTTTATAGGCAAACCAAACGTTTTCAAAGCGGATTTCACGCTGGAAAGAAGCTTCCTTGGTGCCGATGAAAATCTCTTCCTCGGAGGTGAGTTCGGTCAGTTCCACAATACGTTTGAGGCTCACGAAGGCGCGCTGGATTTGCATCACGTTCTCGGAAATCTGCATCAGGGGCCAAATCATGCGTAAAATATAATCCACAAAAATGATGAGGGTGCCGATGGTGACCGCGCCGGCGATGATGCGCGGAGCCGTGAGCTTGATTATCAACACCAATAACACCACTTCAAAGACCAGCATAAAAACGCTCTGCGAGCCATATTCGATGAAGCTTGTGCGCGTTTCCAAGCGATATTTGTCGTTTGAGGCGGTTTTGAGGTCTTCGTAGGCCTTGTTTTCACGGTTCAAAGCCTGAAGGATGGGCATTCCCTGCACGTAATCCGTGATTTTTGCCGTGACGAGCGCGTTCTTTTCCCTGATTTTCAGGTAGAACTGCGAAAGATAGCGGATGAGGAAATAGTAGCCAATTATGGCAACGCCCATGAGCGGTAAAATCCAGCTGGCAATATTGGGCGCGCGCAAAAACATCACCAGGAAAACTCCGGCAAAGAAAAGCAGATTTCCGATGATGCGGATGGAAAGCTCGGAAAACAGGGCTTTTACACGCTCAGCATCGGATTCCACACGCGAGATTAGCTCGCCCACAGGCTGTTTGTTGAACCAATCCACCGGCAAAGTGAGCAAATGGCGGAAAACCTGACCCTTGAATTTGGTGATGATTTTCACGCCCAAACGGGACAGCAGCACGATTTGGAGATAGGAAAGAATGCCGGAAACCACCACCGCCACCACAAAAATACCGCCAAAGCGGAACATTTGCGCCATATCGCCATTTGGTATGCTTTTATCCACGATTTCTGCCAAAATCAGCGGATAGAGAAGCTGGATGGCAGAGGTGCAAAGCATGGCAAAAAGACCAAATAATAAAAGCCCCATATCCTTTTTGACGAAAGGATACAGGAGCTTAAAATAGTTTGGTGAGCCGTCTGGCCGCTTCGACATTCGCGTTCCTTGGCGTATTTACGTTAAATTAAAAATGGTCGGGATGAGAGGATTTGAACCTCCGACTTCTCGGTCCCGAACCGAGCGCGCTGACCGGACTGCGCTACATCCCGACCGGTTCGACTCAAATTTTGCCGGTCACTTTAATTGTCAAGGATTTATTCAACCCCGATGGCTTTGAGCAGCTTTTCCGCTTCCTCGGCGGTAATTTTGCCATTTTCCAACATCTGCAGAATCTTTGCTCGGCTGCGCTCATCCACGGCTTTCTTTTCATTGCTATCCAAACCGCTGCCCTGGAATGCTTTATTGATGGCATTATCCACGGTTTTACTGATGAAATCCCCCAGCTTCTCAAAGCTCGAAATCTCGGTTTTATCCTCTTCCCAGTGCGTTTTTTCACCCCTGGGTTCGCGCACCTTGCGAAACACGGATTTCAAAATGTCGCCAATCTCGTCGCCAATCTGGTCAACAGTTTTCACAACCTTGCCGCCGGCGCTTTTGAAGTCGAATTCCTCCACGGTTTTCTTCATGTTGTCCATGGCGGCGTTCAGCTTTTCCTTCACCCCTTCTTCGCGGATGCCAGCCAAAGCCTTTTCCACAGCGGCGCTGACGGTGCCCCAAGCTTTTTGCACCTTTTCGAGGTCTTCCTCGCTCACGGCCTTGCTCATCGTTTGCTTCAGCTCTTTGATCTTGAGCCTGATAAAGTTCAATTCCGCGCCGTCGTCGCTGGTGAGACTGATGTCTCCATTTTCGGTTTTAATGCTGATCTGGGCGCCACCTTCGCCACGGCGGACAATCTTGAGATTATCCTGTTCGCTGAGCTCGGCTTCGGTTTCATTGCGCAGCGTGCCCGTTTCGCTGATGGCTTCCAGTTGGAAATTATAGTTTTCAGGCAGAGCGAGCTGGACGGGTCCATTTTCAGACACCATGGTGAGCGTGGCATCCTCCACGGGCAGGGCTTCATAGATGATCCTGCCATTTTCGCTTTGGATGAAAGCCCGTTCAAAAGCGGCTTGACGCACCCTGATGGCGCCGTTTTCACTGCCGGCTTCAAATGATGCGCCACTCACCTTTTCAGCGGACACATTGCCGTTTTCAGTGATGACCCGCAGTTCAGCGTCACATTTTTGGATGCGGATGGCACCGTTTTCGCTTTTGAGGCTGATTTGTCCGCTGCAATCCTTCACTTGGATGCTGCCATTTTCAGTGGTCATTTTAAGCTCGGATTCCAGTTCCTGAGCTGCCAAAGACTCATTTTCGCTTTTCGCGCACACCTTGATGCCGGTGGGAACGAAAATTTTCACGCGCGAATCTCCCGAACCCCAAAAAGCTTCCGCCAGTTCCGGTATTTTTTCCAAAATAATCTCCATTTCATCCTCGTTACGGTCAACGAAAAAGAATTCCGTGATGTCGATACCGGGGATGTAGGAATGAATTTTCAGTTTCGCGTCCACATGAATCTTGTCATCCTGGGACACGCCAATTTCCAGCGGCGCCATCTTGTTGTCGATTTTAATTGTGCCCATACCGGCAGCGTCGTAACTCAGATTAATTTTTGCGGTTTTCATTGCTTTCTCCTTGTTTGAATCATTTGGAGCGCTTCCTCAACGCTGATGAAGCCTTGGTCGAGGTCTCCCATGATGTCGCTGTAATCCTGCTCCATGGGCTCGTCTTTGGAAATTTGACGGATTATCTCGGCAAGGCGGTTTTTAACTGTGGGGTAGGAAATTCCCAGGCGCTTTTCCATCTCGCGGATGCTGCCCTGGACCACCACAAAAAGCTTGATGAATTCCAACTGCTCCTGGTTCAATCCAGAGATCCAGCTTTGGGCAAAATTACCCCTGAAACTCACGCCACAGGCGGGACAGTGGAATTCTTTCACCAAAAGTTCCCCTTCGCAGAGGGGGCAGGCTGTCATTTCCATCGAGGTCTCCTTAATTATTTTAAGGTCATTCTTAAAAAGATTGAGATTCTGTCAAGCTAAAAATTCAATATCTTGATTCAATCCTCGAAATAAGGTAAAAAAGAGCCTGCGTGATGAAGTCAGGATAAGCTGTTTATTGGAGAAAATGGGCGGATAAAAAAATGGAGCGGGAAACGGGATT
>LSQX01304522.1_pt3 | contig 16077 bp, 16 predicted proteins | sample 654561 | NCBI WGS metagenome assembly LSQX01 (sample SAMN04489861, study PRJNA283612) | anaerobic digester metagenome | isolation source: 4 biogas reactors fed with cattle manure at either 37C or 55C with and... | place: Denmark: Kongens Lyngby | collected 2014 | reverse complement strand
TCACGTATGCCAAAAGGTTTTGTGACATAATCATCCGCGCCCGCTTCAAGTCCTCTGACTTTATCCGACTCGGTCGATCTTGCGGTCAACATCATTATAGGCGTCAAATCCATTGTCTCATCGGAGCGAATTCGACGACATATTTCAAACCCATCCATCTCAGGAAGCATTAGGTCCAGAATAAACAATACAACATCAGAATACTGCGGTAATACCTTGAGCATTTCTGCCCCACGACTGAATTTTTGCACAGAAAATCCTTCGCTTCGCAAATTGTACTCAATGAGTTCGGCAATCGCTGCATCATCTTCAACTAAAATGACCACCGGCTTATCACTCATTTTTCTTCCGGCCTCCGTCCTCTGATATAAAAGATAACCCACTCCGCTACATTCTGTGCGTGATCGGAAATTCGCTCAAAATACTTACAAATCAAAAGAAGCTCAATCAACGGCTCGATTGACTCCGTTTCCTGGCGCATTCTTTTGATTAAATACTCTTTAATTTTATCATAAAGAGCATCCACCTTATCATCCATGTGTACCACGGTTTGGGCGACTTCCTCATTTTTCGAAACATAAGACTCAAGCGCAGACTTGATCATAATTTTCGCATAATCCGACATGCGAATGACGTCCGCCGGAATAACCATCGTATCTTTATAATCTTGAAGTAAAAGAACCTTTTCACAAATATCTGAAGCATGGTCGGCAATACGCTCTAAATCCATTATGAGCTTCAGTGTCGAAATCGCATCACGAAGATCCGCTGCCACAGGCTGTTGACGCACAATCATTTGCAAACAAGCCCTATCAATATCTCTTTCCATGTCGTCAATGACATCATCATTGGCAATGACTTTTTCAGCCATCTCGACATCAAAATCGACCAACGATTGAACCGCATCGGAAATCGATTGTTGCGTCGCCGCTCCCATTCGAATAATCATCTCGTGAATATTAATCAGTTCTTTTTCAAACTCTTCTCGTACCACCATAATCGCTCTCCTTTATTCCGCAATCAGCCAAATCGACCTGTAACATATTCTTCTGTCTTCTTATTCGCCGGGTTATTGAAAATGTCTATCGTGTTTGAATACTCAATGACTTCACCCATGAGAAAAAATGCAGTCTTGTCGGATATACGAACCGCTTGCTGCATGTTATGTGTCACGATAACAACAGTATATTTCTTTTTAAGATCATACATCAAATCTTCAATCTTGAGTGTTGATATCGGATCAAGCGCCGATGTGGGTTCATCCATTAACAGAATATCCGGTTCAACGGCCAATGCTCTTGCAATGCAAAGACGTTGCTGCTGACCTCCGGAAATACCGAGTGCTGAGCGCTTTAAGCGGTCTTTGACCTCATCCCATAGTGCCGCGTCTCGAAGGGACTTTTCGACAATGTCATCCAATTCCGTCTTATTCTTAATGCCGTGGACGCGTGGTCCATAAGCGATGTTGTCGTATATACTCATTGGAAACGGATTGGGTTTTTGAAACACCATTCCAGCGCGCTTTCTGAGGGCAGTCACATCACAGCTTTTGTCATAGACGTCGCAATCATCGATGAGAACTTTTCCGGTAATCCGACAATTAAAGACAAGATCGTTCATTCGGTTAATGGACTTGATACAAGTCGATTTCCCACACCCAGATGGTCCGATAAATGCAGTGATTTCATTTGATGCTATATCCATGTTCACATTTTTTAGCGCCTGAAAATCGCCGTAGAACAAATCTAGTTTTTGTATTTTTATCTTGCTTTCATTCATGTAGTATTCTCACTTTCATTCTGTAATCACGCCTATGCGGAAGGGTTGCTATTATCTGTCTCCAAAGCGATTCAGCCTTCGATAAACCAGATCTGCCAAGCGATTGAGTATAAATATCAGAATGATAAGAACCGCCGCCGTAGCAAAGGGCACTGCAACGGGATCTTTACCGTTCATCGCTGAATTGTACAAGTGTAGCGCAAGAGTATTTCCTTGCTCGAAAATATGCCCAAACGTCGCGTCAATAAAGTTGTCACCCTTAGGTAGAAAATTGCCCGAAACACCAACGGTAAAAAGTAAAGCCGCCGTTTCCCCGACGATTCGACCCATCGCTAAGATAATACCTGTCAGTATGCCCGGCAAAGCATTGGGTAGCACAACGCCCATCGTTACTCGAAGTTTTCCGGCACCCAAAGCCAGCCCGGCCTCCTTATACATACTCGGAACAGATAACAATGACTCCTCAGTCGTTCGCATGATGATCGGCAAAATGCAAATCATCATCGTCAAGCTTCCTGACAAAATGGATAACTTAAATTGGAACAGCACCACAAAAACAGCATATCCGAAAAGTCCGAAGATAATTGACGGTATTCCGGATAAAACTTCAGTGGCGAATCGGATGGCATGCACTAATCGACCTTGCCTTGCGTATTGTGTCATATATATTGCGCCGCAAAGGCAAAGCGGCACTGCAAGCAAAAGGCTAATGAGAACAATGTATAGCGTATTAATGATCATGGGCAGTACGCCCTTGCTTCCGCCTTTAACCGCAGAGTATGTAGAGGTCAAAAACGATAAGCTCATGTGCGGCAATCCGTTAAGTAAGACATATCCAATGATACCCACCAGTATCGTTAATGTCAGAATGGCCGATGACCAAATCAGCACCAATAAAGCGGCGTCCTTTTTCTTAATTCTCACCGGTGAATCCACCCTTCTTTGAAATATATGAAAAACTGACGTTTACAATCATAATAAAAACGAACAAAACCAAACCGATCCCGAACAACGACTGACGATGAAGTCCCGCTTCGGCATATCCCATTTCAAAGGCGATACCTGCGGTCATCGGTCGAACTGACGAAAACAGAGTCGGGAACTTGACAATATTTCCTGCCACCATGATAACCGCCATCGTTTCACCGATAGCACGTCCGACACCTAAAATCACTCCGGCAAGTATGCCTGATCTTGCAGCAGGGATCTGAATTGAGAAAATTGTTGATATCTTGGTATTCCCGAGCGCCAAAGCCGCCTCGGTATAGGAGCGAGGAACGCTGCGAAGCGTCGTCTCTGTGACTCGAATTATTGTCGGCAATATCATTACAGCCAAGACGATAATCACTGCAGCAAGGCCGGATCCGGTCGTATTAATTCCAAATCGAATGCCCAGTTCACGAATAACGGGCACGAGTATTTTCATGCCAATAAATCCGTAGATAACAGAGGGTATTCCCGCCAAGAGATCGACTGCAGGCCGTATGACATCTCCCAATTTTTTCGGAGCGACTTCCGCCAAAAAGACGGCAGTAAAAAGTCCTACCGGGACACCGATCGCAATGGCTCCGACGCATCCGAAAATAGTGGCAAGAATCATATATAATATGCCGAACTCCGGCTCGCCTGCGGTGGGGCGCCATTCTTTTCCCAACAGGAAATCAATCAGCCCTATTTCTGCTATTGCAGGGGTTCCGTACGCAAACATGTATACCGTCATGATAACAACAATGCCAACCGAAACTAATGCTGTAAACTGAAAAACCTGCTCGGCCGCTTTTTCCAGGCCTTCCTGAGCCAAGACAGAAAGGGAGAGCACAACGGTCAAAAATATAAATACAAACCACCCGTATTTCATTGATACTTCAGGGCGCCCAATACCATTGGCGACAAGACTTTTCGCGATTTCCGATGAATAAAGGGAAGCAATAATCTGACACATGAGCGCACTGATGGACAATATCGATGCTATGATGTGTTTTTTGAGAAAAAATGAAACAATACACGCACTGATCATCAGTAATGGAGATATGATAATAATCGCTCGAAACAGCACAGGAAAGACGAGAAGATAGTCGACTGATACTCGGATATTTGCAATAACTATCATGAGCGCTGAGAGTTCGACGCTTTTTGTGCCGATATCTATTCGAAGATACGGCATGCTATACGCGACCAAGGAAAACAGCGTCAACATTGGAATGATATACTTTAGCAAGCGATCCGCCATTGATTGTCGTGACGAAAGCAGGCATTGCGATTTCCTGCTGAGCTCATTATGGGGTGCCAAATCTCTCTTTCCCAATGTCATAACTTTTTACTGGGCACAATGCCGTCATCCGAGATGATGCTCATGCCCTCCTCCGAGTAAACAAATTCCAAAAACTCTTCCGTCAGACGGTCATTTGTCGAAATATCTGTAATCATCAAAAATGGACGAATCAACTTATATTCGTTGCTAAGTATCGTGTCTTCACTCGGTAATACACCGTCTACAGCTAGAACTTTTACAGTGTCATCCACCGCGGATAATGATATGTATCCAATCGCATCGGGGTTACTTGCCACCGACTGCTTAATATTTCCGGTTGAATTCTGTTCCTCTTCGTATTGTGATTCATCTGGAATACCCAGAATGTCTTCGAACGCTGACCGCGTGCCAGAAGCCGCTTCGCGCCCAATGCGTTGAATCATCGTTTCTTGTCCACCGAATTCCGACCATGAATTGATTTTGCCGGAAAATATGTCCGCCAAATCATGAATAGAAATAGAATCGATCGGGCAGTCTTGGTGAACAATGATAACCACACCATCATATCCGATTATGTTGACATCGAAGTCCGTAGGGCGTTCGGCATCCTTGAGTGACCTTGATAGGAGCCCAATCTGAGCGGTCCCATTGCGAACAGAAATGGCACCTTCTCCGGAACCGTTACCACCGACCGTAATGGTGACATTTGGATAACGAATCATAAATGACTCTGACAGAGCATTTGAAACATCCGCCATTGAAGTGGAGCCGGTGAGCGTCAAGGTGCCTGACAGTATTGAAGCATCTCCCCCGACATCATCAACCAGAGAAATTTCCATACATCCGGAAATTAGTATCGAAAAGGATATGACAGCCGCCCAAAAAAATACTATATACCGTTTACCCAATAGGACACCTCCCATACTCAAATTTATAGTATCAATGAGTCGATATTCAATTGTTATGGGTGAATAAAACTTTGTAAAATTCGTGTAAAATCGATATGAAAAACAATATACCCCCAACATTGAACTCGAGTGTTCAGCCGTTGGAGGTTTTATCAATTGCTATAAATTATTACGAAGGAAAACTTAGCGAAGAATAACAACCGTTATTCCATCGTTGCCCCTGGCCCAATCAGGATCGGATCTGAATGCCGGACATATTTCCACAATGGCTCTTCCGGCCTTCTCAAAAGGTCCAAATTGTTCACCCGGACAAAACGCCTTGATTTTGCCTGCTTGAAGCATGTCTTTGAGACAATCCAAAGCCGCAAATTTAAGCGAACCGCCTTCTCCTGACGAGCCATATCCATGGATAATCTTCACCTGGCTGATTCCAATTCTACGCATGGTATTCAACTCGAAGCGAAGCTTCTTCATTGCGGTCTCAACGACCGGCATACCCTCTTCGATATTAATTATACTGGCTGCCACGAATCCCCCTATTTTCTATGTTGTTGCAAGAGCGAATTGACCCGGCACGTTATTATGTCACGACCTTAGAAAATGGCTACAAGACAACGATAACATCTTGAACGAAATATGCTTACAATAGAATTATAGCACAATTCTCAACCGTTTATTCATCACGGCTATCTTTTTGTTATAATGCGTACATGAGATTAGATCGTTTATTATCCAGCTCCGGATATGGAACACGCACCCAAGTCAAGGCTCTGATTAAGCGCGGGGTTGTATGTTTGAGCGGAAATGTATTGACCGATTCGAGTGTCAATATAGCCGAATCTGATATTCAATTTATTACGGCAGAGGGAAATCCGATTTGTTTTCGCCGACACATCTATCTATGCCTGAACAAGCCCGATGGTTATCTTACTGCGTTAAGCGATTCAAGACTTCCGACAGTCGCTGAATTCATCCCGGAAGTTTTTAGGCACAGAAGTATTTCTCCTGTCGGGCGACTGGATTTCCATACAACCGGTGTCTTATTGCTCACTAATGATGGCGAGTTATCACATCGACTCACCAGCCCGAAAAATCTTAAGCCCAAGACATATTTAGTCACGCATTCCGGACTTCCGACCGGAAATGACGAAGTATTACTTTTTTCAAAAGGTATGACACTATCCGATATCCCCGGAGAAATAGCAAAGTTATCTCCGGCAATACTCGAGCCGCTTTCCGGTTCGCAGTGTCGAGTTACAATAACCGAAGGAAAGACGCACCAAATCAAACGCATGATGGCGCAAATCAATCGCCCTGTATTGGCGCTACACCGGGAAGATTTCGCAGGAATTCGGCTAAATTCGACCCAGAACCCGGGAGAAATACGCGAACTTGAAACAGCAGAATTACAAAAACTTCTGGATATGAAATAACGATTTCCAGCCATTTTAAGCTGCGGAATCTACCAATGCATCGTTAATATAATCAGAAATAATGTTGTAAATGAATTCCTCAGCATCTGCTCGACTACTTTCTGAATTGGAGAAAGATAAAACCAAAGAAGGCTGTTGGCTTCTCCAGCGATTGTCAAACCCGACCGAGCGAATGAACTCAGCATCTTGAATCAGGATGCCGTAAATATGCTTAACGTCTGAACCCGGCTCTGGCAAGACTTCATCTTCGGAATGGTTCTGATCGATACGCTTCATGTGTTCATAATGATCATCAAGAGAATAGTAAATTGGCACTATGCGACTAAGCTGTTCCTCAGATAATTCCGCTTCAAGTCGAGCATAGAAATCGTCCATAGGCAACATATACGCCAGAAAAGACAATGTCGTTTTGCTGTCCGTAATGATTACTTCCGCACCGGTCGATAAAAATGCCGAAGCCGCCAGCGTTCCATATTGAGAATAGCCATCCGCCTGTTCAGAGTTATCAGCAATTATGTCTGCCACACCTATAAAAGGATTCTTGTATTCCAATCGCTCTGTTGCTAAATCTTCCATATAACTTCCGCTGTTCTGAAAGTGTCCCAAAGCAACAACCCGGAAATCAATCGCGGGCGTGAAGAAGACCTGCTTAACAATCAGGAAAGCCACGAAAACCGCCAAAAGGCCCAAAGCGTATTTCCACCATGAGTAGTATATGTAGTTCTTGATGTCCAATTTTTTCTTATCAATCGGGACACCACTGTCAACCGTTGTGCTGACTTCTTTACCCGAAGCAATTTGATATACTGCGTTGATGCGGTCCAGGATATCTGCATTACTTTTGCGATCTACTCTGAATCGCTTAATGTACTGCCAATATTTTTCTTCGATAAGGTAATCCGTAGCATCTTCACGCAACCCGAAAAATACCAAGGCAGATATTCGATCCATCTCGCGAATTTCATCAGACGACGGCACAACAAACTTCTTTTCTTTATTATCCACAGACATCATCCCCTACTTACTGCCTTCCGGCTTGACTATTCGAACCGGGCATCGGTCGCATCGTCGGGAACAAAAGAACGTCACGAATCGAAGCATTGTCAGTTAACAACATGACCAATCGATCAATGCCGATACCCATGCCGCCTGTCGGAGGCATACCGTATTCAAGTGCGACGCAGAAATCTTCATCATGCAAATTCGCTTCATCATCGCCAGCATCACGCTTTTTCAGTTGGTCGGCAAAACGACGACGCTGATCAATTGGATCGTTAAGCTCTGAATACGCGTTGGCATACTCTCTTCCACCGATAAATAATTCGAAGCGATCAGCGTATCGGGGATTGCTCGGATTTTTCTTGGATAAGGGAGAGACCTCAACCGGGTAGTCCGAAATGAACGTCGGAGAAACCAACTTCTCTTCGCAATAAAAATCAAAAAACATATAAAGGATGTCGCCACGCGTTGAAGCCTTAGAAGGCTCGAGGCCCTTTTGAATTGCAGCATCGCGAGCCTGCTCATCCGTCTCGATTTGCGAAAAATCGACTCCGGTAAACTTGAGTACTGCGTCTTCCATCGTAAAGCGCTGAAACGGCGGAGCAAGTGATATCTCTGTGCCTTGATAATTGAGTTCTGTCGTGCCCAACACATCCATTGCAACTGTCGACAATAGATTCTCCGCTAAATCCATCATGCCTTGCATATCCGTATATGCCTGATACATCTCAATCGTCGTAAACTCGGGATTGTGCTTAACTGACATCCCTTCATTGCGAAAAAGACGTCCTATCTCGTAGACGCGCTCAAAACCACCGACAATTAAACGCTTAAGATATAATTCCGGAGCAATTCGAAGAAACATATCCATATCAAGTGTATTGTGATGCGTGACGAAGGGTCGAGCAGTTGCCCCACCGGCGATAGGATTCAAAATAGGCGTCTCAACCTCAATGAAATTCAACTGATCCATATAGTTGCGAATCGACCTGATGATGTGTGAACGCTTTTCGAATGTATCCTTAACCTCGGGATTAATAATCAAATCGATATAACGTTGTCTGTATCGGGTCTCAGTATCCTTAAGGCCGTGGAATTTTTCAGGCAATGGCCGAAGTGCCTTAGACAGCAACGTGTATGACTTCGTGCGAATGGATATCTCTCCCGTACGCGTGCGAAACACATCTCCTGTGATGCCGACAATGTCGCCAAGATCCAGTTTTTGCCAACGTTCATATGCTTCTACACCAATCTCGTCGATCTTTGTGAATAATTGAATTCGCCCTAAGCGATCATGAAGATCCACAAAACTGACTTTACCCATGCCTCTCTTGGACATAATACGCCCAGCTACAGAAACAACCTGGTCTTCGAGGCCCTCAAACCCATCTACGATGTCTTTTGAATGATGCGTCACCTCATATTTGAGTTGCGTAAACGGATCCTGACCCGCTTCGGTCAAATCATCGAGCTTTCCGAGGCGAATCCTCATCTGCTCCTGTGTATCAACCTGCACTTCTTCATTCGATATATTGGACGCTTCACTTTTGTCTTGCATATGAAAAATACGATCCTTTCGATGTCAATTGTGTGTCGGCTTATTTGCCGATTTTGACAATCTTGTACTTAAATGTCCCTGAACTCGTGCCAACTTCAACAATCTGACCTTTTTTCTTGCCGATGATCGCCTTGCCGACAGGCGATTCAATTGAAATACGATTCATAAAAATATCGCCCTCGTTCGCGTTCACCAGGCTATATAGATTCTCATCCTTGGTCTGCTCGTCGCGAAGGGTGACCATTGAGCCAAGTGAAACCTTGGTCTTGCTGATTTCATCTTCTTCGATGACACGGGCATTTTTTAAAATATCTTCAAGCTCCAGTATTCTGGATTCGTTTTTGGCTTGAGCCTCTTTGGCATCGTCATATTCGGAATTCTCTGACAAGTCTCCTTGTGCGCGAGCATCCTTCAGTCTCTCAGAAATCTCCGCAGCCTTAACGGTCTTTCTCTCGGCCAACTCATCTTGAAGTCTCCTAAGGCCCTCTTCTGTAAAAGCGTTTTTTTCCATTTCGATATCTATCATAGTGCGCTCCTCTTTTGTTTCACCTTTATGGTGAAAAATTTGTATGTAACTGTTCTTACCTTGGACGATCGTTCTCTTTGGCGATAACATCATGTGCGCCACCTTCGACGATTGATGTCGATGACACGACGACCAATCTTGCCTTCTTTTGAAGTTCCTGTATGCTTGACGCGCCGCAAGAGCACATCGTTGATCTTACCTTTGCCATTGAGCCATCAACGTTATCTTTGAGTGAACCTGCATACGGAACATAAGAATCAACGCCCTCTTCAAAGACCATTCTTCCGCCTTGTCCGCCATCATCATATCGCTGCCAATTACGTGCACGATTAGAACCTTCACCCCAATACTCCTTGACGTAGTTGCCGCTAACAAGCATACGGCGCGTCGGACTCTCGTCAAACCGAGCAAAATAGCGTCCGAGCATAACAAAATCAGCGCCCATTGCCAGTGCAAGCGTAATGTGATAATCATGAACAATGCCGCCGTCCGAACAAATCGGAACGTAAATGCCGGTTTCTTGGAAATACTTATCGCGCTCTGAGCATACTGCCAAAACAGCAGACGCCTGGCCACAACCGATTCCCTTCTGCTCACGAGTAATACAAATGGAACCGCCACCGATGCCGACCTTAACAAAGTCCGCACCCGCTTCGACCAAGAACCGAAATCCTTCCGCATCGACCACGTTACCCGCGCCGACCGGAATGTCGGGATGATTGGCCTTAATCCACTCAAGGGTTTCTTTCTGCCACGACGAAAAACCATCCGATGAATCTATGCAGAGAACATCTGCATTTGCCGCTATCAGTGCGGGCACACGTTCCCGATAATCTCTGGTATTGATGCCGGCTCCGACAATCAAACGCTTCTTGTCATCCAAAAGCTCCAGTGGGTTCTCCTTGTGAAATTCATAGTCTTTACGAAAAACCAAACCGACCAAACGATTGTCTTCATCAACAATCGGCAATTGATTGATCTTATGTTCCCAAATAATATCATTGGCTTCTTTAAGCGTTGTCCCCTCCCGCGCATATACCAGATGGTCAAACGAGGTCATAAACTCAGAAATCTTGGTACCGGGATCCATACGGCTGACGCGATAGTCACGAGATGTGACCAACCCGAGCAATACACCATTCGGCGAACCGTCATGTGTAATGGCGATTGTGCGGTGTCCGCTACGAGTCACTGCCTCCAACACATCCTGAAGTGTATTATCAGGAGTCAGATTGGAATCCGATGTCACTAACCCGGCCTTGTGCTTCTTCGCCTTGCGAACCATATCACACTGCGAAGCGATAGACTGCGATTGATACACGAAAGACAATCCACCGCACCTAGCCAGAGCAACCGCCATTCCGGAATCTGAAACCGCTTGCATGATTGCCGAGACCATTGGAATGTTAATCTTGAGTTTAGACTCTTCCTGTCCCTTTCGATATTTGCTGACCGCAGTCGACAAATCCACTTGATCCGGCGTGTTCTCCGGAGTTGTCAAGTTTGGGATCAGTAAATACTCACTAAAGGTTCGTGATACTTCCGAAAAAATCTTGACCATGAACAACCTCCGTCAATTATAAACGTCCCTTGTTATCAAAATAGTTTCCTAGTATGATAGCACAAAAAATCCACATGCAACAAAGCAATTGCATAGACGTTAGGCATTATACCAAAAATACTTCTCAAACGATACGAAAACGGCCTTTGTTTTTCAAAGATGCGCCCTCAGATCAAATTATTTGAATGAGAAGGACAATCAAACAGAAAAAAGGATCCGTAAAGATCCCCGTTTCTTATTTATATGATTCTATATTATAGAACGATGGCAAAATTTTTCAAGACACATATGCTAATTAACTCTTTTTCCGGATGATGCCATAAACGTAGAGAAAAATGACTAAAAGTACAGCGGTGATGATGGACTCGGCAAGCAAGAAACTCCCGTTGTAAATCAAAGAATATAGAAAAGGACTCTGCCCCTCCGGCGCATAGGACGCATAAAAAAGAACTCCGGACGAGACCGAGCAAACCAGTCGCCCCAATACACCTAAAAATACGGCAGCGAATATTTTATAAATCGGTATCAATTTAAGGCGGTTAAGAATATTACTCTCCTGTAATCTTAATGCCTTGCTCGGTGCAAAAAATCCGGCTGCACCCAGCAAAGAAAACGCTAATATATAATCCAATGCAACCTGAACCGGGTGAACGACTAAGCCATCGATCAGCAGTTGCAACATACTATAAACGAACGCTACAGCAAATCCCGGGCCCGCTCCGAAACATAGTCCGAAAAAAATGATCGGTAGCATCGATGCGGGCGTCACAGAGCCGCCCTGGGGCATCCTGAAAATCTTGATCATCGATAATGCTTGCGCAACGGCGATGCAAATACCACCCGAAGCGATTGCCAGAATCCTTTCCCTTATTGCGCTTTTGTTATCGAGCGAACCGTGTTGATTTGACATAATAAAAGCTCCTCCTCATAGTCCGGCAAAAGAACAAGGAAGAGCTTACGCTTCCGCTTTGATCCCTCCGCCGGCATTATCCGGTTCAGGTTATTAGGGTCGATACAAAGGTATCCTCTCAGCCGGCAAAGCCAGCTCCCCGATATAATCCGTGGCCACACAATCTCAAATTCAGAATAGGAAATCGTTATGACTCGCCTACATATTAGACAAGAATTAGCGTGAAAGCAAGATAATCCAACATGCTCACTATAAAAAATGACAGACTTTCAGAAATTTCTCGACCTCAGATGCGTATTTTGCGGGCCGATCATTATATGACATGACATGCGACGAGCCCTCAAACATTACGAGCCGTTTCGGCGAGCGAATGCGATTATATATCTCTTCGCTCATTTCCGGCGGCACGAAAGCGTCATCTGTGCCATGAAGCATAAGGACCGGAATCCTTATTTTCGATGCCACTGCGATGACAGAAGACCGCTTGACCGGAAATCCGATTCTTGACGCCGCGATTCGGCCGATTGCCTTGATCATAAAACGTGGACGAACACGATATTTCTTGTGCATGACAAATCCGATTTGATTTTCAAGAGTATCAAATGGACTATCCGCGACAATACCCTTGACACCATCAGAAAGTCGCAAACTTCCTGCTGCCATTAATGCGGCAGCAGCACCCATTGATCGACCGTGAACGATAATTTTCAATTTTCTATTCAATCGCTTTTCCATCAACGCGATCCACATCATTAAATCTTGACTATCGTATAGTCCAAATCCGATATGCCGACCACGGCTCATGCCGTGAGCCCGCAAGTGCGGTATCAAAATATGCGCATCCCGTATTTTGAGATACATTTGTGCATAAGCACCCATGTCCGAGGGGTGATCCCGCCATCCGTGCACAAGAATAATGAGTTGATCCGTATCCTTTTGATCTGCAGGGCGATAATAGGCGTATAGTTTTAAATCATCAAAGGACGACATTTGAATGTCCATAAAATTCCCGCGATTCGTATAAAACCAGTTTTTACCCAAACCAAAAAGAGTGTCTTGCTTGATTATAAGCGGCGATTTGTCATAGGGCATCCGCGGAAACGGCCGATCAAATATCTTGTGAAAAGATTTGACCGCAAACACATAAAGGCTAAAAACGACCGCCAAAGCCACAATAACAACGGCAATGATAATGATTACAACCCAAATATAAACGTTGTTATCGAACGGCAATTCGATTCCTCCTCTTAAGATAAAATCATTCTCTCTATTTCGTCAGCATTCACAGGTATCCGGCTCGACAAAAGTCGGCAGCCATCCGCAGTAACCAGTACGTCATCTTCAATGCGAAATCCAAATCCCCACTCCGGAATGTAGATTCCAGGCTCAACCGCTAATACATTACTCTCGCATAGTGGTTCATACCGAAAAGAAACATCGTGAACATCTAAACCCAAGTGGTGTGCACTATTATGCCAAACATAAGATGAAATGTCTTGATCTGATGACAATACGCCCATATCACGAAGCAACTCAACTGCGACATCCGACACAACTCGATTGATATCTGCCAATGTCACACCCGGCTTAATTGTCGAAAAGGCCTTTTCCTGGCACGCCCTCACAATCTGGTAAAGTTGTTTTTGACGAGTAGAAAATCGTCCGCCGATTGGAAAAACTCGAGAAATGTCCGCACTGTAACCGCCGGCAACTCCACCGATATCTACTTGTACTAAAGTACCCGGTGCAAGCCGTTGATTGTCCGGCTCAATGTAATGCAAGCACAATGTATTCTCCCCTCCTGCTGCGATTGTCGTAAACGCAGGAATCAAACACCCTTGCTTGGCCATTTCATAATCCAAATCGGCATAAATCAGAAGCTCGGAAACGGATTCGGACATCTTCTTAGCTGTCGCAGCCAAAGCATTCCCCGTTAATTCGATTGCACTTTCGATCGCTTTGATTTCACAGGATTGTTTCACCATTCTCATTCTTGTGAGATGCGAAGAAATATCCGTCACCGTCACATTCTGAATAAGCTCAGAAATTCTTCCCCTAAGCGCTTGTGCCTCCGAACGATGATTCGAGAAATCCAAGCAAAAATTGATGCCACTCTGATTGAGTATATCGGATAACCTGTCTTCATAAGCAGGTAGCCAGCATATCTCATTAATCGACGAGAGCGTTTTCACCTCTTCGGGCGCCATTAACTTGCCATTCCATCGCTCACGGATTGGGTCAGTCGGATGAATAAAAAGCGTCTCATTCACTTTCCCCGCTGATTTACTCATAACAAGGACGGATCCGCTCTGCTGTATGCCCGTTAAATAATAGAAGTTGCGATTAACAGAATATCGATAATCCGTATCTGCCGATAATGCGACCGGATTACCCGCATAAACAATGACAAAACAAGGCTCCGGGATTTGCTCCAGGAGCGTCGTTCGATTGCCGCGAAAAAAGTCGGCAGGTAAAGTCAAATGCCTGGCATCCGAATTCATCTCGAAGGATCTCCTGAGTGAACATTGTACTCATCAAACAAAATAGTATTATTGATGTAACCTAACGTCGCACCCGGAGAGCGCCTGATTAACCCCGGATTGCCGATGACTATAGAGTTATCGGGCACGTCAAAATTAACAAATGCCCCGGGCGCGATCAAGACATTATTTCCAACGCGTATGTTGCCGACAATCACTGCATTTGCCCCAATCCATACATAGTTGCCGATGCACGGCGCACCTTTGCGCGGTCCTCTAAACTGTGTGCCAATAACGACACCGGTAGAAACATTCACATTGTGCCCAATGACCGTCTTCGGATGAATGATCAATCGGCCGAAGTGCGCGATATAAAATCCCTTACCGATACGAGTATCGTAGGGTATCTGGAAATGAAATCTCCTGGACTTGCGATCCAGACTGGCGTTGAAATACCGAAAAGCAATAGAAGCAATATAGAAATGAATATCCTTCTTATCTGATTGAGTCTTGTAATAATAATACTGGGTACGACGAAGCGTGCTGATAAATCGAAATTCCGGACTGGACAACAGCTCCTGAACATACGTCAGATAAAGCTTGTTGTGTCTGCGGTTGTTGCCTGTATATCGATACAGGTCACTATAGATGATATCCTTCAATTCGTCGTTCATCGACCTTACCTTACGCTTTTATAGATTTAATCTTATCGCTTTTCTCTCAATTGAGCAACACAAAACCAGTTTGCAAGCCATCCTATTATCGGAAGCATTCCAAAATGATAGAATCCGATAATCTATAGCGCTCGAAAGCAGCACCCACTGGTTTTTCCAACGCCTGGCCAAGGCAATTTGAAGGCAATTTTGCCGTTTATTCAGTGCTTGACGACAGAGAATTGTCCCTCTATAATCTAGTAGCGCCTAACGGCACTTAAGGAGACGTATCGAAGTGGTCATAACGAGGCGCACTCGAAATGCGTTTGTCGGGGTAACCGGCACGAGAGTTCGAATCTCTCCGTCTCCGCCAGAATTTCTGAAGTTCCCCCTATAAGTTGGACCGTATTGTTCAATTTATTGGGGGGCTTTTATGTATGTCAGAACTAGTCCTCAGCGCAAACCTCATCGCCCTGGCTATCATCAATGCCTGCTGACGACTTCATCATGTGTATCAAAGATTTCGCATCTGGATCCACATCATCAAACAAAAGGAATATCGCGATGGATTCGAGCATACCGATGATGTAAAGCAAGGCCAGTAACGTAACAATATATGTCGTGTCAAAAAGCGCGGAGAAGATGACTAACATATACAGAACAACAGCATTAAACTTTAATATGAGCGTATGCAACATCATCGGTTTCTTTAGACGAATACCCGAAATGATAAACGACAATATCAAAAGTACTAGAAAGGTCATAATTAGAGATATATTCGGCTGACTCTGAATAATGGGCCGATACAGCAAATTCAAAAACCAAGCGGATGCCAGGTAAAAAAACAAATCTGAGAACGAATCGAGTTTTTTGCCAAGTTCTGTCCTTAAATTGAACCATCGAGCCACTATGCCGTCGAAAAAATCCGTCGCCCCTATCAAAATGTAAGCAATCAGAAATGCGGTTTGCATTTCGTAATGCACAAAGACAAATAACAAAGGTAGAAAAATGAAGCGAGA
>LSQX01211834.1_pt2 | contig 16077 bp, 14 predicted proteins | sample 654561 | NCBI WGS metagenome assembly LSQX01 (sample SAMN04489861, study PRJNA283612) | anaerobic digester metagenome | isolation source: 4 biogas reactors fed with cattle manure at either 37C or 55C with and... | place: Denmark: Kongens Lyngby | collected 2014 | reverse complement strand
CCTCATAGGAAGGTCTAAAAGCCGTTCGAATCCCCTCATACCAATGTTTTTATTATTACACCTCCTTCTCTTAAATTCAATTTTCAAGTTGCGTTTTTTCAAAAAATCATGCTACTACTGATATCACCAAGACTGATGGCACCCTGTCGAACCCCGGGGATTTAAACACTACCAGATATCGACGGCCACATAACTAGATAAATTCATCAAGGGTGCCTCTCTCAACTCCCATTATCTCTCTCGTGGTGTATTGTTCTGAACGCCACGTGTAAAAAATGACACTGTCTTCTTCCTCGTTAATGATCTTTTTTACATCTTTCTTCAATTTCGCAAAGACACCCGGCGACAACTGCCCTTCAAGAACTGAATTCTGGACCCAGGTCAAATATCGCCTTCCTGTTTTTAGCATTTTGGCGACACGTTTTTGACCGACGTCATACACCATGATGACCAGCATACTCTACCACCGGGAAACGAATGGTTCATAAGGTGAATCTCCAATGATGTGTTTTTCCAGCTTGTAAGCATCCATCCGCACCAACCCACGGTAGCTGACCTTTCTTTTAAGCCTGGGATGATCTATCGTTCCCTGTATCCTTTCCTCCCACGCCCTAAGAACAATCTCTCTGCCCTTTTCATTCAGGAAGATGCCGTCGCCTTTTTTCGAAAAATGCTTTTTCTGGATCTCTTTTTTGTTAACCAGAGAGAAGATTACTCTATCGACAAGTATCGGCTTGAAAACCTCAGACAGATCGAGGTTCAGACTGAATCTGCGGAAGTTGGTTTCGTGAAGGAACCCGATCCGCGGGTCGAGATGTGTCCTGTAAATCTGCGATAAAGCCAGGATATAACACATGGTGTTCAAAAAACTTACCAGAGCGTTCATATAGTTTGTCGGCGGCCTTCGTGTTCTTTTTCCCATATAAAAGTCTTTATCGTCTACTATTTCATCGAAAACGGAATAGTATAGATCTCTGGCATTGCCCTCAAGGCCCATAAGGGCTGAGATATCATTGTAAGAATCCAGTTGACCTCGGAAATCAACCAGGCCCGATGCTGTTTTCTCTAAATTTTCCAGCCCCCTCCTGGAATAATAGGAAACTACTTTTTCCATATTCGAAATGGCCCCTGACACAAACAGCCTTGCGATCTTCAATCGCTCTACCTGATCCAAATAGTTTCTCGCCTGGGCCAGGATTACCGCACCTGAATTCAGGTGCTCTCTCGGGTAGTAAGTCCCGGAATAATAGCCATAATGGTTGAAAAAATGCAGGATCAACTGCATTTGTGAAGCAAATTCAAGGAATTTCTTGTTCAGGCTGACTTCTCCGAAAATTAATATCTCATCGGTTGTCTCAACCGGTATATATTTTTTCCCGCTCTCACCTTTCAGATAGACGGTGTTGTCCTTCCTCCCCAATTCTCCTGATGACATCAAATAAAGGGTTTTTCCCATTTCTTCAACTCCAGCACCATTCGGAATAGGCACATTTTTTACAGAAACCTGTCAGTTTCAATGGAGGTGGTTGGCGACCTTCCGCAATTATTCTGATCTCTTCATATGCTTTGTCCAATAAATCTTTAAAAGCATCATCCAGAACGACATGTTCGCGTTTTTTCTCTTTCGGGAAAAGTAGTTCCCCTTCGGCATATATTCCATCTTTAGACAATTCATAAAGGTAATGAGCCAGCTGCATACGAGAGGCTTCCCTTGCCCTCCTAGATTTTTTGACCTCTCCTATTACAAGGACTCCATCCTTTTCGCGGACGATATCAAACCGGCTGTTCCCTTTCTGAACATCATGGCTATCCCGGGAGTAACTGTTTCTGTCCAATAACCGGCCAAGAAAAAGATCATCGTGCTGGCGATCTGGTTCGATACCCCGGGCCATAAGCCAGACCTCTCTTTTGCATATGAAGTAATACCAGACAAGAGTGCCTCCTATGCGGGGTGGTTCAGATAGATTAATCAAATCGATCAAGTCCTCAAAAACAACATAGGGAAAAATCCCCCGGCTCCAGCAATGCCAATCCTGCTTCACGGGAATAAAGGTCAGATTTTGTTATTCTCGGGATAATGGCCCCCGAGGAATCGGACATTTCTGAAGCCAATTCGAAGGAAACAGGCACAGTGAAAAATCCGAGCAATGACATAAAGCGCTTCCTTTCCAGGAAGTCCAGCCTCGCCATCCAACTCCTATTAAGATAAAGATCATAGAGATAATCCAGCCCTTTAGGAGAAAAATGCCTCAAGATTTGCAAGGCCTTTTCATCCAGCAGATCTTCTCCGAAAGGAACAAAGACATCAATCTTGTAATTATCCCCGCCAAATGGTTCAATCCCTGATAGGGCAGACCACTCTCCCTTGGCAGCCCGAAGGATCTTTTCAAGCCCCCCTGTAGAAGGATTGCGAGTTTTCAATCCCTCATAGTAATCCAGAACTATCCCTTCCGACTCGTCTTCTTTCCAGGAGGTGTGGCTTGACAGGCAACGATCCGTTTCTTCTCTGGAGATCCTGTTCCTGTACACCCATTGTCTTGTTTCCTGTTCGCCTTCCCTCAAAAAAGGGAATACATATACTTCGGCCATATCCCCTTCTGCGTGACGGTTCGCCCTTCCAAAAGCCTGTATTATCGAGGGTGTAACCGGTATGGCACGAAATATGCATTTAAAACTTAAATCTACCCCCGCTTCAAGCAACTGGGTGCTGATCACCATAACCTTTTGGTTACCGGTTAGAGTTTCCCTTATCTCCTTGATCCGTCCTGCCTTGTGGACAGATGTCATTGCACCCGAAAGGAAGAAAATTGATCCATCCGCATTATATTTTGATTTAACAATCTTATAAACCAATGCAGCATCTTTGATAGTGTTCATAATCACTGCGACCGAACCTTTTTGATGCAACCTTTCCATGGCCATCTGCGCGACAATGTCTTCACTGCAGCCCCCCTGAAGAACAGTTACTTTATAGCGACTTGGTCTTGGCTCGATTCTCGGGGCAAGGGGGATCACATCTAGAGGGGAATTAAGGGGGGGCATTGTTGCTGTCGTGAAAAGAACCTTCATATTCAATTCAGCCGCCACAGAACTTAACTGGTAAAGAAAGGTCTGCCAGACCCCCCAATCAATTATCTGCGGTTCGTCAATAATCACAAAGGAATTCCGCAGGGCCTTGAGTCGCATACTTTGCTGGGCCCTGTAAGGAAATATTGCCCTGAAAAATTGATTGTATGTTGTCGCCACAATAGGAGATTGCCACGATTCCATCGCCAGATACCAAGCATCGTCGATTTCCTGTTCCTGCAAGATCGACAAGTGATGATGTGTCATTACTTCCGTACCCGTTGCCATAGTTATTTCCTGAGAGGCCTGAGACAGTATGGATAGATAGGGCGCGACATAAATAATCCGGGACGTTTTTTCCTTTGCACAACTATCGAGGGCAATGCGCAAAGCGCTCAGCGTTTTCCCGTAGCCAGTCGGAAGGATATTGCTGAAGAATTTTCGATCACAATATGAAATCCACGAAGAATATACTCCCTCCTGAATTTTCTGCCTTGTCTCGACCATACGACTGGGAACTCCAATTCTGACAACTTCACGGGCTCTCAGGTCGCAATATCTCGAAAAAAAATCGAGAGTCTCTCTAGCTGCATTTGGTTCGAAGCGGTTTTCTCGAATTTTGGCGGCGTCGAAACGGTCCGCGGAGATCAATCTCGATGTGTTGACGCGAACATTAATTTTAGAGGCCTCTTCATATTTTGAATCTGATCTGTCGATCCGGGCCTTTATATATCGAGATGCATTTTTTCTCCATATTTTCCAGATTTTTTGATTATTGTTCCAATAGCTGTCAAAATCCAATTTTTCACAGCGAAATTCCGGTATATATTGCTTTATCAGCACCATAAGGCCATCAAGATCGATCTCTTCGAAGGTGTCTTTTTCAATATTTCCAAACCACGGAGGATCTTCCATCAAATCCTTCAGAGCCCCATGATGGCTCGCGACATCTATTGCCAGGGAACATGACATCCACTGTAATCTATACCGTGATTCGCCCACCTTCTGCCACTTTTCCAGTAATGCTGCGGAAAAAAAGAAGAAAAGCGCAGATCCAAGTGGTGAGTGCCAGGGAGATTCTTTTTCTTCACCCTTTATGAACCTTTGCCATGATATGCGGGCTTTACCCGCATCATGCAGTAGGCCGGCGAGAAAATTAAGCTTCTCTTCTTCTCGGTTGCTTGACGGATCGCCCATCCCCCTAGCTACTGCCAGCAAGTGATCCACCAGGGGATTAGGCGACCCATCCTGACTGTCTGGGCGCGCGATACATTCGCTAAGGGGTATCACCATAGACACAAAATCTCTCCATAAACATCGGCAAAAATAAAAGATATTGGGCAGGTTTCTCTTTTCCCAAGAGGAACAAACTCTATCGGATCGTCCTTATCGCTGTAGACAAAGTCTATTGTGTTCTCAAATTGTCTCTCTCCAAGATATCGGTACTGCATTCCACTTACCCTGTTGTAATAAATATTTTTCCGAAAAGACAATGAAGATATAATTCTTGTCGGAACTATTGTTTTTGTTATTATCCGGTCACACCAGGTAACTTCAATGCCTTCGGTCATATCAACAAATTCAGGGAAGGTCAGGCAGAAAGCACTGCCAAGGTAGGTATGGTAGCAACTCTGCCCACTGGAGATCTTCTCCGCCAAATCTTCAATATATTTACCGGTGTAGTAGATACGGTAGTATGGGTTAACAATGAACTCCACCGCTGTTGGCCTGTTGAAGCTGTTTGTTCCACCACTCTCAAATCCCTTCCCCAACATAGACATTTCCTGTGTGCATGTAGAGATGGGGCTTAAAAGACGAAGGGCTGTAAAATTACCGGCATCGTCTAATTGCTCCATTCCCAGGACAGAAGCTAATAAACCACGAAGCGCTGTTCTGGAAATAAAGGGATATGTCGCATGGGTCCCTGTGGTGTCAGGCCTCCTGAAGTGTCCTAATTTTCCTTTCAGGTCGAACACTAATATCTTCAACCTAGATCACCATCGCTAAAATGGAATTAGTTTAATTCTTTCAGGTCTAGAATCTGAGATGCTTCAATATTCCCCTCAATTGTAAAGTATTCATTGCAGGCAAGCCTTATCCGGGATATCTCATTTTTATTTTTCCCGAGTAATTCGGCAAGGGGGGATATATCCAAACTGACATCCGGCAGAGACGAAGGAGGGTTACCTCCCAGCCACTCCTCCCATCCCGGTTTTATCTTAATATAATCTTCCAGGAACCCTATCCTGAAAAATGGGTCTTTGTATTCCACATGCATCAAAAACAGCGGTTGCTGCGTTCCTCTGCCTCTTGCCTGTCTCTGTTGGGTTCCCCACCATAGCCCCTTTAAAAGGAGATCCACGTCTTCTTCTGTCATCCCCGTATTTTTTGCAATACTCGCATTTATAATTCCTGGCATAGCAAATATCGCAAATGGCAGAATAAAACTGCGCCAAATTGTGCCTTGTTCTTTTTCGTCTCCTGATTTCCCACCATCTTGGTCTTTTTCGCTCGATGGCATTACTGTTGTCCCCTGAACATACTTTGTCTCGACCGGATGTAGAGAATGAGCCCAGCCAAACTGCACCGGCCCAACCTGGTTAAATTTCTCTTTCTCAACACTGTAGACCAGACCAAAAATCCTTGCGTCAAAAGCAACTTCAAGCAGGTCTCTTTTTTTCTGAAGAATATCTATCTTTCCCTTTTTGCCCCCCTTTTTACCCTTTTTTACCTCTTCTTCTCCTTCAGTTTCTTCTGCTTCCAATTCTTCCGCCTTTCCGGAATCAACTGTTTTTCCTGCTCTGTTTAGTATTGAGTTGGCAAGACTTTTCCGCCCCAAAAGTTTGTTTCCCGAGTCGTATTCCTCCCGGCAAAAAATGAAATTATTTTTATTACTCCCCCCTTCTGGGAAACGTGCCAGTATATAATCCCTCACATCCCTTTTAATACTCACGTCCGAAAGAGATATCCGCCCATCATCTTCGCCGAATATGCGTCTTGCATCGCTTTCATTCAATGGATCCCTATTGGGAATACCGTCCTTTACGCACTTGATAAACAAAATTTCAGAGCTTCTCGCCGTTGTCATTATTTTCTTTCCTCCTTAATTTGAACTTTAATTATTCAAGATGTATCCTGACCAAAAAGCTGACATAAAATCATCTTCTTTGTTTCTGACATCTTCCTTAAATTTTCCAAACTCCAGGAGGATCAGGGCTAACAGTTTTTTTGTGACTTTTGTCATGTGAATATCTCTCTGCAGGGCAATCTCGTTCATGGGGACCAATGCTCTTTTCCATAAAGTCTCCGGTTTAATTCTGCTGCCAAAAGTCATGACACGATGTTTAATAAAATCTTTTCCTCCACTTTCGTGCCAGTATTGATTCGAAAAACTCCTTACAAGCCAACCTGCGGCGAAACCCAGCTCCTCGTAATCCGTAAGGATTTCTCCTGACAGGTCCTCCTCAGATTCAAACAGTCTGGCAATATCCTTCCAGTCTCTCATGCTGGCTTTCCTCCCTATATCCAAAATTTCTTGATCATAACGGTATAAAAATCGGGAAAATACGAGGTAAAATAATACTTCTTCCTTTAACTTTCTAAGAGCATATCCATCGGGAATTTTTATTGAAAGGTCAGCCATTCTCCGGGCTGTATTGCTGATAAACCTCTTTCGAGAAAGGGGGCGATGGTGCACTACTTTCTGGAGGCTGTCCCAGATATATGAACCGCCGTAAGCATTGGTTAACATCCACGGGATCGAGAAGTAACAATTTCGCATAAACGAAGCATCTTTATCGCTCCGCTTCGAAAATATCCTTTTTGCGGCTATTTCGTAATAATCTACAACCTCCCTCGACAGATCAGATAACCTGGAAAGCGTGGAGGGGAGAATGTCCTCTATCTTTGCCCTAAGATGGATATCCCCTCTAGAAGTGTCGCCTGAAAAATAGATCAAGTTCATTAAAAAATCCTGACTATCAAACCCTTCCGGGAAGCAGGCCTCAAAGCCGGTAATGGCTTTGATATGGGCTGCTTCCTTGCCTCTCTTATCAATTTTTTCTTCCATCATCAAAAAGAGACTCTCCGCAAAGTCCTCAGAAGACAAAGCCTTATTGTCTGGCTTATCCAGTATTGGCAGTACGTAACCGCAGCCGTAAATGGGCGTTGATTTCCCCCGTCCTGCGGACTCCCTTCCTCCAGGGCTAGAGACAGGGGAGAATATTTCTTTAATTAAAAAGTTTTCCAGCGGTCTGGTTAACTTCTCGAACACCGCCGCCCCGTAGACCATAGATTTATAGCATTTCGGGCACATAGCAATCGATTTTACAAGTTCTTTCTCTTTAAGTTCCATCGGCAGGGGACAGCCCCAAGTCGTCGTAAACCAAGGCCAAGATTTACAGTATGCTGAAACTAGGTCGTTTTTTTCATCGCAAAAGCTGCAGAGTCCGTTTTTGTTTTCGCCTTTTTCCCGGCCTTCCGCAAGTTTCGACTCCCAGAACAGCTCCAACGTTCTCAGCAAATCCGCAACAATAAACTTATCTGGATTTATTTTGCTGGGAGCCACCAAAACATAGTTTTGATCCCCTGGTTCCGGCTCTGAATCCCAGAGGCAAAAAGGGCTATCTTTCCATAGGCCTACCAAAGCAACAAGGCCAAGTGTATTTTCTTTTGGGTTGGTTGACACTACAACTTTTTGGGATCCTCTGTGCAGAGTTTCTGCAATACATTGTGCTTTGGGAACTTCCTTAATCCCAACCGTTCGCCGCATACGTTCGGTGAGAAAACTTTCCGCGCCTTCTGCCCCCTTTTGAATTTCCTCCCAATTCCTCTTGAAGGTTAAATATACGGGGAGACCATATGCCCCTTGGGGCTTTATTGGATTCCCCCCAGTAGGCCATACAAACGGTAGCGCGTTAACCAGGCTGTAATCTGGTTCAAAAATCATTCTCTTGGCTTTTTCCGATGCCTTGATATATTCGCCCCATTGCATGGGGTCATGCGCGACACAGTTTCCGGCAGACTCTACCTCAATAACGAGAACATTGGAGAAAAAGTTTTTTGTATTAAGTTTGTTTGTATCGGAAACCAGTTCTATTATTTCCCCCGGTAATCCCCCCGTTTCCAGTATTGGACGTCCAAGCCTAATCAGATCTGAAATTAGCATCAATACCCCCCTCTTCCACATAGCATCTCCACGCATCCCCAGCCGCCGGAATTCTTTGCTCCAAAACCGGCATCCAGACCCACTCTGATGAGTTCTACAGGACCCTTAATTCGGAAAATACCCCACCATCCTTTTATTGGTCTCGGGTCTTCCTTTTTGAAAAGGGCAATTTGCTGACGGGGTGTTCCTATGGGTTCTATGGATATTTTCCCTTCAGGGATAGAAACATTTCGATTGACAAGACGATATTTTTTTACAAGATTCTCATGAATCTGGTTTTTAAATTCAGTCTCGGCAGGTGAGTGGTAGACCGTATAGGGTGAGCCGTCTTTTCGGTACATTGTTGAATAAGAGGTGATAGGGGAAAGAGCTTTTACCTTGATGTTTTCTGTTAGATCTGGCTCTGGCAGTACGTGAATCCTTGTACATTGTATTTCGTTGTTGCCTATCCTCAGAGTTTGGTTCAAGAGTGCTCCGTTCACCAGATCCTGCAATATTTCCGAAACAGGTGACGCGAGGACAATAGAAACAGGGTTCTGGAATACTATACGATCCTCCTCTATCCGAATTTTTTTGGCCCTTGGCCAAGAGAAAACAAAAAGCTTAAATCTTCTACCTTCAAATTCATATCCATGATCGTGCAAAAAGGCAGATCTTTTCTCCGAGAACAGATTGTAAATAAAACCCTGAAATAAATGGAGGTTAACTTTGGGAACAACAAAGTGTTCGTTTCTATATGTCTCCAGAGAAAGTTCTATTTTCATTTGCCTTCCTCCGAATGATTATTTCAATTTCTATAAAATTCTCCGAATACACAATAATATTGGCGCTTATGCATAGTCAAGGTAGTATCTTGATGAAACGAGTCTACAGCGAATGAACACCATTTCAGCTTAGATATTAAAATCGTAAATTTCAGATTTCTTGTTCAAATCAGTCACTTTAATATCGGCAGAAAAGGGCATTCCTCTTAAAATAAGAGGTAGTTTATCAGCTATAGAAATTAATTTCTGACTCTTTTCCGTCCGCTGTTCAACATCAGGTTTTGCAGTCCCTCTTCACCAACGTCTCTCCTCTCGTGCTGCATCTTGCCTTGCCTTTCGCTTCGCCTACCGAATTCCATGGTCTATTGAAGTAACCGACAACTTGTCGTGTTGATATACATAGAAAAACCGGAGATAAATGGCCCTCTATGGTCGTAGTCGCCAGATACTGACCTTTCCGGGATGAATGCCTTTGTTGGTTCCGGTAATTTCAGTGGCGTCTAATCGCCCGAAGCAAGAATAATACTCCGAAGATCGCCGCTTTTATGCTGAGGCTGCGGAAAAAAATCCTTCTAATTATAATAAACCAAACTGCAATTTTGTCCATTAGAAATTTAAACCGGATGTTATCGTAGAATAATCTTCGCTACATTTTCTCGTCGGACTTTCTGTTGGGAGGCGGTTTATAAAGAGGCTTGGATGGGGCGCGGAGTCTGGCACAAAGAACGTTTGTAATAGGAGGGTTGGATTGCAAGAACAGTCGCTCTCGTCGCTTCGACCCCGCAGAAGCGGCGGGATCTTGTCCTCGGGATGACAAGTCCGAAGGATTTGCCCGATAGTTGTGCTTGACAATTGTTTCAATTCAAATTGTGTGAGCATAGCTAGATCAATTCTCGAGAACTTTTTGCATGCATCTGACGGCAAAGAGCGGTATGTTAGTTACCCATGATTCTTCCCTGTGATCGGCCATTGAAAACCGTAGGGCCCGCTCAATCCCGAATTTTCTTGTGAAATATTTCAGGCTCTTGCCCTGGAGGTTGACAGACGATTTTACTTCTATCGGTACAATACTACCCCTTCGCTGGATGACGAAGTCAACTTCTCCGGTCGACTTTTCCGCGGAGTAATAAAAGGGATGGATCCCCAGGTCGGCCAACAACTGCACCAACACGTACTGCTCCGCCAGGCTGCCCTTGAATTCTCTGTATATCCGGTCTCCTTCGAGGAGAACCTTGATGTCGACGTCTCCCATGGCTGTCAACAGCCCGACGTCGTGAATAAACAGTTTGAAGGCCGAGATGTCCCGGTACGCGGCCAGAGGGATACGCGGATTTGTAATCCGTGACACTTTTATCACGAGACCGCAGTCCACCAGCCACTGGATAGCATCCTCATAATCCTTTGATCGGGACCCTGGCCTGAGATGCCCGTAAATGAACTTGCTGTTTTCTTTTGAAAGCTGGGAAAGGATACTCCCCCAGACGAGGCGGGCCCTCTCTGTCGTATTGGGAATGATATGTTTGGAAAAATCCTGTTCATAAAGTCTTAAAAGATCCTTCTGATAGGACCTGACCTCCCTATAGTCCCCTGTCTCCACAAAGGTCACTACGGCTTCCGGCATTCCACCGACGAAGAAGTATTGTCCGAGCAATGTAGCATACCTGTCCTTGAATACCTTCATCATTTCGAAGTCGCAATTTTCCAGCGTGGAAAGGAGATCCCCTTCCCCCTTAGCCTGGAGAAATTCTGGAAAAGTCATGGGATACAGGTCCAGGAGTTCCACCTTGCCTACCGGAAAAGAGATGGCGCTATGATGGGCTAGACCCAGCAGCGACCCGGCGGCAGCGATCGGCAATTCCGGTCTTTCTTCATGAAAATACTTCAAGGATTGAATGGCTTTCGGCACTTCCTGCACTTCATCGAACACCACCAAGGTTTCAGCGTCGATCCTGGTACCGGTCTCTATCCTGAAAGCATCCAGCAACCGCTGAATGTTGAAGTCTCCCTTAAACACCTCTTCCATTCGGGGGTTGTTGTCGAAGTTGATATATGCAATCCTTTTGAAATGCTTCTCACCTAAATGTTTCAGTATCCAGGTTTTCCCTACCTGCCTGGCTCCCTGCATGATGAGCGGCTTCCTTTTCGCCTTGTTTTTCCACTTAACCAGGTTTTGCATGATCTTACGGTCCATGAGGCCACCCCCGAAAAACATATTACATTTTTTAGTCGGACTTTTCAACAAATCCAGCATTTTTTCGTCGGACTATCCAAGGTTTCCTACATTTTTTCGTTCGACTTCCTTTTAGATGGAAGTTGATAAAGAAAGGCCTGGGATGAGAGGGTGTGAAGACTGTCGGAAAGCGCTGTCGGGGAAGGGTGTCGGCGGTCAGGGATTTATTGTCCCTTGCCGTCCATCCTTCACGACTTTTTGCCCAGCTCCACCTCGACCCTCTTGTACTTCACGCCGGGGAGGGCGTCGGTTATCCTCCAGCCCCTCTTGGAGAGGACGCGCCCGTCCAGGATCACCACCCTGCCGCGGTCGCTTTTGCTCCTTATGAGCCTGCCGGCGGCCTGCTTCAGCAGCAGCTTGGCCCTGGGAAGGACGTTCTCGTAGAACATTCCCGGGCCCTCGAGGGCCTTCCTGGTGACCAAGACGGGGTCGGCGGGGTGCGGGAAGGGTATCCTGTCAATGATGACCTGGGTCAGCCCCTCGCCGGGGACGTCGATGCCCTCCCGGAAGGAGACGCTCCCCACAAGGACGGAGGAGAGGTCCTGCCGGAAAAGCCTCAGCAGTTCGCCCCGGGGGAGTTCCCCCTGTTCGAGGACGCGGTAGGGGTGCTCCTTCGACCTCAGCCGTTCCGACACGGCCCGGAGGAGCCTCAGGGAGCTCAGCAGGACCAGCGTGCTTCCATCGTTGTCGTCGCACAACTTTTCGGCGATTCGGGCGACGAGGTCGTCGTAACCTTCGTCGGTCACGGAGAGGCCCAGGTCGATGACCCAGATGGTCATCTGCTCTTCCAGGTCGAAGGGAGAGTCGAGGATGAGCCTCTCGGTGGATGCCAGCCCTGTCTCCTGCTCCCAGAAGGAGAAGTCGTCGCCGATAGCCATGGTTGCCGATACGGCCACGAGGGCCTCCAGGGGCCTGGCGAAGAACCAATCGCCGATGAGGTCACCGCAGAAGGTGGGCGAACTGTTTATGCCCCGGCCGTCCCACCAGTAGGCCCACAGGGGGTAACGGTCCACCCTGGCGCACCAGCCGGTGGTATGGGAGATAGTCCCCACGCTGTCCCTCCACTGGTGAAGAAGGGCCACCGATTCCCTGTCGTCGGCGCCGTTTTTCTCGGGCGGCGTTCCCGCGGCCTTGAGTATTTCCTCGGCGAGGCCGAGGAGGGTGCCGGGGTTGTCGGGGGGAGCCGACTCGTCGGTGAATATCTCGCCCTGGGGGACCTCCTTCTTCCACCGGTGGAAGAGCCTCTCCGACTCTTTTTTCACCTCGTCGGCGAGGAGGGCCAGCCCCTGGCGGTCGTGGTCGGAGATCCAGTCCATCCTGGGGAAGACCCGGGTTTTCGCGAAGTCCATGGTCCTGGCCCACTCCTCCCCCGTGGCCCTCATGGCTGCGGCGGACCGGGCCGCCTCGGTGAGACGATGGGCCTCGTCACAGAGGATAGCGTCGTAGGGCACGGGAAATCCCCTGCCGGTGGAGGCGGAGTAGGAGAAAAAGAGGTGGTAATTGGCCACGATGATGTTCCATTCCTGGGCCTGCTGCACGACCCTGCGGAGGAAGCAGCTCTCCCTGAAGGGGCAGCCGTTGCCCCTGCACGCCTCGGAGGCGGCCGAAAGAGCGGATATGACGGGGTGACCGGGGGGAAGGGCCAGTTCGGAGAAGTCGCCCGTTTCGGTCTTCTCCATCCAGGCGACCAGCTCCAGGACTAGGTCCGGCTCCAGGTGGGCCAGCAGTTCCCTTTCGCCGATCTCCTTGCCCCTCAGCCTGCAGAGGTAGTTGGCCTTCCCCTTGATGAGCCCGAAGGAAAGGTCCTTCACGCCCAGGCAGTCGCACAGGTCGGGTAGGTCCCTTTTGACGATCTGTTCCTGCAGGGGGATGCCCGAGGTCAGGAAGAGGACCTTGCGGTCCTCCTCGAGACACCAATACAGGGCCGGCACCAGCAGCGCATGGGTCTTGCCCGTTCCGGTGGGGGCCTCGGCCAGCAGGACGCCCCCGTCGCCGGTTTCCAGGCAGTTCATGACCCTTTCGGCGAGGATCTCCTGCTGGGGCCGGTGCTCAAAACCGGTGAAACGCTGCGAGAGCAGGCCCTTTTCCGAAAATATGTCCTTCATGGAAGGTTTACTCAAGGGCAAGGCGCCTCCATCATGAGCAGGTGCGAGACCTGTGGATCATCCTGAAACCGCCGATCCACATGGCGGCCACGATCCAGGTGGCGGCCATAAAACCGCCGAGGCTGTTCGTCAGCAACAGGTAGTTGAACGCCCCGTGAGCGACAACGGGAACAAGGAGTATCCTGGAAAGGATGAAAGGGGGCCCGGTGGTCATCTTCTGCCGGGCCGCCTCGTAGCCCATCGCGAGGCCACAGAGGGCGTGGAGGGGGACCGAGAGCAGGGCCCTCCATCCCGCCACCGCCCAGGGGTTGATGGAACCCACCACGTAAAAGAGGTTCTCCATGGTGGCGAATCCAAGGGCCACGCTGGTCCCGTAGACTATGCCGTCGTAGCATTCGTCGCATTCGTTTGAAAGGATGTACCTTTTAAGCGCCATCCACTTGCAGTGCTCCTCGACGAGGGCCACCCCAAGGAAGGCGGTCAAAAGGGGTGAAAAGGCGAGGGGCCCGCTTATGATCTTCTCCACGAAACCAGCGGGGAAGACGAAGAGCATCCCCCGCAGGAAGGCCGAGAAGACCAGGGATAGCGGCTCCGGTTCGAGGTAGTCCTTGTTGTAGAACCACCACAGGAGCGCCAGGCCCGGCGCCACCGCGATGGCCGCTACAAGTCCCTTCCCTATCTCCAACCCGTTGCCCCCCTCTCGCAAGTGTTTCGTGATAGAATGTGCTGGTCCCATCCATGGGTATAATATTCACCGCTAGTTGCGGATAACGCAACAGCCATGGTAAAATGTGGCCTGCTGTAAAGGGGGTGACACGATGGCTAACACGAGATCCGCCCGGAAAAGAGTGCGGACGTCCGAAAGGAACAGGATCTACAACCGCTACTGGACCACCCGGTGCAAGACCAGCGCCAAGAAGGTCCTGGAGGCGATAAACAACAACGATGCCGAGCTTGCCCTGAAGAGGTTCGACGACGCCCAGTCGGCGCTGGACAAGGCGGTAGTCAAAGGCGTTATTCACCGAAACACGGCTGCCCGAAAGAAATCGAGGCTCACCAAGGCCATCCGAAAAATCCAGGAGCAGGCCTAGGGGTTCCTATTGCTTTTTTGGGCGCTTCCTTTTAAAGTCCTTCCGGCCGCGGGAGTCCATTCCCGCGGCCTTCTTCATTTGCCCGGCAAGGTCGAGAGCAGTTTGAATATTTCCAGTTCAATGCCGTCCCACCCGCGCCCCAGGCCGCTCTTGGCGGAGGCGCTCAAGGCGGCCATGGCCACCACGAAGTCGCGGAGCGCCCTCCTTGGGAAGATCGAAACCGCCTTCTTTGACTGCCTCACCTGGAAGGGTGTCGACTCCAGGGCCGATTCGACCGCCCTGGCGAGCGACGGCGCCGCCCCGGAGAGGTACAGGGCCAGGCGCATTCTCTTGTGGAGCGCGCTGATGATCTTCAAGGGTTCCTCCCTTTTTCGGAGGAAGGAAAGGGAACCGATCACCGCGGGGACGTTGCCCTCGCAGAGGCCGTCCAGCAGGGAGAGCATCTGCCTGCCCCCCTCATCCACCACGAGGTCTTCGACCAATTCCACCCCGATGGGCTCACCGCCGGAGGCCAGGGCGAGTTTTTCAATTTCCGAGAGGAGCTCCACCGCGTCCTCGGTCCATTCGACGAGCAACTGGGCGGCCTCCCGGGAGACCTTTATCCCTCGCTTCCTGGCCTCCCTTTCCAGCCAGGGCACCCTCTCGCTTGGCCAAAAGGGCGGCCTGACAGGCCTCCTGACGCTGAGCAGGTCTTCCGGCAGCGAGTTGAGCCCGGGAGGGAGGTCCTTTTCGAAGACCAGGAGACAGGCCGTGGCAGGGCCTGACCGGAACAGCTCTTCGAAGGGGCCCTCCGGGAAGGGGCCCTCCGGGAAGGGGCCCAACTGGTCGGCCTCTTCCACCACGAAAGCGCGCAACTCCTCGAAGAGCCCTCCCGTGTGGAGCGCCCCGAAAAGATCCTGCCATTCCTGGCCAGAAAAGCGCTCAAAGGTCTCATAGCCCTTCTGGGCGAGCTCCTCCTTGCACTCCGCCAGGAGATCCCTCTGGGATGGTCCCGAACCCGTGACAGCGATGAAATGTATCAAATCTAACCCTTCACCACCACGTTGACCAGTTTGTCCGGCACGGCGATGATCCTGACGACCTCCTTGTCCGCCAGGCGTCTTTTTACGGCGGCGTCGGCCATGACCGCCTTCTGCATTTCCTCAACGTCCATGCCGGCCGGGAGATCCACCTGCTCTCTCACCTTGCCGTTGACCTGGAATACCACGGTGACCCTGTCGGGCGCCAGGGCCGACTCGTCCAGGCAGGGCCAACGGCGTTCCGACACGAGACCTTCCTTTCCCGTCATCTCCCACAGTTCCTCGCAGATGTGAGGGGCGATGGGCGTGAGCAGCGTCAGCAGGACCTCCACACCTTCCCTGAAGAGGCGCCACTCCCGTTCCGAGGAGGGCGAGTAGGCACCCAGGTCGTTGGACAGTTCCATTAGCCTGGCCACGGCCGTATTGAACTGCTTTTCCTCCTCGATGTCCCTGGTGACGCGGTCTATGGTGTAGTGGATCCTCCGCTTGAGGTCCCTGTCCTTTTTCTCTCTGAGGACATCCATGGGGAGCGTCTCCGTCGACGCTTCGCGGAGGCCGTCCAGGTGGCTCTCTACGAGCCTGTTGACCCTCTGGAGGAACCGGTGGGCACCCTCGACCCCCTGGTCGGACCAGTC
>LSQX01390021.1_pt3 | contig 16082 bp, 14 predicted proteins | sample 654561 | NCBI WGS metagenome assembly LSQX01 (sample SAMN04489861, study PRJNA283612) | anaerobic digester metagenome | isolation source: 4 biogas reactors fed with cattle manure at either 37C or 55C with and... | place: Denmark: Kongens Lyngby | collected 2014 | reverse complement strand
AGCTGATGAGCCTTCCAGACAGAAACTGCCCCTGTCCTATATATTGATTGCCTGTTACTTGGCGGCTTTTTCCCTTTCCAATTTTACCGGTACTGATTTTCTTTCCATCGCTTGGGAGTCCGGGGCGGTAACTACAGGCCCCATCTTGGTTCCTTTTGTCATGGCTCTCGGACTTGGACTGGCATCAGTTCGCGGAGACAAAACATCGGAAGAAGACAGTTTCGGTCTTGTTGCTCTAACCCTGATCATACCGATTATCGCCATGCTAATCTTAGGACTTTTTTTTACCCCCTCGGGCGGCAGCACTATGGAAGTGCATGAACTGGGGTCGTTAGCAGACATAGTTACATTATATGGCTCCAATATCGGTAAATACTTTAGGCAGGTAGCCGTGGCGCTGTTTCCCATGCTCTTGCTCTTTGCCGTCTTTCAAATGTGGAAGCTGCGATTAAAAACAAAAAAAGTTTTGCAAATAGCTGCAGGCACAATCTACACCTACTTTGGACTTGTTTTATTTTTGGCCAGTGCAAATATTGGCTTTATGCCCGCAGGGTATCTTTTGGGGGGCATCCTCAGCCAAAATGCCGCCGCCATCATCTTGATTCTTGTTGGCTTTGTCATTGGTTATTTTGTTGTGGCCGCAGAACCGGGGTTTTCGTTTTAAAGAGGCAAGTTGAAGAGGTTACGGAAGGGGCAATTTCCAGTAAAGCAATGGGCATCGGGCTGTCCGTTGGAGTAGGTATTTCAGTAGCCTTAGCCGTGATCCGCATTTTGACGGAATGGTCCATTCTATATTTTGTTATACCTGGATATGTACTTGCCCTGATCTTGACATTTTTTATTCCCCCTCTTTTCACCTCCATAGCTTTTGATTCCGGTGCAGTAGCTTCAGGCCCGCTGGCGGCAACATTTATGCTTCCCCTTGCCATAGGTGCCAGTGAGGCTATTGGGGGCAATATTTTTACCGATGCTTTCGGCATTGTTGCCCTTGTTGCCATGACGCCGGTTGTTACTCTTTCCTTGTTTGGTTTGGTTTATGCCATTAAATTGAAACTTGCTGAAAAAGCAGTTGTTGTTCCGGAGGAAGATGCAATTGTCGATTTAGATGACCCTACGGAACAAAACGATTAGGTTGCGGTACAAACAAATTAACCTATTCTGCCTACCATATAGATTGAAGCTTGTTGCTTCGAGTGCAAAAGGAGGGTTGTTGATGGAAGACAGTACAGTGACGAAATTGGAAGCACTAATAACGATAATGGATTATGGTTTGCGGAATGTTTTGTCTAAAGTGTTTAGTAGGAGCAACATGCCGTTGCTTTTGCTGACTCATGGATATGGTTCGGCCAAGTCAACTATCTATGACATACTTGGTTATGGTGGACCAAAGAAAATTGTTTCGCTTAGCATTCAAACGAAAAATATGTCGCATTTTATTTTAAGGCAGCTGCAAAAGGAGATAAATTTTGGCAAGCCGGGGACAGGAATAGCCTGTACAATAAGTTTAAGCAGTATCAACCGTGTTCTTTTAAAGACTCTACAAGAGTCTGAAAAGCATATGCAGATGGGAAGTGAGGGAAAGATGACCGCTGCAGCAAAAGAACCCTATCATTTAATCATTGCCATTGTTAATACCGGCCATTTTGAACAAGTAATGGAGGCCGCCAAAGCGGCCGGAGCCACCGGTGGCACGTTAGTTCATGCACGTGGTTTAGGTTCAAAAGAAGCGGTAAAATACCTTGGCATTACTATTCAACCTGAGAAAGACCTGGTCTTAATTCTTGCTCCAAAGAATAAAAGACATGCCATTATGGAAAGCATTACCCGCGAAGCAGGGTTAAATACCCCCGGAAAGGGCATTTGTTTTTCCCTGCCGGTCAATTATGCGGTAGGCGTTGACGCGCTTCTGGAAAATAATGACTAGGTTTGAGGCTACCGGCATGCCGGGTAGGGAGAAGGATAAGAGGCATAAAGAAAAATCATGGAGGAGGTTTTTTATCAGTGGCCTTTACGGTACCCGCCCGCCTCCCGTCTTATCTTGCCCTGACCCAAAAGCTGTGGGAAGAAAAATTGCAGCAGGCACGCAAAATGGCGTCTCCATGTGTCTTATGCCCCAGGCAGTGCAAAGCTTTGCGCCGCCAAGCCGGCAAGGAGCCAAGCCTGGGAGTCTGCAAGACGGGAGATAAAGCGATCGTGGCGAGCTTCGGACCGCACTTTGGCGAAGAGCCGCCCCTGGTGGGGACAAAAGGTTCCGGGACCATCTTTTTTTCCTACTGCAATTTAAAGTGCATTTTCTGCCAAAACTACAGCCTGGCCCACCTGGGAGAGGGCCGGGAAGTCGGCGACCGGGAATTGGGTGAAATGATGCTTGAGTTGCAAGCCATGGGCTGCCACAACGTAAACCTGGTTTCGCCTACTCATGTGGTGCCCAATATCTTGGCTGCTGCAAAGCATGCGGCGGAACGCGGGCTGCAGATTCCTTTGGTATACAACACCGGCGGCTATGATTCTCTGGAGACGATCCGCCTTTTGGCGGGCGTGGTGGATATTTACATGCCTGATATGAAATATGGAGAGCCGTCTGTGTCGGCAGAATATTCATTGGCGGCCGACTACCCGCAAGTAAATTTTGCCGCCGTGAAAGAGATGCACCGCCAGGTAGGAGATTTGGTACTGGACCCGGAAGGAATTGCCGTCCGCGGCCTTTTGGTAAGGCACCTGGTTTTGCCCGGCGGCTTGGCAGGAACCCGAAAGGTGCTGCAGTTTATTGCCGAAGAAATTTCCGAGGATACATACATTAACATCATGGCCCAGTACAGGCCCAATTACCGGGCTGTCGGTCACCATCTGCTGGGGCGAAGGATCACGGCTGCAGAATATCGGGAAGCATTGACTTTTGCTTCACAGCTGGGGCTTACCAGGGCGCAGGCCATGTAGCAAGCGGATAGTATTTTTTATTGTACGTATTCTGCGCTTCTGCCTTACTCCCGTTATTTTATTTGGCGACAACTGCCTGCAGGTGCTTACAGGATATTTCTGGCAGTAAACAAGTCAACTGCAGCCTGACGTCCAAAGCACCTGAAGGGGTATCCAGGAGAACCCGCTGCCTGCGGGGCCCGGAATCTTTTGTGATTGTATGTGTATTGCCCAAAAAATCGGTATATGTCAATTCAATCCGGTAAGAAAAAGTAAGTATCGCTATGGTCGACTGCTTCTCAGGCAGAGGAATGTGCTTTTTCTTCAGGGAAGTAGTGGTAATTTTGCAGGAATTGATTGTTTTAAGTTTGCCGGGCAACAATAGTTTTAGCGTGTTTTTGCTGCACTTGGAACAATTGGCCAGTACCTGCTTTACATCAAGACATTCAATCTGCACATGTTTTGCCTGGGCGGGCTGTTGGTACAGTCCTTTGGGGGATTGGCAAAGCACAGGAATCAGCAGAGGCGCTTTTTGCACGATTGTATAGGTGGCACATTCCTCCACAGGGAGGAATAATTCTTCTTTTGGCACAGTAACCCGGAAGATATTGTTTTTATTCGCACTGGATGATGTAAAAGGCATACGGAGACCTGCCTTTTGTTACTGTATGTAAGCCCAGTTTTAACTGGGCTTCTTTGCTGATTTAAGGTTGAGGCTCATCAATCATGCCGACAAAGACCAGATCCACTTCAATGGCCTGGTCTTGGGCCACATTGCCCGTATCACTTGGCAAATTGACCGAGATTTTTAAAGTTTCGCTGCTTTCAAACGCCAATTCACGACCCGCGGCAGGTTGTTCAATCAAGCCTGAAATGGGACCGCTGTAAATAACTTCAGGATTGTCCGGATCATCATCTTGAATGTGAATGTTCAATTTGTCCGCCAAAATTTGTGCTCCGGCTGGACTGGTATTAGGGCCGGGTTGCCAGTCGGCGAAAATAAAATAGCGGGCATCGGTACTTCCTTCATTGGTAATTACCAAATCTTCCGGCCCGGCAGATTCACCGGGAACAAGGTTTGTTTCGCTAAAAATTGGAGCTGCAGGGACTGTTATTGCCACATTTGCCGTACCCAATGCATTGTTTTGGTTTAAACTGGTAATCGTAAATGACATTTTAACAGAACACTCCTTGTATTTATTTAGATCCATCCTTTTAGAAGCAAGGACGGTATGTAATATTATATGGTGCAGTAGACAAAATGTTATGGAGCGCCGGCGGCTCCGGGCATTGCGAATACCACCCTCATGCATGCAGCTGTCCCCTGTACGACTTCAGGGGCAGCTTGGTGCTTGAGGGTGGTCAGTTTTTGCCGGCTTGCCCGGTTCATGGAAAAAATCACATAACAGTTGTCGGCAATGCGGTGCTGTGCCCAACCGTATTTGTTAGGCACAATTACGAGCACAATAATTAGTCTGGCAACACATATTAATGCTGCATGTTACGTTGTAGAATTGTTACAAAAAGATTTAATTTATTAAAAAATTTAATAAGACACGTTTTTTAGATTTATTGCAACATTGCAAGAAAAAAGGAAGGAGGCGTTACGCAATGGTAGACGTGCTTAACTACGGCAGTACTCCTTTGGAGTGGCCGTTCCCGGTGAAGTATGACAAGGAGAACAGAATCGAAACGGACGTACTGATAGTCGGCGCAGGCGTCGCCGGTGCCATGGCAGGTCTGATGGCTGCCCGCCGCGGCGTGCGGGTTGCAGTCGTCGACAAAGCGCCCATTGACGTCAGCGGCAGCGGCGGTGCGGGGCTTGATCACTACGGCGGCTGCTACTCAAACCCGGATTGTGCCATCACGCCGGAGGAGTACATGGAACTGGCCAAGGACAATCCCTTCGGCCTTGACCACAGGACCTACATTAACTTTAAGGGTGCATGGGACAATCTGCTGGAACTGGAAAGGCTCGGCCTGCGTTTCCGCGACGAAGAAGACGAGTTTGCCGGCGCACCTTTCCGCGATGACAAAACGAAGATCATGTATGCCTACGACTACAAGACAAAAGAGACAATCAGGCTGCGCAGCGGCGCCTACATCAAGAAGTACATGCGCGATGCCCTCGTGAAAGAAAAGAACGTTCAGCTGTTCGAGCGCGTCATGATTACAAGGCTGTTGACGGAAGGCGGCAGGACTCTGGGCAGAATTGCCGGTGCGACAGGTGTCAGCGAGGTGACCGGTGAGTTTTATGTTTTCTCGGCCAAAGCTGTGATTCTCAGCACGGCTGGCGTTTCCATGCAGGGGACAAGTACGTGGACCTTCAACTCTGAAATGTTTGGCAACGGTTACAGGTCTGATCCGCGCAACACCGGAGACGGAATAGCCATGGCCTGGCAGGTCGGCGCCGAAATGAACAGCGAGGAGCAATTCGGCCAGGCGCTTAACGTGGGTCCGTTTGGCTGGCCCTGGTATGCAATTGGAAACCCGGACAACACCTGGCACGGTTGCACGATAGTCGACAATAAAGGCAAAGAAGTGCCTTGGGTTGACGGGCTTGACCAACCCATCTCCACGCTTGAAGAACGCTGGCTGCCGGGTAAAGGCCAAGTCTATATGGGCTTCCTGCGTCCGATCCCGTTTTTCGATCAAAAGCTGATTGAAAGCGGCGAGTATGAGTTGCCTTTCTGGGCGGACTTGTCGGCTTTACCGGAGCATGAACGGCGCGGCATCTGGGGACTGATGGTCGGCAACGAAGGCAGAACCCGCATGGCGGTGTATGACTATTTCAATAAAGCCGGATTTAACCCGGATACCGATATGCTGCAATGCCCTGTTATGAATCCGGAGAGCTATACCTACAGACGTAAAGACTGGTTTCAAGGCGAGCCCAATATGGCAAGATTCTGGAAAGCCGACACCCTTAAGGGACTTGCCACTGACTGGAACCAAATGACGAACGTACCCGGCCTGTTTGCTTCCGGTTCGGAATCCGGCCAGGGCGGTGCTCCGGCAGGCTCTTCCGGTGCGTATGCCGGCAATCGGGCTGCCGAATATGCAATGGAAGTGCCACGCGTTCCTATTGAAGAGGCACAAGTGGCTGCCGAGAAAGAGCGTGTTTACGCGCCAGTAAAACGGGCGGAGGATCCTGAGGCGCGTATTAGCTGGAAAGAACTTTGGATGGGACTCAACCGTGTTATGCAGCAAGATTGCGGTGAATTTCGCACAGAGGCGACATTGAAACACGGGCTGATGTGGCTCGACAGCATCAAAGAACACGAAATGCAGATGACTTATGCCCGCAACCCGCACGAACTTGTCCGCGTACTTGAGTGCGAAAGCCGCATCACAGTCGGCGAGGTATATTTGTACCTTGGCCTTGCCAATGTCCAGAGAGAAAGAGACGGCGTACCCCGTGACAAGGTTATGTTTGTGAAATATGTTGACGGCGAGCGCATCTTAACCTTCAAAGAAAAAGAGTGGTGGCTGAAACCACCATACGAACCTACGTATCTGGAAAACTATATCAAGTGCAGGTCGAAAGAACCTGTTGATTGGAGGCATAAGAATGGCTGAAATTCAAAATAAGGCATACTTAGTGCCCAATCCAATTGCACCTACGCATACTGTGACGATTGATGCGAAAAAGTGTATTGCTTGCAACAAATGTACCGAAAAGTGCCGTATGCAGACCATTATGCCTCATCCCGAGAAAGGCAAGCCCCCGCTTCTCATCTACCCCGACGAATGCTGGTTCTGCGGACTGTGTGTTGAAGCTTGCCCCAAAGGTGCCATCACACTGCACTACCCGATTAATCAGCGCTTGTTCTTTAAGCGCAAAACGACCGGGGAAGTCTTCCGCATTGACGGCCCGAACGCCCCGGCGCAAAGTTATTTCAAGCCGCCGGTTGGATGAGCCCGAATCTTCTCAGTTTGGGCCGTTCTCAGCATGCAGTTCAAGAAACTGGAGGAGCAAAATGTTCAGATATATCGTAAAGCGGCTGTTACTGATAATACCAACACTGTTGGCCATTACATTTGTTGTGCAGCTGTTCATCGTAATCACGCCGGGGGATCCTGCACGAATGCTCGCCGGGACTCAAGTCTCGGAAGAAGAGGTTGAACAGTTGCGTATTGAAATGGGCCTGAGGGACCCGTTCCTTGTCCGCTACGGCAACTATATGAAAAAGCTCTTTCATGGTGATTTTGGCACCTCATACAAGACGAAGAACCCGGTTTTGGAGGATTTGCTTAGCCGCTTTCCCTATACGCTAATGCTTGTTGTCATCAGCATGTCCATAGCGATCTTAATCGGCATTCCTCTCGGTATTTACGCAGCAATAAATCAATATACGTGGAAGGATAGCGCGGCGAACTTTGCTGCATTGTTTTGTGTGTCAATGCCGCCCTTCTGGCTTGCGTTAATGCTTGTACAATTGGTGGCCGTTAAACTGCGCCTGCTGCCGCCGTCGGGCATTGAAAGCTGGACCGGCTGGATATTGCCATGTGTTACGAATGCTTTGGCTTATACAGCGTCAATTGCGCGGCAAATGCGGTCGAATCTGCTGGAAGTAATTCGCCAGGATTTTGTTACAACGGCGCGGGCCAAGGGGCTGCATGAGCGAAAAGTACTGTACAAACATGCGCTGAAAAATGCGTTGATACCAATCATTATGACGATAGGCTCCATCACCGGTTTTGCCATGGGCGGTTCTATGATTACCGAGATCATCTTCGGTATCCCGGGAATTGGCAATTATACACTGACGGCACTGCTTGCCAGAGATTATCCGGTCATCCAGACAAACGTTCTTTTCATCTCCACGCTCTTTTGCATAATCCTGATGCTGACAGACGTGGCGTTTGCCATCGTGGATCCGCGCATACGGGCGCAATATGCCCGCAGTGGGCGCAGCGGGATAAAGCTGGGGTTGCCGAAGCTGTTTAAGCAATTGAGGAAGGGGGACGTGCAGTCGTGAATGTAAATGAAAACATTGTATGGAAAAAACGGTCACGGCTGTTTGAAGTATGGCACAATCTCAAAAAAAATAAAGTTGCGGTTGTGTGCCTGTTTATTCTCATTGCGGTGTTCTTGATAGCAATATTTGCCCCCTACATTGCTCCTTACCCGTATGACAAGCAGGACTATAACGCCATCTTTCAGCCGCCCAGCAAAGAGCATCTTCTTGGTACGGATCAACTTGGGCGTGACATCCTCAGCCGCCTGATTTACGGTGCCTCACAGTCTTTGCAACTGGCGGTGGTTTCAACGGCGATTGCTTCCGTTATCGGGATAGCAATCGGTGCAATCGCGGGTTACTACGGCGGCTGGGTGGATAACCTGACAATGCGTTTCTTTGATATTTACCAAAGTATACCGATGTTTTTGCTGTGCGTAACGTTGGCGGCTGTTATGGGGCCAAGCTTGAACAATGCAACTCTGGCCATTGGCATTAGCATGATCCCCGGGCCGGCACGGATGATGCGCGCGTCGATTCTGTCGGTACGCGAGATGGAGTATGTCGAGTCGGCAAGGTTAATCAACGCAAGCAATACGCACATTATCCTGAAGTATATCTTACCCAACTCGATAGCGCCGCTTATTGTCTTCACAACGATGAGTATGGGCATGAATATGCTTGCAGGCTCGGCCCTAAGCTATATCGGCTTGGGTGCACAGCCGCCCATGCCGGAATGGGGCGCCATGGTTTCCGATGTGCGCAATATCATGCGCGACCATGGATATCTTGCGTTGTATCCCGGTGCGTGCATCATGATCGTTGTGCTGGCGTTCAACCTGCTGGGAGACGGGCTTCGTGACGCGCTTGACCCGCGGCTGAAAAATACATGATGAGCCGAGGAATTGAGGTATACACATGACAGACAATAATGTTATTTTGGAAATTGTTGACCTTAAAGTAGAGTATCACACTGATGAAGCCGTCATTCATGCCGTAAACGGGGTAAACCTTATCGTCAAAAAAGGGGAGACAATTGGGCTTGTCGGCGAGACAGGTGCCGGCAAGACGACAATTGCCCGCTCGGTTTTACGGATTTTACAGACACCGCCGGCAAAGTTTTGCGGTGGAAAGATAATCTTTCAAGGCCAGGATCTCATGGAACTGTCCGAGAAGGAGATGCGAAAAATCCGCGGCGGAAAGATTGCCATGATCTTCCAAGACCCGATGACGGCGCTCAACCCGATCGAAAAAGTCGGCGACCAGATTGCCGAAGCAATCCAGCAGCACAACAAGGTTTCTCGCATTGAAGCCATGGATCGTGCGATAGAGATGCTTGAAAAGGTTGGCATCCCCGGATCGCGGTATATAGAGTATCCGCACCAGTTTTCCGGAGGAATGAAGCAGCGCGTTGTTATTGCCATGGCGCTTGCGTGCAACCCGGCTTTGCTGCTTGCAGATGAGCCGACCACCGCGCTGGACGTAACAATTCAGGCACAGGTTCTGGATATGATGCGCTCGCTGAAAAATGAGCTGGGTACAAGCGTCGTGCTTATCACCCATGATTTGGGTGTCGTGGCAGAGATCTGCGATTCTGTTGCCGTGGTTTACGCCGGGGAAGTCGTCGAATACGGCACGGTGGAGCATATTTTTGAGCACACGGCGCACCCGTATACGATAGGCCTGTTCAATTCTCTGCCGAAGCTCGATACCAAGGAGAAGCGGCTGCGCCCGATCAAAGGGCTGATGCCTGATCCCACGAATCTGCCGGTGGGCTGCAAATTCTGTGATCGTTGTCCCGAAGCACAGGCAGTGTGCTTTGAGACCGCTCCGGAAGTAAGAGAGATTGCACCAGGCCATTTGGTAAAGTGTTTATTTAGGGGGGCCGCCGATGTCCATAATGCTTGAAGTTACTGGTCTCAAGAAGTATTTTAAAGTCCGCGACGGCTACCTTCATGCTGTTGACGGAGTCAATTTCTCGATTGAGAAGGGCAAAACGCTTGGTGTAGTGGGAGAGTCCGGTTGTGGCAAGTCGACCCTTGGCAGAACGATCCTGCACCTCTTGAGCCCAACAGCGGGGAAAATTGTGTTCGAAGGAGAGGATATAACAAACCCCTCAAAGCACGAACTAAAGCGAATTCGCGAGAATATGCAGATGATCTTTCAGGACCCGTATTCTTCCCTCAACCCGCGCATGTCTGTCAGTGAAATTATTATGGAGCCGCTTGTACTGCAAGGCAAACTTGGCAAGAACGAAGTCAGGGAAGAAACATTGCGACTCATGGATGTGGTTGGACTGGCGGGACGCTTTGTCAACGCATATCCACACGAGCTTGACGGCGGGCGGCGCCAGCGCATCGGTATGGCACGGGCGCTTGCGCTCAAACCAAAGTTTATCGTCTGTGACGAGCCGGTTTCGGCGCTGGACGTCTCAATTCAGGCACAAATTATCAACCTGTTGCTTGATCTGCAGGAAGATTTGGGTTTGACCTACATGTTTATCACGCACGATTTGTCTGTCGTCAAGTACATTTCAGACGACATCATGGTTATGTATCTTGGCCAGATAGTTGAGAAAGCGCCTTCTGACGAACTGTTTCGCAGTCCCTTGCATCCTTATACGCAAGCTCTGCTTTCGGCCATACCCATACCCAGTTTGCGGAACCGCAAAGAGCGTATCATAATGCGGGGGGAGCTCACATCACCCGTTAATCCGAAACCGGGATGCAGATTCAAGGACAGGTGTCCCCACGCATCCGCCGAATGCTCACAGGATCAATCTTTACTTAAAGTCTCCGACGATCATTTTGTCGCATGTTGGAAGTACGATTCATTATAAAAGCATCTATGGGCCGTATCATAAGAGCACCATTATTATTTAAAAAAATAAAAGGGGGAAGAGAAATGAAGAAGAAAGTTTTGGCGATTTTGCTGTGTTTAGCACTGGCGCTGTTCATGGTCGCCTGCGGCGGCGACAAAAGCACGGCACCAGGCAACAATGACGGCAGCAACAATGTTAACAATGACGGGGGCAATGAAACGGTTGTCGAAGACAAGGACACGCTAAACATTGCCATCACGGCAGATGACGGCACGCTGGCAATCGAGTACATGACCTCCGGCACTTACTCCGCCATGGCAGTCGTTATGGAGCAACTGTGGGACGTCGACGAGGACGGCAATGTTATTTACGTGCTTGCCGAGAAGGTAGAACAGCCTACGGATTCCGAAATGATAGTTCATCTCCGCAAGGATGTAAAGTTCTCAAACGGCAATCCTCTAACAGCGGAGGACGTACTTTTCTCCATTGATCTATACAAACAAGCAGGCGCAACGGGCCAACCCAGAACACAGACAATTGACCAGGAAAAAACAACAGCCATTGACGACCATACAGTTCATATAGTAATGCCTGCCCCCAACGTTGCCCATTGGCAGATCCTATCACAGTTCTTTGTTTACGATAAAGAGTCCTACAACCCTGATACAGTCTCCACAAAGCCGATCGGCACGGGGCCATACATGGTTAAAGAGTATGTGCCCAACAGCGTTCTCAAGCTCGAGCGCAATGAAAACTATTGGGGTCAGAAACCTGACTTCAAGTATCTCAACTTTCAGGTGCTGAACGAACCAGCGCAAAGGGTTAACGCACTGGATACCGGCATAGTTGATATCTCACCCATCGCCATTGAGGACTCCGATTATGTCAAGGGTCTGCCCAATTTCCACCTCAATGAGCGTCTCACAGGCTACTATATGGGCTTGAGCTTCAACTTTGGCGTGAAATCCTTCTTCCATAAGAACCCTGATGCCCGCAGGGCATTCGTTCACGCAGTGGATCCGGAAGTAATCAAAAATGTTGTCTATTTAGGCAAGGCGGTAATCATGCATGCAGCCGTTCCGGACATTTGCTTCGACTACGAAGACAGATTCAACAATATGGATGATACTTACAAGATCGGCTACAATCCTGATTATGCAAGGCAACTGGCCGAAAAATCCGGACTCAGCGGTCAGACAATCAGCATGATTACCAACGGGTCAGCGGAACAAACCAAAGCGGCGGAAATCGTTCAATCCATGCTCAAAGAAATTAACGTTACGGTTGAAATTAGAAGCTATGACCCCGCAACTGCATGGCAAATGGCTTATGACCCGGATGCAGATCATGACTGCGGCATCCTGTCCGGGATCACTCCCAACAGGGTCGTAGGCGACCTCTTGCTCAATGGTGTGCGCTACTCACCGACACTGACAATTCCCGGCTTCTTTGAGAACAACGAAGAATACCTGGCCCGCGCACCGCTGGCAATGAGCACCCTTGATGAAGCCGAGCGCAGCGAGATCCTTTACGACCTGCTTGGCCAGTATGAGCGAAATGTGCTCTCCTTCGCCCTGGTTAACCCGTATAACTACACCGCTTTTTCAAAAGTTATCGACCCGAGTTCCATCAGGTTCTCGGTCGGCACAGGCTTTATCCGCTTCCAAGACTTGAAAAAGGCGAAATAACAAGTAAGATATGCTGAAAAAAGTAAATGTGGTTCTCGGGCTTATGGTGGGTCCGAGACCACATTTACACTTTCCCAGCCGAAGAAACCAACCAGCCAAAGCGGTTATTGGTCCAAGGCATCCGGGTATTGCTGCAGCAGCAGCATGCAGGAAAAGAGAAGATGCGCCCGTTCCTTCGGGTCTTCTATCTGCTGCAGCGACACGATGCTTTTGATTATGCCGAGACGGTACGACAAGGTGTTGCGATGGATGAACAGTTCGTTGGCAGCGGCCTTGATGCTCTTGTTGTTGCGAAGATAGGCTTCCAAGGCCGGCAACAATTCAGTTCCATTCTTTTTATCATAGTTGTAGATACGCAATGCCGCCCGGTGACAAATAGATTTCAGGGATATGCTTGACGCTAAGATATTGGCGACATGTTTGATCATCGTTTCCCCGTAATAACGGATACGCTGATTCTGATTGCCGAGCCCTAAGGCGACACGGCAAAGGGTGTGCTGATTGGCAAGCTGATAAAAATCGTTGAAAGGCAGACTAACGCCGAACGAAGCGTTTGCCTTAATTAGTTTTTCTTCAAGCAGATGGGCATTGGCGAAGATGGTTTCCCGTGTGTCATTGTGGACAAGCAAAAGTATTTCCGTATCTGTCTTGACAGCCACACTGTCGGGGAAAATACTCTCATATTTCAGCATGTCGGACATGTCGCGATTTTTGTCAATCAGCTCCGACATGGTGTCGATGGTGATCAGGATATAGTCATCATCTATCTTCCAGCCAATTTTCGAGATGGCCGAAGCAACAACCGCCGGGTCGATATGGGCATTTCTTACAGTCAAAAGAATGATCATGCGAATATAATTCATGATGTCGTACGATGCGCTGAATTGCTTGGTGATATAAGGCCTGACCATGTCTGACAGGTAATCCAGTATGTATTTTTGATAAGGCTGTATTGGTTTCAACAGGCCGGCAACAACCATTGTGGCGACATGCTTATCACCTTCAGTGAAAGATAATAGCATAAAAGACGGCGTAGTCTCGCTGGCGGGAAAATAAAAAGATTTATTGATGTTATTGGTGGGGTGCCAAATATCAGATTTCAATAAAAAGTCCAGAACTCTTTTCATGCCGGCCGCCCTGTTTTGCTGCAAATCAATTTGGAGGCGACTGCTGCATTCCAGCATGCCGCATTGAGAATCAACAAGCATGACAGGGTTATTAAAAAATGAAGTGCAAGTATCAAGCACTTGCCTGACCGGCGCGTTGGTAAGTATCTGCGAATACAGGCCCCATTCAAGACGGTGCATGGAATTGAAAAGATTTTGAACCTTGTTAAATAAGTCATACATATTGATATCGTCCGGGTAAATCAAACCGTTGACACCATGAGTCTCCAGGTAACGCCGGGCGTTTTTTCCTCCGCCGACACACAACAGATAGGCGGGCGGGCGTGAAACATTTTTCAGTTTATCCCAGGTTGTAATATAAAGGTGGTCTGTTACTGCAGGATCATAATTTAAGATTGGAAAAGGACGCATGTCAAAAAAGCAAACTTCATGTTCAGTTTGCCCGCACACAAATTCAGGATTGATCCCCAGTTCATTTTCAATCAGCGCGAGATTAAGTTTCATTATTTTATTCTCCGTTGCGCCATAATGTATGCGCCACTATCATAAGATGTAGTTCCCCAGGCACATCTTGTCCAGTGGCGTATGCATGAAGGGGGATAGTATTTTGCTTTTACTATCCCTCTTTTAATTTTGCCAAAACTATTTTACATGAAGTACCGGTAAGTGTCAAACAACATCGGCACCAACAGGTTTGTGGCAGGTTTTAATAGTTACCTGTTTTTTAAATAAGCTCTTCTTTTTGGCATTCTCCGGATACTTGCCGCATAGTTTCAATTGTCACCAGTATTTTAATTACATGGTACATGACTCCAGCTCATAAGCAAAAAAAGGCTGCTTTTAACCGCTGCCCGCCTTTCTTGGGTTTGCTTTACATTCCGGCAGATTTGGCTGTTGAGTGCCCGCCTGCTATTCTCCGCACCTAGTTTAATTGGGACAAAAATTTCCACCTGCAAGTGATTAGGTGGTTCAATTTTTAGGTTTGGACTGGATAATTGAGGAAGATGCAATGAAAAAAAGCAAGGCTGCTGCAGTGCCAATAAAAAAGCTCGTACTGCAGCAGCCTTTTACTGCGTTGAGGCTAAATGATGGCCAGAATTATAAAGTTGAGGATAAAGAGAAGAGTGGAGACCAGCAAAATCGGGTGAACATCATTAAATTTGCCTTTAACAAATTTCACGATGCAGTAGAAGATAAAACCTGTGGCGATGCCATAGGAGATACTGTAACAAAAAGCCATAAAAACACCGGCAAAGAAAGCAGGTATTGCTTCGTCCAGATCATTCCATTTGATTTCAGTAAAAGAAGCCATCATCATGATACCGACCACGATTAATGCCGGTGCAGTTGCTGCCGCAGGCACTATGCCGGCTACAGGAGCGAGGAAAATACAGATTATAAACAACACCGCTGTTGCCAGGCTGGTCAGGCCTGTACGGCCGCCTGCACTGATGCCGGCGGCACTTTCCACGTAAGTTGTGGTGTTGGAAGTACCGAAGAGAGCACCAATAGAAGTGGCAATGGCGTCGGCAAAAAGAGCTCTGTCCATTTTTGATTTAAAGCCCGAGCTGCTTTCCATGGCTTTCTCATCTTCGGCGCTGAAGATGCCGGTTCTTCTGCCGGTACCGATGAAAGTGCCGATTGTATCAAAAGTGTCGGTCAAACTGAAAGCAAAAATTGTCATCAACACAAGAGGTATTTTGGCAGGGTCGGAAAACAGCGAAAGCAGGCCTTCTCTGCCCAAAGCGGCTCCGAAGGTTTTTCCCAGGTCGGCAAAGGCCGCGCCAAGACTACCGGTTGTCCCCAAGGTGGAAATGTCAACAACCCGCATAGGAATGCCTATGATTGTCGTGGCAATGATACCGATTAGGATTGCGCCCCTTACTTTTAAAATGAGCAGGACGACGGTTAAGATTAGACCTATCAAAGCAAGCAGAACGGTGGGATTGTTTAAAGCAACCAATGCAGGCACAGCGCTGGCATCGGCTATAACAGTGCCGCTTTCTAAAACAATATTATGACCGGGGTCTGAAGTAAAGTTAATTAATCCGGCACTTTTGACGCCAATATAGGCAATAAAGATGCCAATTCCGCCACCAATGGCATGCTGGAGGCTAACGGGAATTGCTTTAATGATTAATTTGCGAATCTTGGTAACAGTAATAATAATATTAACAAGGCCGCAAAGAAAAACCATTGCCAAGGCTTGCTGCCAGCTAAAGCCTAAAGCAAAAACAACAGTGTAAGTAAAAAAGGCGTTTAACCCCATACCGGGAGCTTGTGCATACGGCACATTTGCAAATAAGCCCATCACCAGAGTCCCAATTGTTGCTGCAATAATCGTGGCAAGAAAAACGGCATTCCATGGCATACCGGTCTGGGATAACATTGCCGGGTTTACGAAAATTATGTAGGACATGGTGAAGAAGGTTGTCAGACCCGCTATAATCTCAACCGGTACTGTTGTGCCATGTTCCTTCAGTTTAAAATAATTTTCCATCAGCGATCCTCCTTCGACTTTTTTGAAACTTAACTCTTTTGGCCAATAAAAAAGCAATTAGTAATACCA
>LSQX01377577.1_pt1 | contig 16082 bp, 12 predicted proteins | sample 654561 | NCBI WGS metagenome assembly LSQX01 (sample SAMN04489861, study PRJNA283612) | anaerobic digester metagenome | isolation source: 4 biogas reactors fed with cattle manure at either 37C or 55C with and... | place: Denmark: Kongens Lyngby | collected 2014 | reverse complement strand
CTAAAAGCCAGCCAGTTGACCGGGATGATCAGGACAGGCATGATCGACATGATAGCTGCCGCAACTGCTGCCGGCGCATTTTGGATAGCCAACAGCGAGAACCCAACCCCCAGGACCGGTCCAAACAAAGCCCCGGCAGCAGTCATTCGCACAGATTGCCCATCATTGAGAAGTACACGCAGCTTTTGCCAGTGGTTGCCGATCAGAAAGAACAGGATGAAGCCAGCGGTCGATGCGATGATGCGCACCTGGGTGGCTGCAAAGGGGTCATAATCCCCCATACCCTGTTTGCTCAGGATCAGGCCAACGGATTGACCTACCGCTCCCATCAGACCGCAGAAAACACCATAAGAATTTACACGCAATTTCAGATTTTTCTTTTCCCCGCGAGTCAGAATGACCACAGCGATGCCTGCCAGAGTGAGGGCGATGCCCACAACAGCCAAGGATACCAGGCGCTCACCAAAGATAAAGTAGCTTAGTACACCCGTCAAAACTGGGGAGAAGCTCATCAGCAGCAGAGTAATGCGCGCGCCGATGCGCACATAGGCTTCGAAAAGGAAAATATCGCCGATTACAAAGCCTACCACACCGGAAAGTGACAGCCAAAACCAGGCGGAAGGCGAGGCGTCGGTTGCAAAGGGATTTCCGCGGTATATCCATAGGAAGACGCTTATCAAGCCCAGGCCGAAGATCATGCGCAAAAAGCTGACCGCCAGCGAGGTGGTACGTTTGCTGGCACGTTCAAAAAAGGTGCTGGATATGACCCAGAAAAAGGCAGTCAGCAGCGCAGAAAATTCACCGATATGGCTAGGATTCATGGCAGGTTCCTCAAGGGCGCAATCTTATCACGAATACGGACTTGGTGGGGAAGGGGGGAAGTGATAGTAGATAATCGACAGTCACTCAACCTCCGACTGCGTCAGGCGACATTTCTTTGATATCTTTCGAATTCACAAGGCGCTCATGCTATAATTTCTGATCATGGCTCTGGAATTCGGAAATAATTTGGCAATCACATTAACAACGAGCTTGAGCACACAGGCTTTCAAAGCGACATCTCTGATTTTCCCCCTGGTTTTTCTGGCTGTGATGGTATTCATCGGCCTCAAACATTTTGATTTTTCCCTCCTGAAAGACGCATTCAAGAATCGTTGGCTTTACATTCTGACTTTATTGGTCCTGCCTTTCCTTTTTGCGATTGTTAAGCCATTTGACGGACAGATCCTGGGCTTTAGTGGTGAATATTTCAGCCCGATCGTACCTCTATTGAGCCTGCTGCCAATTTTGCTAGCAGTAGGCACTCTTAGTCCCCTGTTTGGTATCATCCTGGGTGTTGTGACGGCCGTGGCACAAATGCTGGTGTTTGGGCAAGACCTCTCCGCGATGTTATTTTACCCTGGCATGGGTCTGCTCATGGCGGTCCTCATCAACGAGACACCAGAAGATACGAGCAACTGGCGGACCATCATCAACAAGCTTTTTGAAGCTGGAATGCTCAGTCTTCCTTTTTGGATGCTTTGGCAATTTAACCTTGGCTTTGTACATGGATTGAGGGATGTGATTGCCATTCTTAGCCAGGCAATCTTACTATGGGTCACTCATTTGCCGGAACTGATCATCTCAGCGATCGTGCTTTACTTCTTCATCCGCTTTCTCAAGGAAGAATGGAAACCAAAGACTTTTCTCATCAGCCAGGGCCTCGGGAGCATTTTTAATGCTGTGATTGCTCAAATTGATGAAATGAGTAAGGGCAATTTTGACTATCTGAATCAGGCTCAACCCCGTACCAGCGGCGAAAAAGCGGTGTTTGACTCGCTCGAGAACCTGCGTCGCAGCATGCAGGTTCGAACCGACACACAATCGCGTTTGTTATCCCTCGATCCAAGCCATTACTCCCGCGAAGGATATGACCTGGTCATGTCTTCGATCCTTCGAGCGGCTCTTACCAGAGATGCAAGTTCGGCTCGAATTGTTTTGCTCGAGGCATCCCCAGTCAGGAATAAACCAGAAATGAGGCTGCGGACCGGGCAAGGAGAGCAAACTCGAAATTATGCCTATCTTGATACGTTGATTCTGGAAAAAATCGCGGATCAGGAGCAATTGGTACTCAGTAATATTAAAATCGACCAATACTTTGGGTTGACGCCAGGCACACCCTATCCACAGGCGTTGATTGCCTTACAACTGAGTGGGGGGGCATCATCTCAGGGGATCCTTTGGGTCGGGTTTGAGCAAAATCATTGGATTAGCAACGAGGAACTTGAACTCTACAAAGAGCTCGCTTTCAGGGCTTCAGCTACCTTGAAAACCAAGGAACAGATTGTGAAAGTTCAAACAGAGAAAAGCTGGCTGAATGAGTTGCTCAACTCCATTCCAGACCCCATACTGGTAGTTGACTCGAGTGGGACAATCCAGTATCAAAACCTTGCCAGCAAGGATTTGATTGAGGATTCACTCGGTCTGACGAAAAGCGGACCAAAAGGTCAGCAAATTATGCAATCCCGACTTATTGAACTAACCCAAAGTAGTAAGGCAGCCAAAGAACGAAATAAAACTATCACATTGGGAAACCAGAAGGAATATGGTGTTGATGTCTATCCCGTCAAAATGGAAGGCAGAGATACCGGTACGATCATCTATCTCAAAGATTATCAATGGATAAACCAGGCGAACAAGGAGAAGAACGAATTCGTAAGCAACATCAGCCATGACCTGCGTTCACCGTTGAAATTGATGAAAGGCTACACCAGCCTGATCAAACATATCGGGAACCTGAGCAGCCAACAGGAAGTGTTGGTCAACCGCCTGGAAGCAGGAATCGAAGATATGAAACGCCTGGTCAATAAAGTACTTGACATGGAAAGGTTGGATGCTGATATCGGTTTAATCTATACTACCTTCGATATCAAGGAAATGATCAATGAGACCATCGCCATGCTAAACGTCCAGGCGCAGCAAAAGAAAATTGCAATCAACACAGATTTGGGGACAATTAAAGCACCATACATTTCCGCAGACCGGATCTTGCTGCAACAGGCGATCTACAACCTTCTGGAAAATGCGATCAAATTCAGTCCCAGGGGCGAAACGGTTTTGATTAAGGCCGAGAAAGACGCATCCTGGATGCACATCACCGTACAAGATCACGGTAAAGGGATTGCTCCACTTGATCAGTCCCGCATCTTCAACCGCTTCTTTTTCATAGACGATGAGCCCAGTTTTGACAACCGGGGGCAGGGTTTGGGTTTGGCTATCGTGAAATCAATTGCAGAAAAACACGGCGGTAACATCAGCGTCGAAAGCAAACTGGGTGAGGGAAGTCTGTTTTATCTTGACATTCCCTTACATCGCCTTGAAGGACTGAAGAAAACGTCGTAAACTTAGACACACGCAAAGGCAATAACCGATAGTGTTGTCAATGCAACAAAGCAAACGAATTTTCGCATTCAATCAACCAAAAGAGGAGAATCTGAGGGAAAATTGAGAAACTCGATTCAAAAAAACTTGACAGAATACAGAGACTAACCCTATAATATTAGTTTGCGAAATTATTCGATACAGACAAAAACGCACTGGAAGATTAAGTTCCAGCGGGTTTTTTGTGTCTTAAAATATCCTCACCGTATTGGAGGTATGAGTGGAAACAAAAGCAATGAAAGCACTGCGAATTAACCTTGCTTCACCGGAAGTGATTAGAAGTTGGTCTTATGGTGAAGTCCTCAAACCCGAGACTATCAACTACCGTCGGCTACGTCCTGAAAAAGATGGCTTGTTCTGTGAAGCGATTTTTGGCCCTACCCGTGACTGGCAATGTTATTGCGGAAAGTATAAGAACCCTCGTTACAAAGGGATCGTCTGCGATAAATGTGGTGTTGANNGAACGGATGGGTCACATCGACCTGGCTGCCCCGGTAGCCCACATCTGGTATACCCGCCGGATTCCCTCTTATCTTGGTTTGTTGTTGGATATTTCCCGCAAAAACCTTGATCGCGTGCTTTATTTTGCTCAATATATTGTTACTTATGTTGATGAGGACGGTCGTCAGAAAGCCCTCAAACGCCTTGAAGACGAAAACAGCGTTTCAGAACGCGAACTTGGCGATCAACTGAATTTACAAATCGCGGATACCAAAAAACATCGTGACGCGCAGTTGAAACAACTTGACATTGAAATTGCCAGTGTTGAAAATGAATACGACGAGAAGGTTGCCAGCCTCTTTGAGCCTGTCATTTCCGCCGGTCAGGATTTGGAACGTGAACTTGGCGAAAAAGCTGGGAAAACCATTCGCAAAGCCATCATTTTCGATGTTGAAGGCGTGAAGCAAACCATCGTTGAGCCTGGTCAGGAAGTAACTGGCAAACATATTGCTGACGTTCAGGATCTGGTTCGCGAGCGCATGGAAACTCTCGAAAAGGGTCTCAAAGCAGAACGAAGCGAACGCATAGAGAAACTGGGCATCAAACGTGAAGAAGTCAAAGCTGAAGCAGATTTGACTATGGAAGGTCTTCGTCGCCAGTTGGATGACGAAGGTGACATAACCAAAACAGAAAATGCTCGCAAGAAAGATGAACTATATGAACTTGAGCCATTCACTTTCATGAGCGAATCACGCTATCGTGAATTGAAATCACGATGGGGAAATGTCTTCAAAGCTGACATGGGCGCCGAAGCATTTTATGACATTCTGCGTCGTTTGGATTTGGACACTCTTTCTGAAGAGCTCTGGAACGAAGCCCGCACTACCAAGAGCAAACAAAAACGCAAGAAAGCCACCAGCCGCTTGAAGGTTGTTGAAGCTTTCCGCCGCTCAACCAACCGACCTGAATGGATGATCCTAACAGCTTTACCTGTTATTCCTCCTGATTTACGTCCAATGGTTCAGCTGGATGGTGGGCGTTTTGCGACTTCGGACTTGAACGATCTTTATCGCCGTGTGATCAACCGCAACAACCGTCTTAAGAGACTGCTTGAACTGGGTGCACCCGATGTGATTGTTCGCAACGAAAAACGTATGCTCCAGGAAGCAGTTGACTCATTGATCGATAACTCACAACGTGGGCGCTTGCTCTCACGACGTGGACGCCGTGAGCTACGCTCACTCTCCGACATGCTCAAGGGCAAGAAAGGGCGTTTCCGCCGCAACTTACTGGGTAAGCGTGTTGACTATTCNNGGTCGTTCCGTAATTGTTGTTGGTCCGCATCTCAAATTATTCCAGTGCGGTTTACCCAAGACAATGGCTTTGGAGCTCTACCGACCATTCGTTATTGCAGGTTTGGAAGCCCATGGTTACACCAGCAACATTAAAGGTGCCAAGAAGTACATTGAACGCAACCGTCCTGAGGTTTGGGAAGTGCTTGAAGAGGTGATCAAAGATCGCCCTGTATTACTAAACCGTGCCCCAACCCTTCACCGCCTTGGTATTCAAGCTTTTGAACCCATTCTGGTTGAGGGCAGTGCAATTCAACTTCACCCACTTGTGACCACCGCATTCAACGCCGACTTTGACGGTGACCAGATGGCTGTACATGTTCCGTTATCTGAAAAAGCTGTTGTGGAAGCACGCGAGTTGATGCTCGCAAGCAAGAACTTACTCAAACCTGCTAGTGGTGAACCTGTCATTTCCCCAGGAAAGGATATGGTTTTAGGTGTTTATTACCTGACAATGGAACCGACAGAATCTCAAAAGGGCGAATTGCGCGTTTTCGGATCTATTAACGAGGTGCTGTTAGCTTACCAGCTCCAACAGGTAAAAGTTCACACACGTATCAAATTGCGCGTTATGACCTGGTTTGACGACAAGGGCGATCGGATGGCTGCGCCTGAGAGAAAAATCTTGGAAACGACGGTAGGTCGAGCAATATTCAACGACATTCTTTCGAATAAGATGCAGTTTATTAATAAAACCTTGGATAAGGGTGGTGTTCGTGACTTGATCAGTGAGATTTATGACACTGAAGGTCTGGAAGAAACCACGCGCATTGCTGACAGCGTGAAAGAAATCGGTTTTCGCTACGCCACACAATCTGGATCAACCCTGGCTGTCTCTGATATCACTGTTCCACCTGAGAAGAAGCAATACATTGACGAAGCCCTCATTCAGGTTGAGGAATACCAAAGAGCCTATAACCGTGGTTTGTCTTCTGAGCTGGAGCAAAACAACAATATTATCAAGGTCTGGCAAGACACAACCAGCAAAGTTGGGCAGGCTGTACGAGATCATCTTGATCCAAGTGGCAACCTTTCTACCATGGCGCTTTCCGGAGCGACCAAGGGCGGTTTTAGCCCGATCTCCCAGATGGCTGGTATGCGCGGTCTGGTTGCTGACCCTTCGGGTCGTATTATTCCAATGCCGATTCGTTCAAACTTCCGCGAAGGCCTTTCTGCTTTGGAATACTTTATTTCTACCCATGGTACCAGAAAAGGTCTGGCAGATACCGCACTTCGTACGGCAGAAGCTGGTTACCTGACACGTCGGTTGGTGGACGTTGCCCAGGATATCATCATCAACAATGAAGACTGCGGCACCCAGGAAGGTATTTGGATCAACAGAGCTGATGATATTGCCGGACAACCTTTTGGAGACCGCCTGATTGGTCGTTTGTTGGCTCAGCGACTTGTGCACCCAGCAACCGGTGAAATCATTGCAGATCGAAACGATCTGATGACGAAAGATTTAATCAGCAAGATTAACGAAGCAGAGGTTGAGAAGGTTTTTGCTCGCTCTCCGCTAACTTGTGAACTTGTTCATGGTATTTGCGCCCGCTGCTATGGCACCGATCTTGGTCGAGGTGATATGGTCAAGCTTGGTTCAGCTGTGGGCATCGTTGCAGCCCAATCCATTGGTGAGCCAGGTACACAGCTAACGCTGCGAACCTTCCATACCGGTGGTGTTGCCGCCGGCAGTGACATTACCACGGGTTTGCCCAGGGTTGAAGAATTATTCGAAGCCCGGCGCATGCCTAAAGATGAGGCAGTGGTTTCTGAGATCGCTGGTTTTGCTACAATAGTGCAATCAGAAAAGAATCCTGATCAGCGCACAGTGCACGTCGAAAATACAGTAATGATTTCTGATGAGTACGAAATCCCTTCAGATTGGGAAATCAAAGTCAACGAAGAAGACGAGATCGCCAAGGGCGCGGTTATTGCCAGCCATGACGAAACTACCATCACAGCTAGCAATGCCGGACGCGTTCGCTACGAAGGCCGCCGTGTGATCGTTTCCTACGAAGACAAACAGGAACAAATTTACGAAATTCCCACAACTGCCCGGCTGATCGTCAGCGACAGACAAACCGTTGAAGCCGGTCAACCATTGACCGAAGGCTCGATAAATCCTCACACCATCTTGAAGATCAAAGGTCGCGAAGAAACTGAGGTTTACCTGCTCAAGGAAATTCAGCAGGTCTATCGTACCCAGGGTCAGAACATTAACGACAAGCACTTTGAAGTGATCATTCGAAAGATGCTCAACAAAGTACAGATTGTTCGACCTGGCGATACCAAGTATTTGCCCCAGGATCTTGTTGATCGACTTGAGATTCGTAAAGAAAACGAGGAACTGCTTGCCAAAGGCTTGCGCCCGGCTCGTTATGCTGAAATTCTTTTGGGAGTTTCAAAAGCATCCTTGAGTACGGATTCCTTCCTGTCGGCATCCTCCTTCCAGCACACTATCAAGGTGTTGGCAGGGGCTGCAATTGAATCGAAGGTTGATCCCCTATACGGTTTGAAAGAAAATGTCATCATCGGCAAACTGATCCCAGCCGGTACCGGGTTTGAGCCTGGACGCTTTGATCAGGCTGAGGATGCTGTGGTTCCGGGTAAACCGGACATTGAAGTCGGACAACTTCAAATCTTCCCCGAAGATGAGGTTGATCAGTTCGATGAATTAGAAGACGAACATCTTTACGACGAAACCGATTTCGATAGCCTTGATGAGTTAGAAGCTTCACTTGATCCTATCGACTTAGGGGACGAAGACATCGAACTAATCACTATTGAAGACGAAGATTTGATAGATGAAGACGAAGAAGATTTCGAAATCGAACTTGATGAAGATGAAGACTTGTTTGAAGGTGAAGACGAAGATTAGTCTATAGATTTCCTAACATTACAAACACCCGGAGACCCAAAACTCTGGGTGTTTGTGCTATAGTTAAAGGTCGTTAGTACCCGAAAGAAAAATTTGAACACGAGTAATAAGTTATGACCTCTACCAACGTCACCAAAGTCAACATCAACGCAGAAATGCAGCAATCCTATTTGGATTATGCCATGAGCGTCATTGTCTCACGCGCGCTACCTGATGCGCGGGATGGCTTGAAACCAGTTCAGCGCAGAATCCTTTATGCCATGTACGACATGGGTATCCGGGATAACACTCCGCATAAGAAATCAGCCAGAATCGTTGGTGAAGTGCTTGGCAAATATCACCCTCATGGTGATTCTGCAGTTTATGATGCGATGGCGCGTATGGCTCAGGATTTCTCAGAGCGATATCTTTTGGTTGATGGGCAGGGGAACTTTGGTAGTATCGATGGCGATCCACCAGCAGCAATGCGCTACACTGAAGCCAGGCTTTCCCCGATTTCTATCGAATTGCTTAACCAACTCGACCTGGAAACGGTCAATTTTGTAGACAATTTTGACGGCACACTCAAAGAACCTTCAGTTTTACCGTCGGCGTTCCCCAATCTGCTGGTGAATGGTGCTTCAGGTATCGCTGTCGGTATGGCGACCAACATCCCTCCCCATAATTTGACAGAAGTGGTTGACGCCATCGTGATGATGCTTGAAAACTGGGATCGAATTGAGGACATCACTGTTGATGACCTGATGGTCCACATCAAAGGACCAGACTTTCCGACTGGCGGCATGATCTTACAGGATGACAGCTCTGAACCACTCTCCCAGATCTATGGCTCAGGTCATGGCACTGTAAAAATGAAGGCTCAGACAAGACTGGAAGAAATGTCCCGCGGAAGAATGCGAATCATTGTGACAGAACTGCCATTCATGGTCAATAAATCCTCGTTAATCGAAAGAATTGCTACTATCATTCGGGAAGGCGGATTGGAAGGAATCACAGATTTGCGTGATGAATCTGATCGGCAAGGCATGCGCATAGTCTTTGATTTGACGAAAAATGCAGATTACGAAAGCATTTTGACCACCCTCTATAAACGCACCCAATTGCAGAGCACTTTTGGTATCAATATTCTTGCCCTGGTTGACGGCAGCCCACACCGGCTTTCTTTAAAGCAGGCTTTACGAGTTTTCGTTGAACACCGCATTGAAGTCGTCCGACGCAGGAGTGAATTTCTTCTGCGCAAAAATGAAGAGCGTCTGCATATTCTCAAGGCACTGCGCATCGCCATTCAGAACATCGATGAAATAATCCGCATCATAAAAAAATCCCAATCAGTGGATGACGCCCGAAAAAGCCTGATGACCAAATATGGTCTTGACGAAATTCAGGCGAATGCCATTCTCGAAATGCCCTTACGTCGGTTGGCTTCATTGGAGCGTCAAAAGATCGAGGATGAGTTCAAGGAAGTAAGCAAGACCATCGAAGACCTCAAAGCCTTGTTGAAATCACCTAAGAGAATGAGGCAAGTGGTGATCGAAGAATTGCGAGAGGTAAGACAGAAGTATGGCGACAGCCGCAAAACGCAGATTTACAATTTACGTGAGGGCGAAAAAGCCTCCGATTTCCTCACCGTAACAGATGTAATGCCTCTTGAACACTATTGGGTGGAAATCACCGAAGACGGGCTGCTTTCTCGAACTGAGAGTGATAAGAACAATCGTCTTGGCGGCGAGAAAGCTCCCTGGAGCCTGATCAGAACAAATTCACACCAGACGATTTTCCTGGTGACAACGGAAGGAACCGCCGCAGCAATTGCGTCACTTTCCATCCCCGTTCAACGGGATAACAACAATGCTTTGCCTGTTCACAAGGTGGCGCCGCTGCATCCGAACGACATTCTGCAGACAATCTTTACAGTGCCAATCGACACACAGGACCTTCCGGAACGTTATGTGATCACGGTCACACGACAGGGGATGATCAAACGCTCCTCGATTAAAGATTTGCCGGGTGTTTCTGCCAGTAACTTTGTTTTGTGCAAGGTTAATGCTGATGACGAACTATTTCAGGTCATGATTTCAGACGGAACTCAAGATGTTTTGATTGCCACAGCAAGCGGAATGTGCATTCGCTTCAGTGAAACTGAAGTGAGATCCATGGGGCTTGTTGCGGCAGGTGTAAACTCGATAAAACTTAAAGAGGGCGATTTTGTTGTTGGTTCATCTTTGGTCTCTAATAAGGACGAAGTAGCACTTCTTACTCGCTTGGGGTTAGCAAAACGTATCCCTGCCAGCGATTTTCCGTTGCAGGGGCGCTATGGGCAAGGTGTGATCGGTTGGAAACTAAGTGAGGGGGATCAGATTGCGGCAATGCTAGTTGGCAAACTGACGGATAAAGGCATCAGTCATTTTAGTAAGACAGCCAGTAAAGTATTTTCGATTACTAATGCCATCAGCCGGAAACGGGCAGCCAATGGGCAAAGTATGTATTCATTGAAAGCCGGCGACGAGGTGATTGGCTTCACGACCATGTTGGACTACAGTGAATATTGGGGTGAAGAAAAAGCCTAAAGGGGGCCTAATTTTTGATATTTCCGTCAAGGTCAAGGTCTCTGGCAATACTGCGCATTGCAATAATTACGTTTTCCACATGCTGCCAGAGCTCAACCTCAAATTCCTCGGCTGCAGCTTCTATAATCGTACGGTCAGCTCCAGCAGCAAAAGAACGATCTTTCCATTTATTCTTGACTGACTTCGGGGTGAGATCGTGCAAAGACCGCGAGGGGCGAACCAGGGCAACTGCGGTAATCAGCCCAGTTACCTCATCACAGGCGTAGAGAGCCTTCGCGAGCAAGGTGGTTCGTGGGACGCCAGTGTGGTCGGCATGTCCAGCGATCGCTTCAAGGATCTCTTCAGAAACCCCATTTTCACGAAGTAGCTGCAATCCCCTGAGCGGGTGTTCCTCAATGGTTGGGTGAATTTCCCAGTCATAATCATGGAGAATCCCGGTGATTGCCCATGTCTCCTCATCCTGCTCCAGCTTTCTAGCGTAAAAACGCAGGGCAGCTTCAACACTGAGCATATGCTTGATCAAGCTTTCACTTTTAACGTAATCTCTGACTAATTGCAGCGCTTGTTCCCGAATCATGGGTTTATCCTTGTTTGCAGCGGAAAGATTGGTTCCATTTCCCCCAATACGGGCAGTGGTTTCAGGACATATACGTCCAGCCAGGCCATAACCGTGGCAAAGACCTCTCTTACATTCCAGAATATATATCGGGACCGAATGTAACGTGATTGTTCCACTGGTACACCAACAGCATTCAGCTCTGAATTTTCACACAAGAAAAGTGCACGTGGCAGATGATAGGCCTGGGTGACGACGATGATTTCGTCCAAACCAAAAATGTGATGAGCCCGGTAGCAACTGTCATAAGTGCGACGACCGGCATAATCCAACACTAGATCTTCTTCAGGGATTCCCTGGTCCAAAGCATAGGCTTGCATTGCTCCAGGTTCGTTATATGTCACTTCGGTATTGTCACCGGAGAGAAGCAATTTTTGCACCTTGCCCTGGTTGTAAAGCTTAATGGCGGCATCCAATCTGTCCTTCAAGGGTGCGGACGGTCCGCCTAGGCGGTTAAGTCCAGCTCCAGGAACAAGGACAACTGCTTTGGCTGGGACCGTATCGAGTGTATAGGTAACATCTTTCGTTGTAGACAGCATTGTCAAGCGAAGAACGCCAACCAAAAAGAAGGCAACACAAAACAAGATCGTCAGGAAACGCAGAAGTTTTTTCATTGTATAGAGGTTATCTTACCAGATCAGCAAGACGGACATCTGTGGTTGTCAGCAGGTCACGCAGTGCTTGGTAGCTGGTGTCATGAAGTGGTTCAAGTTGAGCAACTTCGTAATTTAACATCTGGCTCAGAAGGCTTTTGCCAAGCTCCTCCCGTGAAAAATTCCGCAAAAATTCGGATATACGGTTCTGAAGAGTGAGTTCCATCTGTTTGGAAACAGAAAGGTTCAAATTGGGAATAATTGGCGGGGAGATCCACAATATCGGGACTTTATCGATCACGTCGGTCAGATCGCTGATTACTTCAGAAGAAGTACGAGGATCAGCGGAGTGCGCATAGGTAACAGCATAGGAACAAACACCTTTAACGTAAAGCGCACGTATGCTGGCGCTGAAACTAAAAGTGAGTACAGGACGGGAGTAAGAAATGTTGTTTTGAGACAGATACCCCAAAGGCACCCAATAACCGGCCAAGGAGTCTTCCCTGGTCAGGCATGGCTGCATGCCAGCTAATTGGGTCAACGCCTGGACAGCAGTTGCCTTGGAGGTGTTGGTGGAGGGATCGTAAAAGGTTTGCATTTTTGCATCTTTATGCCCTAAAAACTGGACACCGATGGCAGTCACACCCAGATGGTTGGTGACAAGCAAAGCGCTAACCAAGTCTTTTTGCGAAGCAAGCAGGTATTCTGGGGCAGTTAGCCACGCCATATCAACTTCCCCTCGTTGTAGAGCCAGTTCCAGGTCGACATAATTGCCGAAAACTTGCGAGGTGAAACTGAGCGATAGCCCTTCAGTCAGATGCATCAGCACACTTTGAAGCGCTTCTGCCTGACCAGAAACGTTTTCCTGGATGATCATGCCGATCACAATTGGGTTTTCCACCGAACCCAGCGAGGCGGGTGTAGGGGTATAGGTAGGCATAGGAGTAGGCGGCAAGAGTTCTGGAGTTGCAGTCAAGAGGTTGAATTCGAGTGTAGGTTGCGTAGTCAGAGACCCGCAAGCACTCAGCAAGATCAGCGAAATGGCCAGTGCCAGGATAAAACGCATGCCAATTTTTGCCATGCATTGATTTTACCTTAATTGAAACTCTCCTACGGAAGGAGGGCTGAAAAAAAGATATGGTTTTGAATCACCGGGTAGGATGGGTAACTGACCGTCTCCCGAAGATTGTCGTATTGATATGTTAAAATTATTAAAACGATCCGGAGGGAATGATGGAAATATTAATAGAAACGGTCAGCAAACCTGAAGATATCAACTTTATTTTCGGTCAGTCACACTTTATAAAAACGATAGAAGACGTCCACGAGATGTTGGTAAGTTCTGTTCCGGGGATAAAGTTTGGGTTGGCATTTTGCGAAGCCTCTGGTCCTTGCCTGGTGCGTTGGAGTGGCAATGACGAAGATCTGATCGAACTGGCAACTGAAAACGCAATGCGCATTAGCGCAGGGCATAGCTTTATCCTTTTCCTGGGTGAGGGCTTCTTTCCGATCAACATATTGAACAACTTGAAAAGTATTCCCGAAGTGGTGAACATTTTCTGTGCGACCGCCAACCCTACCGAGGTGGTCTTGCTCGAAACAGAGCAAGGTCGTGCGGTTTTGGGCGTCGTTGACGGATTATCACCCAAAGGGATTGAGACCGAAGAGGACATCGCGACCCGCAAACGCTTTTTGAGAATGATAGGGTATAAGTCTTAGTCTAATTCCAAGCTAAACTTGGCCTAAAGCCCATCTTTGGAGAAGCGTAAAGTTGGAAAAGGCTCTTGCGCGGTGGCTGATCTGGTTCTTTCGGTTCGCGTCCAGTTCAGCCATTGTTTTTTCTTCCGTGGGAATCCAAAAAATCGGATCATAGCCAAAGCCGTTTGACCCGCGAAATTCCTTAATGATCTGTCCGGAGATCGTCCCGTGGTTATCGCCAACCAGGTCGGGGCTTATATACAGGACTGCATGACAATGAAAGGCTGCCAGCCATGGCCTGGGTTTATCGTCCAGCTTGGAAAGCAGGTAGAGGCAGCGATCGTAATCTGTGGCGCCTGGTTTGGGCGAGAAACGATGTGAATGGAGACCCGGCTCTCCGCCCAAGGCTTCCACTTCCAGTCCTGAATCATCCGCAAGCACCGGAATCCCGCTTGCTTGATAGAAAGCGCTTGCTTTTAAAAGCGAATTTTCGTAATAAGTTGAGCCGTCTTCAGCCGGATTTAGCTTCAGACCAAGCTCCAATGGCTTAATCAATTTGATGGGTAAATGCGTCAGGATGGCGGAAATCTCTTGAAATTTGTGGTCGTTATTGCTGGCAATTAGTATTTCTTTCATCATCTGTCCAATCAAAAGTAGGTGACAAAGACCCACATGATATAATAAATGAAAACACGTTAATAATTGTAATTGACCATGGAAAAGATAAAACATCCCCTTCGCACCAATGTTGGACACTTTCTCAATAAACCAATAGGTTACAGCCGGGAATTTGAAGTTAATTTCCCGCAGATTTTCATTGAACCTGATTTTAATGCCACTAATCTCAAAGGTACATATTCTTTTTCGCGAACCAGTGAGGGTTTACTGCTCCAAGCTAACTTGGAAGCAGATCTTGAAGGTCAGTGCAGCCGATGCCTGGAACCGATGCCTGTTCATGTGGCTACCCAGTTCGAAGACTTGTATGTTTTTGAAACCCGCTTGAAGGAAGAACTGGACGAAGAAGAAGTACCCAATGACGGTAATATTGAGCTTGGTGTACCTTTTCGCGATTACCTTCTCCTCGAAATGCCAATCAATAGCATTTGCCGACCGGATTGTAAAGGAATCTGCCTGGATTGCGGACAAAACCTGAACACCGGAACCTGTGAACACAATCACGGAATAGAATATTAGTAACTAATAAAACGAAAGCCATATATACCGGCAGATAATGATAAAATTTGCCGATGATTTGAACTGGGAGTTAACCATGAACGAGAAAATTTTAATTGCTGTTGCCTGGCCGTACGCCAATTCTGATATTCATGTCGGAAACATTACCGGATCTCACCTTCCTGGAGATATCGTTGCACGTTATCACCGTCTGAGAGGGAATAAGGTTCTGATGGTTTCGGGCTCGGATTCGCATGGCACTGCCATTACCATCAAGGCTGACCAGACTGGTCAGACTCCACATGCAATCTATTCTCATTATCATCCTCGTTTCATTGAACTTTTCCAACGGCTCGGCATCAGCTATGACCTGTTTACTTCGACCCATACTGAAAACCATTTTTCAATTGCCCAAAAAGTATTTTTAACATTACTTGAAAATGGCTACCTGAACAAATTCGTGTCCAAGCAGTGGTACAGTCCGGCTGCGCAACGCTTTTTACCTGATCGCTACGTGGAAGGCACCTGCTATATCTGTGGGAACGAAGGAGCGCGTTCTGATCAATGTGAGAAGTGTGGCAACGAACTCGAAGCTGAAAAATTGATCAACCCTCGCTCAAAGGTTGATGGATCTTCCCCGGAACTCAAGGAAACGGAACACTTTTTCCTCGACCTTTCGACACTGGAACCAAAAATCCAGAATTTTCTCAAGGAACGCGAGGACTATTGGCGACCCAACGTCTTGCGACAGTCTTTGGGGACGATCCAATCTGTTGGACTAAAACCAACCTCAGTGACGCGCGACCTGGAATGGGGTATTCCTGTACCTCTTGAAGGCTGGGAAGGAAAGTGCCTTTATGTCTGGTTTGAGGCTGTTATTGGCTACCTTTCATCGACAGTTGAATGGGGAAAACTGACCGATCAACCAAATGTTTGGCGGGAATGGTGGACCAACCACGAAGCCAAATCCTTCTACTTTATCGGTAAAGATAATATTACGTTCCACGCCGTCACCTGGCCGGCTGAATTGCTTGGAATGGGTGCAGATTTTGACAAACGAATGGATAATCCATCGCCGCTACCGTTGGTCTTGCCTTACGATGTGCCTGCTAATGAATTTATGAATTTGGAAGGTAAGAAGATCAGCGGCAGTCACAATTGGGCTGTTTGGGGTCTGGACGCGTTGGATCGATATGATTGCGATGCCTTGCGTTACTACCTGACAGTTGCCATGCCTGAGAACCGCGACTCCGATTGGGACTGGGAGGAATTCTTCCAGCGCAATAACAACGAACTGGTAGCAACCTGGGGCAACCTGGTCAACCGGGTTTTGTCCTTTAC
>LSQX01206757.1_pt1 | contig 16082 bp, 14 predicted proteins | sample 654561 | NCBI WGS metagenome assembly LSQX01 (sample SAMN04489861, study PRJNA283612) | anaerobic digester metagenome | isolation source: 4 biogas reactors fed with cattle manure at either 37C or 55C with and... | place: Denmark: Kongens Lyngby | collected 2014 | reverse complement strand
TGTATAAGAGACAGCCCGCAAACATCGGCGGAAAGCGTCTTGCGGAAAATTGCAGGGAGCCATCCGGATTGAGGATTCGCGGCCCCATCATCCCTATATCCCGGTTCGCGTCCATATAATCGACCATTTTGCGCAGTAAATCCGCGTGCAATATGCGGCAGTCCGGGTTCAAAATCAATACATAGCGGCCGGAACAGCGCGAAATGGCCTGATTATGGGCTGTGCCGAATCCTTTATTATCAGAATTAGTGATCAGAACAACGTCGCCGGCGAACTCCGACGCCACCATATCCGCGCTGCCATCGCAAGAAGCGTTATCCACCACATACACTTCCATCTTCACCGACTCTCGCTGCGACAGAATCGAATTAAGGCAGTCCCGCAGTTCGTCGCGGGTATTCCAGTTTACTATGCTTACAGTCGCGTCGACCAAGGCTCTATCCTCTCAGGCACATACTGATCCGAATGCAGGCCACGGTAAAATAGTAGGTAAGCGGGCAAATGCGTCCCTTAAAGTGTTTGGCATAAAACTTTAGCAAAGACCGGTGGGATTCGCGCACCATCGCCCGTCGTCGTACCTGCTTAGTGCTCGATCCGCCATGATGAATCACCACCGCATCAGGCACAAAATAGATATTCCACCCCGCCTGCTTTGTTCGATACAACCAGTCCACTTCATTAAAAAATATCGGAAAAGACTCGTCCAGCGTTCCGATTTCTTTAAGAGCTTTTACATTTATAATAAGGGCCGAACCCATCGGCTGATCTACCTCGATTATCTCGTCATAATCAAACCACGTCATTCTATATGCGCCGAAAAACCTGCTCCTCGGAAAGATCCGGGCCAGCCCAAGATACTCCCACGCAATAGGGCCGGGGTAGGGAAACGAGCGCAGCGAGCGATCAATCGCGCCATCCGGACGCAACAGTTTCGCTCCTGCCGCCCCTGCATTCGGATGATCGTCCATAAACTCGACGAGGGTATCAAGCGCGTTTGCTGTGATCTCGGTATCAGGGTTCAGCAGAAGAACATAATCTCCCCGCGCTAGGTCAAGAGCCTGATTATTTCCTCGCGCATATCCTGCGTTTTCCGCATTGCATATCAATTGCACGTTCGGGAATTCTGCATGGAACTGCTGTTCATCGAAATCTTTGGAATCATTATCGACCACAATAATCTCGTAGTCACCTTTGGGCGGAAAGGTCAATATAGAGCGCACGCAGGCGGCCAGCAGGTCGGTGGTGTTCCAGTTAACTATCGCTACCGATAATCGCATCCAGCGCCTCTCTCAGGTTATACGCAATAAAATCCGGGCGTGCCTCATCGAATAAATCCCCTGGCCTGTCCGGTCTCAGAAACCCTATTGTCCTGGTTCCTGCCGCCTTGCCGCTTTTTATGTCCATAATATGATCGCCGACCATCACTGAGCTTTTTGCCTCAGCGTTGAGTTGTGACAGCGCCAGTAAAACCGGTTCCGGGTGGGGTTTGTGTCGAATCGAATCCTCTCGACAGATCATTATATCAGTTTCGATTTGGGCTATTTGCAGTGATATAACGCTTGCGGCGCGGCAGTTTCGAGTCACAATTCCAACCGGGATTCCTCGCTGTTTTAGATGCGATACAATATCTCTGGCGAATGGAATCTGCCGGGTTTCGTGAGCGTGCCTCAGCTCTATTTCTTCCAGAATGCGCATTGCATCGTCACGAATCTGCCGGGATTTTTGCGGATCATCAGCAAGGGCGGAGGCTGCGGCATCGACAATGCCCAGAATATCCAATCCCTGAATGTCGATTTCGGACAATCCAACCTCAACGGCAAGACGGATCATCTCCCGCCTCATCAAAGCGAAATCGATGTTGGTCTCAACGAGCGTGCCGTCAAGGTCAAAAAGAACCGAACCCAAATTGCTAAGCAGCGGCTTCATTGGGTTGATTATAAGTAGTGAGGAAGGGATGGTCAAGTGGTAAAAATGGAACAATTCGGTTGACAAAACACGTCTTATAAGGTAGTATTTGTCAACTTAGAGGAGAGGTCAATGCTCGGAGAGAGAATTCGTCAAGCACGCCTGGCCGCAGGATTGACGCTGCGTGATCTGGCTGGCAGGGTCGGTGTGTCTGCGTCGGCAATCAGTAAGTATGAACACGGGACAGACAGACCCCGCCAGTCTACGTTGCTGGCAATCGGTCGTGCGCTGGCTATCCCTGTGGAACGTCTTCTCTTGCCGCAGCCCGTATCTCTGTCTATCATCGAGTTCAGAAAACGCGCATCGCTGCCGGTTTACAAGCAGGAGCAGATAGAAGCCAGAGTAAAAGCTGAGTTGGAACCCTATATTGACCTGCTTGAACTGGTCTCCCCAGGTATGGCTGATTGCTGTGATTCAGTTGTAATTGCACAGTCTGTGGTCACAGATCTCGATCAAGTGGAGTTATTTGCCGACAACCTGCGACAACAATGGGGCCTTGGTTCAGGTCCAATAAGCAACGTCGTGGAAACGGTCGAGATAGCAGGTGTCAGAGTCATAACCGATGTCGGCGACGACCGATTTGATGAGCTTGCCTGTGTCGCTAACGGCAAGTATCCTGTCGTGGTTGTCAAGGCTCTGCCTGAAGGAAAGGGCGACAGGCAGCGTTTCAACGTTCTCCACGGATTGGGCCATCTATTGCTCCGCGCCGAGGCCGGCTTGGATAAAGAAAAGATGTGCCATCGCTTTGCCGCTGCTATGCTTGTGCCACGAGATACTGCCAGAAAGAGGCTCGGAGCCACGCGCAAGATGCTGGATATTGGTTATGAACTGCCCAAGCTCAAAAAGGAATTTGGACTTAGTATATCTGCCTGGGTGAATCGAGCGTCTGATCTGGGCATTATAGGTGAAGAAGCCAGAAAAAGTCTATTCATAAGTCTTTCCACGCGAGGCTGGAAGAAAAGCGAACCTGTTGGGATTGAACTTGAGTCTCCTTCGAGTTTCCGTATGCTCGTACACAGAGCGAAAGTGGAGGGAATCATATCCCCTGTCAAGGCGGCTGAATACCTTGGCGCGATGCACCGCAAGCTACTTCCTGATATTAAGGAGTCAGACATCCCGGAGAGCGCAGTTTCGGCGTATGCGGCGGGCGGCAGTCTGGATGCCTGGGATGATATGGGGGCTGGAGGCAACGCGAGTGCTGCGAGGTGAGATTTGGAGGACGGAACTGGATCCTTCGCGCGGATCCGAAATGCGCAAGACACGGCCTGCGCTGATCGTAAGCGTTGACGGTATTGGCAAACTGCCGCTGCGGGTTGTGGTGCCTCTAACTGACTGGAACAATGCCTACTATGAGTATAGTTGGATGGTTTTCATAGCCAACGACCTTGAGAATGGACTCGACAAGATCGTCGCTGCAGATTGCCTGAACCTTAGATCAGTGGCTACCGAGCGGTTGATATCGAAGATAGGCGATGTGCGGCCAGAGACGCTTGAAGATGTCCTGGCTGCAATCAGCATGGTGCTGGGCATTCCGTAGCGCCCACTCCTATTAACACCGTCGCCCCTGCCGCTCTTTTTTGCAAAAAAATCACCCCAACCGAACGTTGCACATCCTACGCTTCATTCGATTGGGGATGTAAACTCTGTTGCTGCACGCAGCCATTAGATTACCTGCAAAGTCAGGATTATAATTTCACACCAAAGATACCGGCTTTCCTGTCTTGGCCGATTCATAGGCAGCCAAAGCTACCGCCAGGGCCTTTGCGCCGTCCTCCCCTGTGACCTCCGGCGGAGTATCCTCGGCTATGCTTCGGGCGAACGCAGCCACCAGTTCGGAGTCGGCGTCATCTCCCCAATACTCATACTTATAAGACATCGTCTTATCGTAAAACGCCTCGATTACCTGCGAAAACATATCCATTTCCGCAATGCCATCGGTTCCGACAACGTCCATCTTGACATTGCCCCAGGTCGCATAGCTCTTCGGCCTCGACCAACTCGCATCTACCGTGGAATACATACCATTTGAGAACTCCACAGTCAGCACGCCGGTGTCGTCGTAGTCCTTGCCGAACATCCTGTTGTCGATCTCAGCATACACGCGCACAGGCTCGGCGCCGGTCATGCATCTCATCAGATCGACCACATGCACCGTATGGTCGATAATCGCGCCGCCTCCCGAAAGAGACTTATCCACAAACCAGCCTCCCGGACACTGTCCCTGATTGGTTCCCTTCACCGCAAGCAGCTTTCCAAGCTCGCCGCTGTCAACGGTGTGTTTCAATTGCACAAAAGCCGGATGATACCGACACGGAAACGCAGTCAGCAGCTTCACATTGGCGCGCTTGCAGACCTCTATCATCGCATCCGCATCCTCATTGGTTGTCGCAAGAGGCTTTTCGCACATAACATGTTTTTCGTGCTGTGCGGCAACTACCACATGGCGGCGATGATTGATATTTTCGCTGCATACTATGATCCCCTGCACATCGGTGTTCAGCAGGTCCTCATATTCGGCAAAAGCCTTGACTCCCAGGTCTTTAGCAACTTTGGCAGCGCGCTTGCTGTCGTCATCGGCAATGCCTACAAATTCTATACAGTCGAGGTTCTTCAGGGCCGCGGCATAGCTGAATGCGTGCATATGAGCAAAGCTCATCATTCCTATCTTAACAGGCGTCATATCCCGTACTCCTTTCATATCGTCAATCGTTATACAAGCGTAATCGGTTCGCCGGTGGATATTGACTTCAGCGCAGCCTCGCAAATCCGTATGGCTTCCACGCCATCCTCGGCTGTAACATCGGGGGTTATTCCCTGCTCAAGGCAGTTTATATAATGCTCCAACTCCAGGTGATATGGGGTCCTGGTGGCGACAAAATCCGGCACAGAGGTCGTGCTGGTAGTTCCGTCGCTGGACCTATGCTTTATGACAAGCGGCATGGAATCCGTGCTGGAAAAACTCAGCAACCCTTCAGTTCCGGCCACCTCCACGCTTGTGCAGAACTTGTCCGGCCTGGCCCAGTTGCCCTCAATATGCGCAATGACACCGCTATCGAACCGCAGAGTCACCAGGGTATGATCTTTGCCCGGAATCTGTGCAGCATAAAGCCCTTTAGCGTAGACTCTGCGAATCCTGCCATAGCACCATCGTAGCCAATCGAAGTCATGGATGATTAAATCCAGCACTGCTCCGCCGCTCATCTGCAAATTAGTAAACCAGTTGCCCACGCCTCCGTGGAGCATCCCGCCACGCATCGTTCGAACCATCACCGTTTCGCCAATTGCGCCGCTATCAATAATAGCCTTAAGGCGACGATACTCAGGAAACCAACGCACTACATGTGCGGCAAACAGCGTCACTCCCGCTTCCTCACATATCCTTTGCACTTCCATTGCCTGGCTGATAGTGCGTGCCAGAGGCTTTTCACAGGATATATTTTTGCCCGCAGCCGCGGCGGTTTTAATATGGTCGAGGTGGGTAGGGGTAGGGGTGCATATATCCACCAAGTCGATCTCGACCTCGTTGAGAGCCTCTTCAAGATTGGCAAAGGCGCGTGCGGAGTGTGTTTCCGCTATCTCCTGCGCAGCCTCAAGGCGAAGATCGCATATCGCGACTACCTCCGCATTGGGCAGCGAGGCATATATGCTCGCATGAGTCCTTCCCATAGTACCTGCGCCGATCACAGCCACTCTTTGCATAAACGTAACCTCCTCGTAATAATAAACAGGCCTAGAGCAGAATCAACCCCGGAGCCTGGAGAATATCGCGCAGACGCGCCAGATACTCCGCTGCAGGCGCGCCATCCATAATCCTGTGGTCAAACGACAGACAGAGGTTCATCATCGGCCTGATAACCACCTCTCCTTTCACGACCACCGGCTTGTCGACTATTCGGCATATAGCCAGAATTGCGCTTTGTCCCGGTGTTATTACCGGGGTAAAGGTGTCTACGCCGTAGACTCCCAGATTAGTGATGGTGAAAGTGCCGCCGGCCAGGTCATCGGCGGTCGATTTGCCGGCTCTGGCCCTCTGCGCAAGCGTCTTGATCTCCCTGGATATATCAATCACCGACTTGCTCTGCACATTTTTAATCACCGGAACCAGCAGCCCGCCCTCAATCGCAGTCGCTATGCCGATATTTATGGTGTCCGCGATGACGATTTTGTCCTCTGACAGCGTGGCGTTTACTATCGGAACATCAAAAACAGCCTTTGCAGCGGCTTTAACGATGATATCCGTATATGAAATTCGCACTCCGTATTGCTTTTCGACCTCGCTGAGCAGTTGTTCACGCAAAGCCACGCACGCAGCCATGTCAACTTCGGTTACCAGAGTCACGTGCACTGCGGAATGCGCGCTCGCCGAGACGTTCTGAGCCACAATTTTACGCATCCCGGTAAATGGTATAGTAGAGCCGATTCCTGCGGGGACGGACGCCTGCGTTCGTTCTACATCCGATCGCGTTATCCGACCTCCGATCCCGGTGCCGGTCAATCCGCCTAGGTCAACTCCCATATCCGCTGCAACCTTGCCCGCAAGAGGAGTAGCCCGCATAGATGCGGCGAATTCGATAACATCTCTTTCGATAATTCGTCCGTTTGGCCCTGTGCCTTTGCCTGCCAGCAGGTCAATATCGATGCCGCGTTGTCTGGCTTCGCGTCGGGCTGACGGAGAGGATATTATCTTGCCTGCAACCGCCGGCGGAGCAGGGATCGGCTGCGCGGCCTCCGCGATTGGGGCTGGAGCAGATTGGGCAGGCGCAGAGACATCAGGTGCAGTCTCTGCGGCCTTTGCGGCGGGTTCATCTGCCAGCAGATCATCAATCGACTCACCGGCAGCGCCGATAATTGCAATCGGATTCTGCACGGCAACGATCTCGTCGGCCTGCGCGAGAATCTTCAGCAGAACTCCGCTCTCCGGAGCTTCGACCTCCATATTGACCTTATCGGTCATCACTTCGAGGAGCGGCTCACCTTCGGTGATATTATCTCCCTCGTTTTTCATCCATTTTATTATCGTCCCTTCTTCCATCGTCTGGCCAAGAAGGGGCATCAGCATTTTAGTTGCCATAACTTGTGACTGCCTTTCATTTGGTCTATGCACACAATATTACTTCTACTCCATTTTCATCCGGCTTTCCTTCAGAGGTTTTTCTCAGGCGCGTTTTCTGCCGGGCGAGGTTGGGACAAAGGCCGGCCATTACACTTGAATGCATCAGGTAAATTGTCATTCCAAGGAAGCTGCTGGATGTGTCAAGTAAATTGTCATTCCAAGGAAGCTGCCGGATGTGTCAAGTAAATTGTCATTCCGAGGCGAATGCCGAGGAATCTGCTTTTTTCCTTCCCATTTCNNTTTCTGGGTTTCGCTTCTTTCGAGCTTTCGCGTTTTACACAAAAGCAGATTTCTCACCTCGTTCGAAATGACACAGTTTGTGTGGCTGGGACAGCCTCCAGAGGCCAGCCACTATGATCATTTCCAAGGAGTGTGTTGTTACGCAAATAGAATGCCGTATTATCTCTTATAACCGCTGTGCGCTTGAGAAGCGAATCATACCCTTGTTATAATATCATCTGAAAGGACGTGCTTTTATGGGATACTCTGTTGCCTGGAAAATACTTGCCGACCATCTCGTTGAAGGGGAAATGATCCCCGGCGAGGAGATCGGCATACGAATAGACTCCACCCTCACTCAAGACGCGACCGGCACTATGGCCTACTTGCAGTTCGAAGCTTTGGATGTGCCAAAAGTCCTCACAAAACGATCTGTGAGCTACATCGATCATAACACCCTGCAAACCGGGTTTGAGAACGCCGACGACCATGCATACCTCCAAAGCGTGGCTGCAAAACACGGGATATATTTTTCCAGACCCGGCAACGGCATATGCCACCAGGTTCAGTTGGAAAGATTCGATGTGCCGGGACAGACTCTGCTTGGGTCCGACAGCCACACTCCGACAGCGGGCGGACTTGGCGCTCTTGCCATTGGCGCGGGCGGGCTGGATGTTGCGGCGGCGATGGCAGGTCAGCCGTTCTATCTTCCCATGCCGCACATTTGCCTGATAAAACTCACCGGCGCACTGGGGCCGTGGGTTTCGGCCAAAGATGTAATTCTGGAAGTGCTCAGGATTCTCGGCGTAAAAGGCGGCGTCGGCAAAATTATAGAATACGGCGGCGAAGGAGTGAGCAGCCTCTCCGTCACCGACCGGGCCACCATAACGAATATGGGAGCGGAACTAGGCGCGACCACATCGATATTTCCAAGCGACGATATAACTCGTTCGTTTATGGAATCACAGGATAGGGCAGGGGACTGGCGGGAGTTGCTGCCGGATGCTGTTGCGCACTACGATGAAGTCATCGAAATCGATCTGTCCGCTCTGGAACCTATGGTCGCCAAGCCCCATTCCCCTGACAACATCGCCAAAGTGAGCGAACTCGTCGGAACCAAAGTCGACCAGGTCGCAATAGGAAGCTGCACCAATTCCTCACTTCGCGATTTGATGATAGTAGCCGGCGCATTGAAGGGCAAAACCGTTCACCCTTCCGTAAGCCTTGTCATATCTCCGGGATCGAGGCAGGTATTTGAGATGATAGCTCGCAACGGTGCGCTGGCCGATATGATCTCATCCGGCGCGCGAATCCTCGAATCCGCCTGCGGGCCGTGTATTGGAATGGGTCAATCCCCGCGCACAAATGCGGTCTCCATCCGCACATTCAATCGCAATTTCGAGGGCCGAAGCGGAACAAAGAGCGCCCGGGTTTATCTCACAGGGCCCGAAGTCGCCGTTGCCGCTGCGATCACCGGGGAGATTACCGATCCGAGAACCCTCGGCGATCCAATCGGCTTTGTTGCGCCGGAAAAATATATTATCGACGACCGCCTGATTATCCCACCGCTTTCTGATTCGGATTCCGTCGAGGTAATCAGAGGTCCCAATATCAAGCCGCTGCCAAGAAACACCGCTATGCCGGAGATAATTGCAGGACGGATATTGCTCAAGCTGGGCGACAATATTACAACGGACGATATCATGCCCGCAGGTTCAAAGGTTCTTCCGCTCAGGTCGAACATCCCCGCGATATCCGAGTTCGTGTTCGCTGCAAAGGACGCAGATTTCGCTAAGAGAGCGAGAGAGTTCGGCGGCGGGCTGATTGTGGGCGGCGAGAATTACGGTCAGGGATCATCGAGGGAGCACGCTGCACTGGCCCCGATGTATCTTGGAATCAAAGCGGTAATTGCGAAGTCATTTGCGCGAATCCATCGACAGAACCTCATAAACTTCGGCATTCTTCCGTTGAGGTTTGCCGACCCTACCGACTACGATTTCATAAATCAACCCGACGAAGTGCAGATCATCGGAGCGGCGGACGCGCTGCGAAAAGGGGACTCGGAGTTCACGATGAGCAACGAGGCTTCGGGCAGGTCGATCAGGCTGACCACTGACCTGTCCGATCGTGAGCGGGAGATGATCCTGGCGGGCGGCCGCCTGAACTATATCAAATCTCGCGTATAAACCGAACGGATATTATGCGCGATTCTGACATCTATGGTCGCAGCAGGTCTTCGTAATACAGGAACTGCTGCGCCCATCCTGCCAGGCCGTCGTAGCGATCCCGAAATGCTTTTACGATGGCGCGATAAACTCCATCCGTCATCGATTTCGTATTCAAACCCGGCAAAAACAACCTCTGAGCAAGCTGTCGCACGTGCGTATCGACCGGCGCTGCCTCATCTTTATCCAGTGCAAACAGGCATACGCAGTCCGCAATTTTCGCGCCGACTCCGTTCAGTGACATCAATTGTTCGCGCGCTTCGTCGTATGGCTGGCCGCGCAGGTCGATCAGCCAATCCTCCCCTCGCTCAAGAATTGCACGAGCGGCGTTTTTGATATTTTCCCCTCTAAACCCAAGTGAACAGAGCCTGCTGATATCGTCGGCCTCAGCCAGTCTTTCGCAGCTCGGAAAAGCGTAATAACACACCCCGTCGCGCTCACAGATCAGTTTTCCATAGTGCCGCGCAAGGGCTTCGATGGAATTGCTTATCCGGCTGATATTGTTCGCAGCCGAGCACATAAACGAAATCAGTGTCTCGTTGGGAGGCTGCCTCAACAGTCGCAGACCGTAAAATCTTTGAATCTGAGCGGCAAGGCGTCTGTCGCGGTTTTGCAGATACGCATAAATATATTTTACGTCATCGCTCAGCCGCAGGTAATCGCGCACAAGTTCGTCCCCTCCATCGGGAAAAGTTCTGTAAGACAGGGTATCGCCTTTGACTCCAAGCTCTACGAACCTGTCTCCAATCACGCCCTGCCATAAGCCGTCCTCACGCCGCCTCCATCGAAAAGCCTGCCCGCAGCTTAGCGTTGTATCAAGGTCCAAAGGTTGTCCATCAAGGCTGATAGTTTGCATTATGCCTCCCTCGCGCACAGGATATATTATCACGTTTCCGCGCTGCGTACTATTATCAGAAATCGATTAAGTTGCGCAGATTTAATTGACACTTACCGGCCTGTCGAGTATACTTTGTCTGGCCGGGAATGGCTCGGTCAGACCTCATTTCGACCAGGTCGGAGAGAATGAAACGCGACCCTAACAGAAACCCAGGTAAGCCGGGCGATGTCGTGGGTGACATCCTGCACGATGTAGGTGACGAGCTGGCTGCGGTCGTCTCAGTTCCGGGCGAAATCACATACCACACATTTAATAAGTTCTTCGAGTTCATCGGCGAGTTCTCGTTGCTGCTTGGCAGGACATTAAAGTTCATCGCCAAGGGCGCGGTTGATGTTCGAGATACTCTGAATCAGATGGCATACATCGGCGTTGCGTCTCTTCCCATAGTGCTGATCACGGTGGCTTTTTCAGGCGCGGTTCTGTCGCTGTATATGTCGCAGTTGGTGGTCAAATGGGGAATTGGCAGCTACACCGGCGGAGTTGTCGGAGTTTCCATTACGCGGGAGATCGGCCCGGTGCTGACGGCTGTGGTGATGGCGGCGAGATCGGGCAGCGCTATAGCGGCAGAGCTTGGGAGCATGAAGGTTACCGAGCAGATTGATGCATTGCGCGCGCTTGCCGTAAGTCCGGTGCGATATCTGGTAGTTCCCCGGTTGCTTGCCGGGGTGGTGATGCTGCCTGCGCTCACCGCCATTGCCGATCTGGTGGGCACGACCGGCGGGTATATCGTTGCGGTTATGAACGGCGTTGCAGGCGGAGGATTTCTTTCTACTTTGAAGACACAGGTTGTGCCCTATGATGTGTTTATGGGCATGCTGAAAACCGTGTTTTTTGCCGTGGTCATCGTAGTTGTTGGGGCGCAGCAGGGTCTGAGAACAAGCGGAGGAGCTACGGGAGTGGGCAAATCCACAACCAGCTCCGTGGTAATATCCATAGTCGTAATCTATATACTGAACTTTTTCCTGGCCTATGTTATGTTCGGCGGCAGGACGGCGTCGCTGTGATAGAAGCTGTCGGGTTGTCATATCAAATCAGCGGACGTTTTATCCTGCAAATGCTGGATATCAAGATCGAGCAGGGCGAAACGGTGGCTGTGATGGGTATGTCCGGAGCGGGGAAAAGCACGCTGCTAAAGTGCATTGCAGGTTTGTTAAGCCCGTCTGCGGGACGGCTTTTGCTGGATGGGATCGATATTGCGGGGATGCGTGAGGCGGAGTTGAACAGCATTCGGCGCAGAATCGGAATGGTGTTCCAATATGCGGCCCTCTTCGATTCGCTCAACGTATATGAAAACGTCTCTTTCGGCCTGCGCAGACATCATAGTTTGCCGGAAACGAAGGTTCGCGAGGTGGTTCAGGAGAAGCTCTCTATGGTAGGATTGCCCGGCACGCAGAGCCTTATGCCTTCGGAGTTGTCCGGAGGGATGCAGAAGCGAGTGGGGCTGGCAAGGGCGCTGGCTATGGAGCCGGATATATTGCTCTATGACGAGCCGACTGCGGGCTTGGACCCTATCACGTCGGCCACCATAGCGGATCTGATAATCAAAACCAGGGACGAAGTCGGTGCGACTTCCATTGTGGTATCGCACGATTTGCCTACAATAAAACGAATATCCAGTAAAATCGCGATGCTTCACAGAGGCAGAATAATCGCGATGGGCACGGTCGAGGAGATGGCGGACTCGGACAACCCGGCGGTGAGACAGTTTATGGCCGGCTCAACTCAGGGGCCGATCCAGATAACACGCTAGCGACAAATCGTTAATTGAGGACAATTGGACGTGTTGTTGAAAAACGAGGCAAAAGTAGGTCTGCTTGTTTTTGGCGCGGTAGTTGCGCTGGTGGCGATGTATTGGTTCTTGAGAGGGATCAATGTCGGTGCATCCACCATACACGTTTACTCTATTTTCAGGGATGCCCGCAAGCTCGATAAGGGCGCGGATATACGCATGGCAGGGGTCAAAGTGGGCGCGGTTTCCCAAATATCGCTGACCGGCAACAGCTTTGCCAGGGTCGATATGATCATCGTAAACAAAACCCGCATACCAACCGACTCCGTAGCTCGAATTACCACCGGCGGCCTTATCGGCGACAGTTATGTCGATATACTGCCCGGCACAAAGCGAACCTGCCTGAAGAACAGCGACAAAATCGAGAGCGCCGAACCGATGAACTACGAAAAACTCATCTCAGATATAGGCGGTTTGGTGGACGAGCTTAAGTCCTCCGTGGAAGGGATCAATGCCGTTGTCGGGGACAAAAAAACAATAGGCAATGTTAAGGCGACGATGGCAAACATGCAGGAGGCATCGGAATCCACCATAAAACTACTGGAGTCCGCCAGACTGTTGATAGCGCAGGCATCACCCGATATCCAGCGCGCCATCAGCAATATGACCGTGGCAACGGAAAACGCGGTCAAGATGACCGATGAACTGCAAAAAGTGGTGACAAACGACGCCGCTCCGGCCACAAGGCAGATACTTGCACAGGCGCAGGAGGCAATGGTCAAGCTCAACGAAACAATGCTGGAGGCGCGCGGCGTTATAACCAGCATCGGCGGAAGCGTGGGCAAACTCGACGGCAGCATCGATAAAGTGGACCAAGTGCTGACAAGCATCGACAGCGCGGCGCAACAGTCCGATGAAATGCTCAAGCACCTGACCGATGTCACCATGGATATGCATAAGATATCCTCCGATGAGCAGGTCATAAAAAATATCAAAGATGCAATACGCAGCGCGGCTGAGGCGACTGCTCAGGCAAATGAGCTTATCAGCAGTCTGAATCGCAGGTTCGGCGGCTCTGGTAGGTCGACAAATGCTCCCAAAGCCGAGATACCGGGACGCGGGTTTGTCAGCGACGCTCTTTGGAACACCGACCAGGGAAAATATCGATTCGACGCAAACTACACATTCAACGGCGAAAATGACAATTTCTATCGCCTAGGCGCATACAATATCGGTGAGAACACCAGAGTGAATCTGCAGGCCGGGCAATTGCTAAGCTCGACCACTGCACTTCGCTACGGTTTGTATGCATCCAGACTTGGGTTTGGAATTGACCAGCAGTTGGGCAGCAGGTTATTGTTATCGGCAGACGGCTTTAGACCCAACGATCCCGAATACGACCTGCGGGCGGTTCTCAAACTCAACAGAGATTGGGGCTTGTATGGCGGTTACAGCAACGTCTTCGATCGCAAGGGCGACGTGTTTTTGGGTCTTCAATATAAAAACTGAGCGGCAAGCTTTGCGGCAGTCGCTTTGAGAGGAGTAGATATATGAAAGTCATCCTCACACAGGATGTCAAATCGCTGGGCAGGGAGGGACAGATAGTTAATGTCGCTGAAGGCTATGCGCGCAATTTTCTGTTTCCCCGCAAATTGGCCACCCCTGCGGATGCGGGAGCGCTCAAGCAGATAGAAGCCCAGAAGAAAGTGCTGGAAGTCAAGCTCGAACACCAGTTGGCGGAGGCCAGAGAGATAGCCGAGCGACTGCAGGGAGCCACCATCAACATAGTGGGCAAGACCGGATCTGGGACGAAATTATACGGCTCGGTGACGAACCAGGACGTGGCCGATGCGCTGCTCAAGCAAAGTCAGGTCAAGGTGGACAAACGCACGATTCATATAGATGAGCCTATTAAATCCGTCGGGCGTCATGAAGTGTCCATAAAGTTGCATCAAGAGGTGTCGGCGGTTGTCACTGTCGAAGTGACGGCGGAACAGTAAAATGCAGACACAGGTCACATCATCGGCGCATCTGCCTCCACAAAATCTCGAAGCGGAGCAATCTACGCTCGGTTCGATGATGCTTGACAGGTCCGCGTTAGAGAAGGGTATGGAGATACTCGACGCGTCGGACTTCTACCGCCCTACGCATCAGGAAGTGTTCGACTCGTTGATCACTTTGGCGGAGAGGGATGAGCCGGTGGATTTGATCACCCTTACCGAGGAACTTCGCGGCAGGGGTAAGCTGGAGAACTGCGGCGGCACGGAATACCTGTTGGCTTTGGTCAGGTCGGTTCCAACCGCGTCTAACATCGAGTATTATGCCAAGATCGTCGAGGAAAAGTCGATCCTGCGCAGGCTGATCGCCGCCGGCACGGAAATAATCGGCCTGGCGCACAGCGAAGACGACGAAATCGATGCGATCACCGGCAGGGCGGAACAGCTCGTATTTGGAGTAGGCCAGCGCAGGATGGGGGAATACTTCAAGCCTTTGTTTCCTCTTCTCAACGACGCATGGGACACCATCACACAGCGATACCACGACAAAGGAGTCACATCGGGAGTTCCTACCGGTTTTTCCAAGCTCGATGATATGACCAGCGGGCTGCAGCCGTCGGACTTCGTCATCATTGCGGCGCGGCCTTCGATGGGAAAAACAGCCCTTGCGCTCAATCTTGCGCTGCACGCGGCGGTCTCCGTAAAGAAAACGGTCGCGATTTTCAGCATAGAAATGTCGGCGGAGCAGCTCGTTATGCGTATGCTGTGCATGCTGGCTCGAACGAACGCCCATCGCCTGCGAACCGGGTTCTTCGGGCAGGACGAGTGGACGCTGCTCTCCGAGGCCACCGGCAAGCTCGACAACGCGCCTATATTCATTGACGACTCAACGGATATCACTCATCTGGGCATGCGGGCGAAGTGCCGCAGGTTGAAAGCCGATCACGGCCTGTCGTTGATAGTGGTTGACTATCTGCAGCTTATGAGGTCGCACAGAAATACGGAGAACCGCAACCAGGAGATATCCGAGATTGCCAGAGGGCTTAAAAGTCTGGCAAGGGAGCTTAAAGTGCCGGTCATCGCGCTATCGCAGTTAAGCAGGGCGGTGGAAAAACGAGAGGACAAACGTCCAATGCTGTCGGATTTGCGCGAATCCGGCTCCATCGAGGCCGAAGCCGACCTCGTTATGATGCTCTACAGGCCGGATTATTACCAGAACAAAGAAGTCGAAGACACCCAGAGCGTGCGCGGCAGGGATGGCGAAACTCCCGACTCCGATCAGCGTAATGTGGAGACGACGGAGATACTGATTGCCAAGCACCGAAATGGGCCTACGGGCACGGTGAAGGTCGGATTTGTCAAGGAATTCGCGTCGTTTGAAAACCTCTATGAAGGCGATGAGCCGTAATTTTTGCTCTTGAGGAAGGTTAGCGTTGAAAGTACTGGTTATTGGCGGCGGCGGGCGCGAGCATGCGCTGGCGTGGAAGATCGCCCAAAGCGATAAGGTAAATAAGATATTCGTTTGCCCGGGCAATGCGGGCGTAGATGAGATTGCCGAGCGGATCAACATAGGCGCAACCGACGTGAAGGCCCTTGCGGACTTTGCCGAGAGCAACGGCATTGACTTGACCGTTGTCGGCCCGGAGGCATCCCTTGGAGCAGGCGTAGCAGATGAGTTCGAAAGCCGAGGTCTGACGATATTTGGCCCGACAAAAGAGGCCGTTCAGCTTGAGGTGAGCAAAGTATTTTCAAAGAGTCTGATGGCGGAATTCGGTATCCCCACGGGCAGCTTTGAGGCATTTGACGATCCGGATAAAGCGGACTCATATATCGATTCCATTGCCGGCAAAACCGAAAATCCCATACCGGTTAAGGCCGATGGCGAGGCTGCGGGCAAGGGTGCGATCATAGCAAAAACAAGAGATGAGGCTCTGCG
>LSQX01034897.1_pt1 | contig 16083 bp, 14 predicted proteins | sample 654561 | NCBI WGS metagenome assembly LSQX01 (sample SAMN04489861, study PRJNA283612) | anaerobic digester metagenome | isolation source: 4 biogas reactors fed with cattle manure at either 37C or 55C with and... | place: Denmark: Kongens Lyngby | collected 2014 | reverse complement strand
TGATCTTCCCTGCGTCATTTTAGGTCACAGTATGGGTTCCTTAATGCTGCGCGGCTTACTCGGTCTTTCCCCCGACATTTGCGATAAGGCAATAATCATGGGAACCGGAGATATGACACCGGCTCTTCTTAAAGTGTTCTCTGCAATTTTATCTGTTTTTTCTACTTTTAAACCGGGATCATATAGAAGTAAATTAATTAATAAACTTGCAATCGGCAAAAACAATAGTTCATTCAAATCAGGAAATGAATGGCTTTCTCTGAATAAAAAGAATGTTAAGCATTATTCAAAAGATCCACTATGCGGTCATCCAGGCTCTTTACATACCTTCCGATTCTTGCAGCAATTAATGAGTTTAATACGCAAGCCTGACCATTTGCAGAACATGAAAAAAGATTTACCGCTATTATTTCTTTCAGGTGAGCAAGATGCTTTTGGAGATTTCGGTAAAGGAGTAAATAAAGTGATTCATTTATTCAAGGACGCCGGAATGAATAATATTCAATCAATCTTCTATTCCGATATGCGTCATGAAATCTTAAAAGAAAAGAATTATAGATTGGTGATTAAGGATATCTTGGATTTTATTCAAAATTAAAATCTTAAACTTACAAATAATAGTTTTGTGGGTTGTTCAAATTCTTGTAAGATCTGAATAGAATTTTCGATAATTCGTTTCAGCATTGTATTTTTCCAGCCAAATCTCTCTCGCTTTTTCTCTGAATTCCTTGTATCTTTCATTCTCTAAGTATGCGAAATACTTTATTTTTGCAACTAATTCTTCAGTATTAAAATTCTCATCTAGTAATAAACCGTTATCTCCATCAAACACAACTTCACTTACTCCACCAACGTCAGTAGCCACTACAGGTATGCCAAAAGAAATTGCTTCCATAATTGAGACAGGGACTCCCTCAATAGAACTAACATTGATAAAAAGATGAAAATCTTCTTTCATATAGGCCGACATCAATTCCGGATTAGAAACATTTCCTTTTAGATTTATTTTGATGTTAGCAGAAACGTCTTTTGATAATTCACACAACTTCTCTAACAAAATACCATCACCAAAGTGAGTCCATTCAATTTCAATATCTTGAATTATTTTGAGTGCTTCTATAATCTTATGAACCCTTTTTAGAGGTATTAATGATGAACAAGAAACCAGCTTAAGAGGCTTTCTATTGATATTAACTGTGCAAATGCCGTAATCTATTGTACCTAGTTTTGAAACCTTAAAATTATCCTTACCTGTAAAATAATTGCGTTCTAAATAATGCTTCGTATAATCAGAAATACTATAAACTGCATCGAGATTTTCAAAAATATAGCTTCTCATTGGCAGATAAGAATCAGGCCGATGTTCTTCGTGCACATCAAAGCGATGTGCTCTCGAAATTGCTTTGCTCTTAACAAATTTTTGTTTTAGTCTTGTTCCAATATATGCATGATAATAGAGCCAATATGAATAAAATACTATTTCTGAATTTGGTGGAACGTTATTTTTTATTATCTTACTGATTTTTTTCACTCTTTGTTCGCTAAAGGAAACAAAATCTAATGATGTTTTAAAAATGTTCAAATTTAATCTATTTAATTTTTGCATATGTCTCAACTCTTGCCAAAATGGAATTTGAAAGAGACTATTTAAATATCTAAAAAATTTATGAATATTCCTTTCAGATTGTAAAAATAAAAAAGGAAAGATCTTGATCTTAGGGTCGTCTAATTCTCTTTGATAATTAACATCAACAACTGAACAAGAAAAAATTAAAACCTGATCAAAACCATTGATAAAATTTATTTCAGATTCCAAGAAATTCTCTTTACGATCGAAAGGGAATGACTCTGTTAGCAAAACAAGAATTTTTTGTTTTTTCACTTTTCACCTACGTGCTAATTATTATAAGATCAATATTTTTATCAGCTTAACATAATAATAAAATTTTTGTGTCGATTTGGTAGTTTTCTGCTATCAATAACCATTTATTCCAACTCAAACAAAATCATTCCACCTTTACGGGTGTAACCACTATCCCAGAGTCTATGGAATGAGAACCAGACGGCTTTTCCGTAAGAGATTACTTTTACATTGAGATCTGTTTCAGTTTTCACATAGCCGGAGATCCAGAACCAATGCCAGGAATAGTCATCTAGTGATTTATCTTTATGTTGTAGCAGGAGAAAAGGAACAGGCATATTTGCCTTAATTTGATCGATGATGGCTTGGGTTAGAGTTGTGAAAGATTCATCTGCAGACAAGCTATACATCTTCAATCTCGACTCATCTCTATTATTTAAATATTGTTGAAAGCCGTCCGTAAATAAATACAGTTCACTGACACCTTCAATTCTGGGATGCAGATAGGGTTTCATTATTTTAGTGAACTTTTTGTAGTTAGGCTTACTGATCTGAGTTAAATCAAATGGATATAATTTGTTCAAGCCAAAATGCTCGGCAAAATAAATCGAGAGATCACAAGCAACAATCGCTGCACAACCTCCCAAATACATGAACGGATCACCTAGTAACCATTTTTGATTGCCGCCTACATGACCGGCAATATTTATTTCTGCTAATTCTTTTCTCATAATACAATTCTAACCCAGCTGAAGATTGCTGTCACAATTTCGTCAGATTGTATCTTTTATTACATTGCTAAAGTTTAATAATAATATAAGATATTACTTGCTAAATAATAAATTAGAATAGTTATACTAGATTAATGACAAAAATGAAAACGGATCTGAATAATGTCCAACCAAGCTTAAGTGAATTATTAGCCTCCAGAAAAAAAGGCTTATTCAGTTATTTCATAGGTTGTTTTATTACAGCTATCAGTAGCTTAGCAGTCTACCTTGCTGCATCAGCCGGAGTTGGAATTTTTTCTTTGCAAGCTGCTGCTGAGATTAAACAAAGAATCATCGTTGTGATGATTCTTTTCTTGTTACCTGCAGTCTTGCATATAGTTTCAAGATTTTTACGCATCGGTTATATGCGAGATATCTTGCTCGATGTAAGAAAGCTTGCTTTTCGTAAAGTTATGCTGCTTTCACCTCAGATGTTTGCCCAAGAATCAAGAGATAAGCATCTGTCCGGATTGGTGAACGATATTAATCTGTTTGAAAATGAATTCTTTCTTTCATTGCTCAATATGATTTATCAAGCCGGCAGATATATTCTCGGTTTATCTATACTGTTTGTCTTGGATTGGCGTTTTGGATTGATTGGCTTAATCACTTCACTCGGTCTGGCTCTGATCGGTAAATTTTTTCAGAATAAGACTGTCAAATTGCAAATGGCGGTTTCTAATCAAAGTAGCATTTTTCAAAATAGAATTAGCAATATTTTTCAAGGTTTAGAGATACTCAAGTTAAATCGTGTAGAAAAAAAGTTTTATGATCAGGCAAGAAAAAATGTTGAACAATTGGAAAAGTCCAAAGGACATTTCCGTTTTTACAAAAACCTACAGGAAGAAATGTTGTGGACAGTCGGCAATGTTGTATTAATGTTGGCATTTCTTTATATTAGCTTTAATTTGGCAAGCCAAGGCAAAACTGTTGAGACTTCAATCATTCAGTTTTTGTTGCTCAATACATCTATTTTCAGTGTTGCAATGTTTATGCCGCATTACAACTCATTCCAAGCATCCTTAAAGCTATATGATAATTTAATTCTATTGTCTGAAGATCAAAAAGCTGCATTGGCTGAAGCGGTGACGGATGAGGATTCCCGCAAGTTTGAATTCAAGCAGCAATTGGAAGTCAAAAATTTAAGTTTTGCTTATCCTGATGAACAATTGCTTTTAGATAATGTTAATTTTACTTTAGAGCCAGGGAAAAAATATCTATTGCGAGGTATTTCAGGCTCCGGCAAAACCACATTAATCAATATTTTGTCCGGATTAATTAGTGACTATCAAGGTGAAATATTATTGGATCAAATTCCTTTAAGTGAGCTTGAACCTGATTCAATCCTCTCAGCTGTGGCTGAATTAGAGCAGGATGTATTTCTGTTTGAAGATACTTTGTTAAATAATATTACTTTGTATCAAGACAAAGAAGCTGCGAAACTAAAAAGCGTAATCCATAAATCAGGGCTTGAACAATTAATTCAAAAGCTACCTCAGGGTTTAGATACTCAACTTGAAGAAAACGGTAAAAATTTATCCGGCGGAGAACGTCAAAGGATTTCGATTGCCCGAACACTCTATAAAGACAGCAAAGTTATTCTTGCTGATGAGCCGACTTCCAGTTTAGATCCGGAAACCGGAGCATTGATCGAATCTACTTTGCTTAATTTGCCGCAAACCGTCATTTCAATCTCACATCGTGACTTTCCGGGAATCAGTGAAAAATATGATCAAGTCTTATTGTTGATCAATGGGCAAATCAAAACTTTAGAGGCAAAAGATTATTTTCAGGAGTTGAGAAATGGCTACTATTAAGGATAAACAATTAAATCATGCTTCTGAGAAAAAATCTGAAATGACTTTAGGAAAAATGTTGCTCAAAGCATGGCAGCCCTTTTTTCTTTTAATTATTTCGCAAATAATTTTGCAGTTTTTTGCAATTTTCATGTCGTTAATGATTCGGGATCTGTTTGATGCTGCAGTTGCAGGTGATTCAGCTCTTTTAGTTGCCAAAGCTCCATTGTTCATTGCTCTCTCAATCGGTCTGTTGCCTTTTAATATTTGGCTTTCTTATGTCAGGGCTCTCTTTATAAGAAAAGCCGATGCCATAACCAAACAGCGCTATTTAAAGCGGGTCTTCGCCAAGAACATCAATGAATTTCAGAGTTCCGGTATTTCAAGATATATCAATGATATTACAAACAATACAAATACTCTGGAAGAAAGATACTACCGACAAATAACCATAGTAGTGATGTCCGTGACTAATTTTTTAGGTTCATTAATTATTATTATCAGTATAAATTGGGAAAGCTTAGCCTTTATTCTGCCTATTATCGCTCTTATCTTTTTCTTAATGTATAAAACAGGCGGATTTCTGAAAAAGCCGGAAGCAGAGAAAGCGGAATATTTAGAAGAATATACTCGTTATGCCAAAGAATCTTTGGCTGCATTTCGAATTGTTAAAAGTTTCCAATTAGAGCAAAGAATTATCAATGATTTTGATCAGCGAAGCAAAAATGTGCAAGATAAAAGCCATGAAATTGAAAGACGAGCTACTTATCTTCAAGCAATGAATCAGCTGTTTACAAGTGCTATAGCCTTGTTTGGGATGTTGATCGGAATTCGTGCAGTAAGTAAAGGTTATATTTCAATCGGAGTATTGTTAATTACAATTGTAGCTATTTCTAATATGATTCATCCCATATTTATGTTGAGTGAAGCTTTGCCTCATATCAGATCGGTGGAACCTATTTTCAAAAAAATGGAAGAACATTTGAAAAACCGGCATGAACAAAAGATTAACCAACCTTATCAAGGTTTGGCACAACAAATTGAATTGTCTGAACTGAGTTTTGATTATCCGGATATTCCCGTCTTAAAAAATGCCTCTGCCCTATTCAAGAAAGGTGGCAAATATTTGATTGTCGGTCCATCCGGTTCCGGCAAATCGACAATTCTTCGCTTATTACGTAAATATTTTAATCCGGATCAGGGTCAAATATTACTTGATCAAACATCTTTAGCTGAAATAGAAACTGAGAGTTATTATCAAAAACTGGCTAACATAGAACAAAATGTTTTTATTTTCGATGATACAATCCGCAACAATATTACCCTCTATCATGAAATTCCCGAAGAAGAATTTAACCAAGCAATTCAAGCAGCCGGTTTGGAAAACCTACTCGCCTCAAGGAAAAATGGTGCAGAAGATATCTTGGTCAACAACGGTGCTGAACTTTCAGGTGGTGAAAAAGCCAGAATTGCAATCGCCAGAGGTCTCTTATCCGAGGCTGAAATTATTCTACTTGATGAACCCTTCGCCAGCCTTGATGATGAAACAGCACAAAAGATAGAACAAAGCTTATTTGCTTTGCCAGAGGTAACTGTAATTAATGTTTCACACATTATATTTGAAGATACAAAACATTTATATGACAAAATCTATTTAGTTAAAGATGGTCAGATCATTGTAAAACCTGATAAGACAAATGTATAATCAAACAGGTATGTGTAAATATAGTCTTTATTATTAATAATAAAATAACTTCTAGATATATAAATAAAAATGAGGTAATAACATGGAAAATAATCAACAAAACATTCAACCTGAACAGCAGGATAATCAACAATCTGGAAGCCCAAACTTTCAAGCTAATCCGCAAAACTATCAACCGTCTAATCAGCCAAACTATCAGCCACAGGGTAATGCTTACAATCAAACTTATCAACCGCAAATGAATCAGGTCACCTATCACCAACAGAATCAGCCTTATTATCAGCAAAGTGGACCTCAAGGATATCAACAACCCCTGTATTCCGCTCCGCCCAGAGCTAGGAGAAATCAATTACTATATTCTATTTCGATTCTCTTGATTATTTTTGGAAGTATCGGTGCTGTGCAGAGTCTGGGTGGTCTGTTCTCATCTTTCTTCCACGGTGGATTATATGTAGTATTAACTCTAATTTCCTGTTTGGCTAGTGCCCTAAGAGTTGTAGCAGGAATTGTTGGACTTCAGAATGCTGACAAACCATATAATGCAGATAAATGTAAAACTATGGGTATAGTTACCTTAATCGGTTATGGGCTCTCTCAAATCTTCTATTTTATTTGGGCTATAAGATCTTTTTCGAATATTCTTAGTTTTATCGCTTTCTTCTCTTTACTTTTAGGTGCTATTTTACCTATTCTTTATCTGGTAGGCGTTGATCAATTAAAAAAAGGCAAGTTATAATACCGTTAGTTTAACTTTAATAATTAACTAGATTATTTAAAACGATCGATAGACAATCGATCGTTTTTAGTTATAAAAATATAGTTTTGGAAATATTTTTATTTCAGGTACACTAGTCAGGTACGCAAAAATTCACTGGGGATAATATTATGATAAAAAAAGTTCGTTCATTTTTCTCTGCTCAGGATTTAACTGAAGGCAATATTTTACAAGGATTGTTACGGTTTTCAATTCCTTTAATTATCGGAAATTTTGCTCAGCAATTATATTCAACTGTAGATTCAATTGTTGTCGGACGCGCTGTTCCGGGCGGTTTAGCCGCTATAGGAGCAACATTTCCAATTATTAATTTTACTATTTTATTGTTTATGGCTATTGCTACCGGAGCAGGTGTTATGGTCGCTCAGTATTTTGGTGCCAAAGATCAAAATAATTTAACCAAAACTGTCGGCAATACCTTGCTTCTGATATTTATAGCAACTGTTATCTTAATATCAATTACAATTCCGCTTTCCAGGCCTATTTTAAGTTTAATCAACACACCGGCGGACATTATAGATATGGCAACTTCTTATTTAAAGATAACATTTCTAGGCTTCTTAGGAGCTGCATATTTTAATATCGGTTCGGGAATTTTGCGCGGCGTTGGCGATTCTATTACTCCGCTGATTTATTTATTAATCTCAACCGTCCTAAATACGGGTCTTGATATATTATTTGTCTGGCAATTTAATTGGGGAGTTGCCGGGGCTGCCTGGGCAACAATCATTTCTCAGGTTATTTCCGCAATTCTTGTCTTGAGTCAGATTTATCGTACTCCCCGGATTAATCGTCTGCAGAAAGATGACATTAAGCCGGATCTGGTTTTGATCAAAAGATTATTGATTTTAGGATTACCGGCAGGTATTACACAAGGCCTTTTCTCTTTGGCTATGATTATGGTGCAAAATTTGACCAATAAAATGGGTACTATGATTGTCGAAGCTAACATTGCGGTAATCCGGTTAGACGGTTTTGCTATGATGCCGAATCAGACTTTCGGGATGGCTGCCACAACTTTCATCGGCCAGAATATAGGTGCTAAAAACATGGAAAGAGTTAAGCGGGGCAGTAAAGTTGTTACGCTTCTAGCTCTGGTTGTATCTTTTATTCTATCGATGATTCTCTTAATTTTCGGTCGTCAATTATTGGGGCTTTTTTCAACCAATCCGCGAGTTATCGAAATCGGTTATAATATGATGCTAATCCTGATCGTTGGCTATATTGCAATTTCTCAAACAATTACCCTTGGCGGTGTAATGCGAGGTGCAGGTGACACGATGACTCCCATGTGGATTACACTCTTTGTAACTGTTTTCTTACGCGTTCCGTTAGCATATTTTTTAACTTACCTTTCAGTATCTCCGGAATGGCCTAATGGTTCTCCCTATATGCAAAATATTGCTCTCTTGGCAGCTTGGATTCTTGGTGCAATAATCACCTTAATCTTCTATCGCAGAGGTAAATGGCAAGACAAAGCTATCATCTAAAAAGGCCGATTCAGAATACTGAATCAGCCTTTGTAAATTAATTTACTAAAGATAAATTATGCGACATTCAATAGGTAAGATATTCGAAATAGCTAATCAGTTTAATGACCAAGTCTCTGACCAGGAAATAGAATATTACCATTAAGATAATGCTGATGATAACTATAATAATTTGAGCTCGAGCATAGTTTCTGCGGTTAATTTTTTTGTCACTCACAGCGAACACGATGGCCAAGATCAAACCGACAATCGGTATGCCAAACAGTATGTTATATCCAATGTAACCCCATGCAGATACCGGTTTATATTTTGCCGGCAAATTATGTTCGGAAATTTGAGGTTGTTGGATAGGTACTCCCCCACCATAGTATCCGGCACCTTGATCCTGTTGATAATAGCTAGGACCTGCCTGTTGAGCCGGATAGTAGGTTGAATCTTGAGGATAGCTCTGATAATTGTAATCAGCAGGACTCTCTGCAGCATAATCAGTGCTATAGTCGTCTGTACTATAATTCTCAGTGCTATAACCTTCAGTACTATAACTCTCCTGGCTATCACTTTCTGCACTATAAGCAGCATCATGACTATCTGTATCTTGTTGAATATCGGGATACTGCACAGCCGAATATTCCTCTTGGCTCACACCACAATTTGGACAGAACTTCTCATTTTCGTTCAATTCGGAACCGCAATTTTTACATATCTTCATATTTGCCTCCATAGTACAAAGCCTGATTGGGAATCATATTCCCTCTTTTTAATAATGTTATTATCATATTAATAATATCAAAAATACCTAGCAATGAAAAAACATTATTTGTTGGTCTAACTTATTAAATATAAACTATGTTAAGCTATTATTTGTATTAAATATGTTTTGAGGTGTGACTATGACTAAGATATTTGCCCATAGAGGAAATGCGATCAAAGAAGCTGAAAATACAATGGATGCATTTCAATCTGCGATTGAGCTAAATGCTGACGGAATTGAACTGGATATCCATAAAACAAGGGATGGCAAAATAATTGTTACTCATGATGAAAATCTAAAGCGCGTAACCGGTACTGATTTGAAGATTGCCGAAGCTTCCTATGATCAAATAAAAACTCTCAATGCTGCAGCTTTTTTAAATGATGGTAGAACATCACATGTACCTTTATTGGAAGAAGTATTAGATTTAGTTAAAAATACAGATCTGGATATCAATATTGAATTAAAAAACAATCTGGTAATTTATCCTGAATTTGAAGAGGATGTACTAGCTTTGGTCAGTCAATATGAGCTGGCAGAAAGATGTGTTTTTTCCTCTTTTAATCATTATTCTATTATTAAACTACGTGATTTGGGCACAGAAAACGAACTGGCCTTTCTTTATCAAGAGGGTCTTTATCAACCTTGGGAATATGCCAAAAACAACAGTGTGGGCGGTTTACATCCCTTCTTTCCTAATCTGATCATTCCTCAATATGTTGAGTTTGCGCATGAAAGAGATATCAAAGTCAGACCTTGGACTGTAGACGAGCCCGAGCAGATGGCTATGCTAATTGGTCTAGGGGTTGACGGTTTGATCACTAATGATCCGGTAACTGCTGTCAAAGTCAGAGCAAATCTAAAAAATAATTAAATATCTATAATTTGTTTCAAGGTTATTCTTTGTGGAGAAGACGGTGGGGGTAATTTATGAATGAACCAAAACTAAATTCAGAGAACAAGCAAACAAAAACCAAATCTAAACTCAATTATGGTAAAACATTTTTAATCGGAACAGGTTTTTTTGCTTCATCATTATTGTGGTCACTTTATAACAGCTTTGTGCCATTGATTCTGCAAGACTTTATCAAGTCTTCAACTATTATCGGCTTGATTATGACTATCGATAATGCTTTCGGAGTTATCTTTCAACCATTGTTCGGTGCAATGAGCGATCGAACTCGGACCAGATTCGGTAAAAGAATGCCTTTTATCATGATTGCAGCACCTCTTTGTGCAGCTTTGTTTTTCTTTGTGCCGCAAATGCCTAATCTGTTTACTTTGATGTTGATTCTGATCGTTTTCAATTTTGGTATGTCAATTTGGCGTGCACCGATTGTAGCCTTGATGCCTGATCTAACGCCCAGCAAGCATTGGTCAAAAGCTAATGGAGTTATCAATTTGATGGGTGGCGTAGCTAGTATCATCGCCTTTTTAATTGGTGGAAAGATCGCCAATAGTTATGGACGTTCAGCAACATTTGGGATGGGCAGTACCGTAATGCTTCTTGCGGTAATTGTCTTATTTACTTTTGTTAAAGAACCGTCGGCTAAACCAAATTTCACTTTGAAGGAAGATCAAAAAGAAAAAGAAAAGTCCTTAGATCTGGCAGCATTCAAGAGACTTCCGGCCAATCAAAAACGCAATTTGCTATCTTTATTATTTGCAATCTTTTTCTGGTTCTGTGGCTATAATGCTGTCGAAACCTTTTTTACCACTTTTGCTGTAAAAAATTTAGGAGTAGCGGAAGGCACTGCTACAATGACCTTGGCATTCTTCTCCGTATCCTTTGTTGCTTTTGCAATTCCCTCCGGCTTCATTGCTACCAGAATCGGGCGACGAAGAAGTATTACGATTGGCCTAATCGGTCTAGTCGTGGTCTTTATCCCGATCATTTTTGTGATGAATTTGATTGCAGTTCGTATTCTGCTCTTGATCGGCGGTTTCTTCTGGGCTTTAGTCAATATCAATTCATTGCCCATGGTTTTAGAAATTGGTGAAGAGGCTGAAATAGGTACCTATACAGGTTATTACTATTTCTTCTCGTTTAGCGCAAGCATTTTCAGTCCGATTGTTTTCGGCTTGATTCGAGATTTGACCCGGAATTATGCGACACTCTTCATCTATGCACCAATTGTATTTGCTTTGGCTTTATTCAGCATTAGCCGGATTGAAACAAAAAAATCTTAACTTGTTGGTTTTTAGGTTTTATGAGTTCTAATATTCCCTGAAAATTCGGTCGATTTCGTTTTTGTTTTTGGTCTTGGTCAGAGCAAGCATTAACAATACTCGAGCCTTTTGTGGAGCTAGGGTATAAGAAGGAAGTGTACCTGATTCTCCATCCATAACTTGATCGTAAATTGTAATTCCGCTGGAAGTACGAGTTGATCTTATTGCAATTGCACCTTGATTCGTTACTTTTAATAAAGCTGTGCGCCAAGATTTGCTAAACGAGGAACCACCGGCTCCGGCAATCACAAAACCGTCACTATTTTTTGCTACATATTCTATTATGCCGGGATCAGCATCTTGGCTGTAGTAGATAACAGGTACTCTCGGTAGCTCGTCCAAATCTGTCAGATCAAATTCTGAATTAAAGGTATGTCTTTTGACTGATTGATTAAGATAAAAAATCTGATCATTTCTGATATAGCCCAAACAACCGAAATCATTAGATTTGAAAGCATCAACTTTAAAAGTGCTGATCTTTTGGCAATCACGTGCAGCATAGATTGCATCTTGGAAAACAATCAATGCTCCTTTACCAACTGACTGATCCGAAATTGCTGTTAGGACCGCTTGATACAGATTTAAAGGACCGTCGGCACTGGTTGCAGTTGACGGCCTCATTGAGCCGGTGATAACTATCGATTTAGAGGTAATTGAAGTTAAAGTTAAGAAATAAGCTAACTCATCTAAAGTATCTGTGCCATGGGTAATAACAATCCCGTCCAGATCTGAATCCTCTGTCTCGGTTATTCTTTTTGCTAGATTAAGCCAATCTGCCATTGTAATATCCGTACTCGAAAGATTAAGAATTGTCTCAGTTTGCAGATCAGCCAGATCGTAGATACCGGGAACGGATTTAAGCAAGGTGTCTACATCAAATGCACCGTCTCTATATCCGGTGGTAGCTCCTATTTTGCCGGCAGCGGAAATTGTACCGCCGGTTGCTAAAACTAAAATTCTTTTCTTGACTTTATCTTTGGCAGATAATTGCCTTTGTTCTTTAGAAATTTTATTATCTCTTTTCCTTAAATTATTTGATCGTTGATATTATATCATTAAATAAAAGCTTGCCCACTCGGACTGAGATTTCTCAAAGTTTTGGTGAACAAGCTTTTTATTTGTTTGTTAAACATTTTTAGCAATATTTTAACTTCAATTATAATGTTGGTAAATTATTATTCAGAAATTGATGCTTCCAATTGTTCTATTTCAGAGTTACCTTCGGTTTCTATTTCGGTAGTCGGTGAACCATAATAGCCGATCTTATTTGAACCTTCTGCAGAAATCTTCAACTTGTCTCTAACTGAAACAATTACGTTGGCTGATCCTTCGATCTCTAATTCAGCTTTAGTTGCCGGCATTTTACTGAAATCCACAACACAGGCACCTTCAACTTCAAGATCAAGATCTTCCAGCTTACCTTTTGCCGAAATTTCAGCTGCCCCTTCAAGTTCAACTTCCAGATGTTCCAGGTTAACATTTTCCAGAATTACTTCTGCAGCACCTTCAATTTCTACTTTGTCTAAAGGCATATCATTTGCGTTTAGATTAACCAGTGCACGTCCTTCAACATCCAGCTCTTTTATAGGCAAGTCAATATTTATAGTATATTGATTACCCTCTAAGCCTTGAGCTTTAATGATCAAAATATCATCATCTTTTACTAAATAATATAAAGGATTGTGTCCTCTATTATCATGACCCGTGGTCAAGTCTGCCGGACTGGATTCCATAGCATTTTTCCCGGTATTTTGAATATTAATTGTAAAATCAGAATTGTTCGGTACACCGTGGCCTTCAATCTTTAACTTGTAGCCTCCACTTTTTTCATCCAGCGAAATTGCATCTGCTCCAAGTTCAAAAGTTGAATCGTCAGTCGTTGTTTCAGCGGAAATAGTTTCAGTTGTCTCTTCAACGATTTCAGCTGTTTCAGTTTCAGACTCTGCCGTTGTTTGTTCTTCTGTACTCTCTTCGGTTTCCAAATTCTCTTTTTCTTCTTGCAGTTTTTTACTTTCTTCGACAAGAGCTTCGGACATCTCTTCCAATTTGGAGTTTAGTTCCTCCACATCTTGTTCAAGCTTTTCTCCAGCTTGATCCACACTATCAGATTTATTTGGTGTGCAAGCACCTAAGAGTAAACTGATCGAGACAATAATCAAGATTAAAATAAATTGTTTTTTCATAATATATAGGAATTTTCCTAAAAAAATTCTTTACTCCTTTCACTTATGAATAATCAATATTCTAAAATAATTCAGCTAAGAAGTTTAATTTAGAATGTTTTATATTAATAATCTTACTATTTTTGCTAAAATATGTAAGTAAAAATTCAAATAATTAACAATTATTAAGAATAGAGGATTATTCATATGAGAAGAAAAGATCGTGAAATGTCTGAAGAATACGGTTTATCCGTGATTGACCGTGCTGAATACGGGACCTTATCAATCATTGATTATACTGAGCCGAAGTTGCCATATGCTATTCCATTATCAATCGCGAGAATTGAGCATAAATTATACTTTCATTCTGCCAAGAGTGGTCATAAAACTGAATTGTTAAAAGATGGTGCTCGAGCAAGAGTTGTCTTTGTAGACAAAGTAAGGGTTCCGGATTTTTTTGATCAGCAAGAATTAGTTCAAATAGCCGAAGCAGGTGAAATCGGCAAGCAATTGAGTAAGATATTTACGACTGAATTTTCTTCTGCTATTGTCACCGGAATTGTAAGACAAATCTCAGCGACCAAAGAATTTCCTGAATATGAATCGGCAATGCGAGCAATTTGTGAAAAATATGTACCCGATAAGATGATATTATTCGAAGCAGCTCTAGAAATGAGTCTTGAAAGAATGGCTGTCTATGCCATAGAAATTGATTCAATCAAAGCAAAACGCAAAAAGTTCGATGCTCAAAATGAAGAAATGAAATGGCAAAGAATGGAATAGTTTTTAATCTATTAATTAATAATAAAAGTCCGGTTCTTGAACAAACCGGACTATAAATAGCTTTTTACTAATAAACTTCAGAAGCTTTTTCTGAAGTTTAGTTGATCAATATAAGTCTTAAAAGTCGATGTAATCACCAACATAACGACCGGCAGGTCTGATAATCTTATTGATATTAATTTTATCTTCCAGATTATGAGCAAGCCAGCCAATAGCTCTACTGATTACAAATAACGGTGTATAAAGATCTTCCGGTATTTGCAACATGTCATAAATAAATCCACTATAGAAGTCGACATTTTCACAGATGTTTTTATTCTTTGTTTCGCCGATATATTGACATGCCAGATCGGCAAAGCGTTTGTAAAATTTCAGTTCAGCCAAATGGCCTGTCATTTCTGCAACATCGGTTGCATGTTGACGTAAGAGAACACTTCTCGGATCAGAAACGGTATAAACCGCATGACCCATACCGTAAACTAAACCGGATTTATCAAAATATTCTTTATTCAGTAATTTTTTGATGATCTCTAATATTTGATCATCATTTGCTTCGAGACCGATATCATTAATAATTGTCTTCATCATATTTCTGCAAGTAATATTGGCACCGCCGTGACGAGGTCCCTTAAGAGAACCAACTGCGGCTGCGAAACAAGAATAGAGATCGGTTTGCGTTGAGGAGACAACCAAACTGGCAAAAGTCGAATTGTTACCGATACCGTGATCGGCATGCAAAATCATCATCAAATCAAGAATATCAACTTCCGCTTTGGTATAGTTGCCCTCTCCTCTTAAGAGATAAAGAAAGCTCTCAGCCAAATCAAGTTCTTCATTGATTGAATGAATAACCAAGCTTTGATCGCCTAATAAGTGAGCTTTGGAGCGATAACAATAAACACAGATCGCCGGCAATTTTGCAATGATCGAAAGTCCTTGGCGTAATGTGTTGTCAATACTCGCATCATCCGGATTCTCATCTTCACCATAAAGCAGAAGAATCGATCTTTGAATTTTGTTCATGATATTAATCGTCGGTGCCCGTAAAATATTTCTGGATAGAAATCCTTCGGGCAGACTGTATTCAGAACGCAAAAAACCTTTGAATAAGGATAGTTCTTTATTGTTAGGCAAATAGCCATTCAAGAGCAGGAAGCAAACCTCTTCGTATCCATTGCGTTCACGGTTTGCAACTTTACTGTATAGAGCTTCTAGAGGAAATTCTCTATAGTAGAGTTCGCCCGGAATATCTATTTTGTTACCTTCTTCATTTATTTTATAACCCATAACGTCACAAATTCTGGTTAAACCGACTACAACACCGGTACCATCTTCATTCCGCAGGCCTTTTTTTACATCATATTTAGAATAGAGATAATTGGGGATCGTATTTTTGTTCGATGCATTGTGAAATATCTCTAATATTTCTTTGCCATTTTTCATTTATGATAATATCCTTCCTTTATGCACAAGATCTAAAGAGTTTATTATTATACAGGAATAGTTATACATTTGAAAATACTGTAACGTCTGTATTTTACTTCTCGAAAAGTTTACCATATTATTGTAGCACTTATACAATATTTATAGTGAGGTGAATAATTATTAGTAGTTTAGCATATAAAATTATCAAAAATCATTTGGCAGAACCGACAGAATTAAAGGCCGGTAAGACAATTAGATTGGTTATTGACAATACTCTAACCCAAGATGCCACCGGAACAATGGCATTTTTACAATTTGAAAAAATGGGTGTAGACC
>LSQX01102739.1_pt1 | contig 16087 bp, 12 predicted proteins | sample 654561 | NCBI WGS metagenome assembly LSQX01 (sample SAMN04489861, study PRJNA283612) | anaerobic digester metagenome | isolation source: 4 biogas reactors fed with cattle manure at either 37C or 55C with and... | place: Denmark: Kongens Lyngby | collected 2014 | reverse complement strand
TAGCCAAAGAGCTCTGATTCGAGGAGGGTGTCAGGCAGAGCACCACAATTGACGGCAATAAATGGTCCCTCTTTTTGATTACTGCTCTGATGGATGGTACGAGCGAGAACCTCTTTACCGGTTCCCGACTCTCCCAAGATTAAGAGGGTTGCAGAGCTGGGAGCTACCACGGGGACCATTGAGAGTACTTTGCGCATCGCTTCACTATTGGTCTCCATCTCTCCATAGCGCTCTCTAGCCCTCAGCTGTTTGAGTTGCTCAATCTCCCTCAAATCGCGGAAGGTTTCAGCTCCCCCTATTATATGCCCCTCTCTGTCTCGCAAAAGGGCCGAAGAGACACTCACCGGGAGGCGTTTCCCTTCAAGGTCGACAATATAACCGTTGCGGTTAATGACAGCTTTGCCACTCTTAAATGTCTCGGCGAGGGGACAGTTGTTCTCACACATATTTGATTTAAAGACTTCACTACACGGCAGACCGATAGCATCTTCGCGGAAGATACCGGTTATCGCCTCGGCGGCTCGATTGAAGGAGGTGATCTTAAATGAGGTGTCGATGGTAAAAACACCATCGCTAATAGACTCAAGAATTGTATCGGTAGTAATCTGCTCTTTATTATCTGCCATATCTAATAAGATAACCGAGGGGTGCTAACAGTCAATAGAGGGAGGCTAAACAAAATAATTTGGATAGGCCTCTTTCAAGATTTTTTGGTCACACATAACTCGGTCGAGATGTTGCTTTAGGTGGGCTTTTGCCTTTCGGCAATCACGCTCCTTAACCGCCTCTAGAATTTGTTCATGGTCACTCAGCAGGTCGTAAGGGTTGAACATATCAAGGCGTAACATCCTCTCACGTATGAAGTGGGGCAGGTAGAAGCCTATTGCATCATAGACTGTCTCCTTGCCACACCCAATATAGAGGAGACGGTGAAAGTCGCTATCACACTGGAAGAATCCAATCACCTCACCATTTTTGGCAAGTTGGCGTTGCAACTCTAGGTTCTCCTCAAGTTTATCAATTTCAAATTTTCCACATTCGCGACAGGCTAGCTCTAAGATTGCCAATTCAACGGTCTCCCTTAAAAATCTCCCCTGCTCCACCAATCTCCCATCCATCAAAGCTACCCGTGTCCCCCGTTGGGGATAAATCTCAATTAGGCGCTCTCGACAAAGGTCTAAAAGGGCTTCACGTACCGGAGTTCTACTTAACCCTAAGCTGGTAGCAATCTCTTTTTCAGAAATGGGTTCTCCCGGGTGCATATCAAGCAAAAGGATGTTTCGTCGTAGAGTCCGATAAGCATATTGGCGAGAAGACTCCTCCCCTTTTTTCTCTGAATAGATCGTGAAGGACATAAATATAACTCTCCTTTGTCACCCAATTTAGATGGATAGAATCGCATATATATTACCATATTTGATTAATAAAAGACAGTAGTGATACATATAATTATCAATCGATGGTTACTGTTTTATTGGGTTTAAATCACCATTCCACCTATTAAAAGTAGCTATCTCATCAATTGATTTACGCACTTGAACAGCGCTCTCCTGCTGTAAGTGTTTCTCACTCAAATGGGAGCTTTCCCCAGGGTAACCCAACACTATTAGGGTTAAAAGAATCTCATCCCCCTTTAAGCCTAATACCTCTTTAGCTTGGTCTGAGTTGTAGCCGGCAATAGGATGGACATAGAGCCCCTCTTCAACGGCTTGGAGCTGGTAATTCATCGCGGCCATCCCCAACTCAAAGAGGGCGTACTCCCTCTCTTTTAAGCGTAGTGACCACTCAGGTTTTGTGATAAAAGCAGCAATAGCCGGCGATTTAAGGGCCCAGTAGTTGCCCCCAGAAAGACTCTCTTTAAGCTTACTCAAATAGGGTTCGTCTACCACAGTGACGATATGCCACGGCTGGTTGTTGGCACTTGAAGGGGCTAGGCGAGCTGCCTCCACAAGGCGTAACAACACCTCTTTAGAGATCGGTTTTTCACTGAGGGCACGGTAGGCCCTCCTCTTCTCAATTGCTTCTAATAGCGCCATATTCTCTCCAATTTATAATAATCAAAGATAAATCTACCTATTTTATCCCCAAAGGGAAAGGACTCTACGCTAGGTGATTATCGCCTCAATATTTAAATGAACTCTGCCAGCCACTTAAGAGTGAGATAGTATGGAAGTGGGTTGAAGCTTCAAGCAAGTTCTGCTCTAAAGCAATTTTGGTGTTGAGATATTCGAGTTGGACTTGCAGGTAATCGCCCTCTTCTCCATATCCTGCGGCTACCTTGGCCTCTTCAATCTTAATGTTTTCATCTAAGTAGGCAATTTTCTTCTCTAGATAGTTGTTGTTGGCTAGAGCTAATCTTAAAGCACTTAGACTTTCTGAGAGGGTTTGAATAATCTGCTCTCTGGCTGCAATAGCATCGCTACTGGCGCTCTCTTGTTCTGAGATTCGCCGTTTTACAGCCCTCAGCTGTTCCCCTCCATCCCAAATAGTAGTTTGGAGCCCCAGTGTCAAATTAAGAGTATAATCATTTTGTCGATACCAGTCAGTTTCAAAAAGGGGCAGGCGTGGCCCTCCATAACCGACACTAACCACTAGAGCCAAGTCAGGCTTCCAGTTAAGGTTAGCCTTCTCCAAATCGACCGCGGTTTTGGCCAAAGATTCAGAAAGGGAGAGGGCTGAGATTGTCGGTCGCTCGCTACTGATTGCAGCGTTGATAAGTTCTTGGCTATTAACAGTGAGTAGCGCATGGTAGCGCTCAGTGGTGGCACTATGGTCAATAGAGGTGAGTTCTAGATTGCTTATCCCACAGAGGGTGCGCAGGTTGAGTAACAAGAGTCTCTGCTGATGGGCTATCTTCTCTTGGGCAATCTCCAATTCACTGCGACCAACTGTGGCCTTTAAGAGATCAAGTTCTAAAATCAAACCACTGGCATAGGCTTCTTTGGCAATTTCCTCAAGACGTTCTACGATTAAACTCCCTTCTTCAAGCAAATCTGCTATTTTACCTAGGTGGTAAAGGGCATCAAGGTGAATAGCCAACTCGCTTTCAATTTTTGAGCGCTGGTCACTGAGTTGCAAGGAGCGTATATTGGAGAGCTGTTGGGTAAGCTTAATTGCTTTAGAGATCTTGCCCCAGGTGAAAATTGGTTGAGTTAAGGTCATTTCAGCCTGATAGTGTGTATTCTCCATCCCATCGTAGAGGGTTATGTAGTCCCCTCCACTCACTGGAGAGAACCCTGCTGGCCACTCTATTGTCCCCAGAATCTCATCGGGGTCGAGGACAATGGGACCTATCTGGGGATTCACCATGTAAGTCCCTGAGAGGGTGAAATCAATGGTGGGCCACCGTTTGCCTTTAGCATCTTTGACATCAAGGAGGCTCCGTTGAAGCTCCTGTTGAGCTTTGTGGAGTGTTGTGTTGTTCTGTTGGGCAGCTTCGAGGAGCACTTCGAAGGTGTAAAGTGGGGTGGCACTTAGAGAGCCCACTATTACCAAAAAGAGGAGTAGACTTAACAGTAGACGTGTAACACTATTTCTCATCGATATACCCTACCCTACGGTATATTTCCAGCAACAACTTCTTTCAACTCGTGATTCATTCGAAGCGTGCCTAGATCTAAAGAAACTTGGTCACTACGGATAGAAAACTCGTAATAGTAATCTCCTACGGAAAGCTCACCATTTTTATCTTTATCAACAATTAAGACCACTTTTCTTTGAGCAGAAGTGCCATCATATGTATCTTCTTCCCATCTCATATTGGTCCCTAGGTTAGTAAAAGTACCGTGTCTAATAATGCCACCATTGGCTCCGGTTCCCTCTGATCTAGTTGTTGTTTGGGCTCCCGCTTTTTCAAATAGCACAATCTCGTCCCCATTAAGCTCACCAAGCCATATGGTGAGGCCATTATCGACAGAGGCTTTCTCACTCCCATCGCGATCTTCAGAATCTATTTCACCGCTGATTAGGGGGTAGGCGTGGCGACTCTGCTTCAAGTAGAGTTCAATTACGCTATTATTCCCCGAGATTGTAAAGGAGTCTTCATCGATTAATGTCCCCTCTTCGTCACACTGCATCCAGGTTGAATTTTGCAAAGTTGCAGTGGCAGAAACATTAGGCTTTTCCAATGCTACAGGATAGGTGACAGCTATTGTACCGCTACTTCTAATTGTTGACCGGACTACTTTTTTAGGAACTTCTGCCCCTTGGTCTACCTCAAGGCGTACATCAAAACTTTCGTTAATCAAGTTGCGCGTTGCAGCATCATACAGGTCAACTCTGATATTGGTAGTTTGATTAATCTTAGTAAATTTCTCATCAACCATGGAGACATTGGTGCTGTCACTGGTGATCCAGACTGGGTCCTTATTTATTTTTAACCCATAATCTTCATGGTAGAAGAGGAGAGCAATCTCTTTGTAATCAGCTGTCTTACCAAATTCAGGAAATGTAGATTCCCAAATAATTTTGTTGATTACAAATGAGCCATCGGTATCACTATTGGTTCGCGCAATATAGCCGGCGGCATTACTAGGATTAAAGATACCTTCAGTGTAATTATCAAAATCACTGTCCCGTTGAGTTATGTTGGTGTAGGCATAGATTGCCATGTTTGCAATCCCTTCATCACTCTCATCATCGCGGACTTTGCCGCCTAAATTGGCTTTAAAGACAGCTGAACAAGATGCGAGGAGAACGAGCATGGAGATGAGTAGAAGTAAAAGTAGTAGGCTCTTTTTCAAATGAGGTTTATGCATGATGTGCCTCCTGTAAACTATTTCTTTTATAAATTCTGCGCCGCTCTGTTAGTCGATAGAGTATTGGAACCAGATACAATGTGATAATAGTTGAGGAGATCAATCCTCCGGCAATAGCTTGGCCGAGCGGGGCATAAATTTCGGAACCTAAGCCAGTGGCGAATGCCATAGGGACTACACCAAAAATCGTAGTTAAAGTAGTCATGAAAATTGGGCGAATTCGACTCGAAGCACCATCGATAATCGAAGAGTCTAAAATTTCAAGCTGTTGCTCGCGTGTCACCATTGTTGAGTCGAGTTCTTTTTCGCGTCGTTCGCGTAGCAAATTGGTGTAGTCAATTAAGATAATCGCATTATTAACAACCACTCCCCCGAGAGCAATAACTCCAATCACCGCTATGAGGGAGATAGTAGAACCAAAGGCTAACAACCCTCCGACGACACCAATTAAGCAGAAAGGAATGGAAACCATAATAATAAACGGTTGGCGAAACCTCTCAAATTGAATCACCATTACAGAGTAGACAAGGAAGATACCGATACCCAATGCAATAGCGACGGGGCCAAGGGAATCTTCGATGAGTTCAAGAATCCCTCCACTCTGGGAAGAGACCCCCACTGGCAGTGGATTCTCTTTGAGGTACTCCCCCATCCGTTTGTTTATTCCAGAGGTATCTTCACTAACCAGTGTCGCCGAAATGGTGACAGATTTGGCTCGGTCAATCTTGTTAATTTGAGAAATGGTCAGTTCCCGGTGGAGGCTGGAGATATCGGCAAAAGAGACGTTCTCTCCGGCCCCTCCGGGGACGAATATTGTCGCTAAGGTGTTTTCACTGATTGGCATATTTTTCAGATCTGAGTCTAGCTGAATATCGTAGCGCTTCCCATCGGTATGGGTAAAAACTCCAGCGTCTAGCCCACGGAACAAAATTGCACTAGTGACCGCTGCCTCATAACTTGAGATACCAACAGAGCCCATCAATTCGTGTGACACATCGAGGACAAGCGTCTCGCTGTCGTAAGTGGAATTGGTATTCACTGAGACAACATCGGGGTCTCGATTCAATACTCCCTTAATCTCATCCGCAGTGGCCACCAGAGTCTCTAGGTTTTCACCTGTCAGGGTTAACCCATACCCACCTCCCCCTGAGATGAAACCAATTAATTTGTCGTAGCCTCCGTTGGTGGTCTTTATTGTTGCCCCAGGTAGCTCAGCAACCAAACTATCTTGGATACTGAGCATAATTTCGTGCACCGAGCGGTTGCGCAATTTGCGATCGACTAAGAGGACGCGTGCATAGGCATTACGTGCAGAACCGGTGAAGGCAAAGCCCGACTCTTGTCCGGAGAAGATGGTAACACTCTCTAATTCATCTATTTCTCGCCTTATAATCTCTTCAGCTAGTTGTGCCTTTTCCCGTGTTTTTCCCAATGGTGTACCTACGGCAAACTCCATGTCGATATAAAAATCTCCGTTATCGGTTGAGGGGATGAATGAGTATCCCAAAAACTGGGCAACCACGAAAGTTAAAACTAATATCCCAGTGGCAGCCGTGATAATAAAGCGTGGACGGCGGAAGCTTCTCTTGATGACTCGACCATAAAAACGCTCAATGGCAGCAACGGGACGAGCACTAAAAGCATCTCTCTTTACCAATAAATCTTGGGGTTTTAGCAAAACGCGCATTAGAAAGGGGACAACCGCTAAAGCTACTACCAAGGAAGCGAGGAGGGCAAAAATCAGCGAGACGGCTAAATCTCGTACGATGTTACCCACCAAGCCCTTCATTAGAGCAATTGGAATGAAGACCACTACCGTGGTTAAAGTTGAGGCCATGATTGATGATCCCACTTCACTGGCACCGGTCTTAATCGTCTCGACAACTCCCATTTCTCCCGATTTATAGTGGCGATAAACCTGTTCCAACATCACAATTGAGGCATCCACAACCATTCCCAGAGCGACTACAAGACCCGAGAGACTAATCAAGTTAATAGTAAGGCCTGCCACGCGCATTCCGGTTAGGGTAAAAAGGATACTAAGTGGAATTGAGACTGAGATAATAATAGTAGCTCGAATATCAGATAGGAAGATTATAATAACGATTACCGCCATAACAACTCCGAGCAAGCCGGAGGTTGTAACTGTGCTCAAGGAGGCGCCAACATCGCGACTATCATCGGCTAAAATTGTTGTTGTTATCGCCCCTTCGGTTCGCTCTTGGACTGATTCGAGAACTTTTTTTATCGCGCGGTTAATAGAGAGAACGTTACCATCCAGTCGCTTGGTGACTGAAACCATTAACAGCGACTTTCCGCCGGAGTCAACATAGACATCTCGCTCAGCTGGCTCAAACCGCATATCAGCGACATCAGCAAGGCGCACGATTGCACCACTAGCGTCAGCTCCAACGGGGAGTAAAGCTATATCCTCAGAAGTAGAGAAGGCTCCGTCAAAACGGATATCAGAAGAGCGACCACGGTAAAGGGCCTCACCAATTGGTAAACGTGCGTTAGAAGCAGAGAGGACTTGGTAGACTTGCAAAGCCGAAATCCCTGTAGCTTGCAATTTCTCGGTTGAGAGGGTAATTCGCAACTCTAATTGGTCGTCTCCAATAATAGAGACATTGGCCACTCCCGGAATTTTGGTAATTTGGGGAATCATCTCATCTTTAACATAGCGGCTAAGACTTACGCGGTCCTCTCCCCCCTCAACTGAAAACATGAAGACGGGAATCATTGTAGCACCGCCGACAATAGCCTGAGGCTCTCCTAGTAGATCTTCGGGGAGCTGTGCTTCAAGTCGGCGAATCCTGTCTCGCACTTCAGGGAGCATATCATAAGGGTCAATAGAGTCTCTAAAGTTAATGGTAATCCAGCAGTAAGAATCAAAACTTTTGGAGACAATCCCTTTAAAATCTGGCAAAGTTACAAACTCTTCCTCTAAAATAGCTGTAACATCATGCTCTACGTCCGTAGCACCTGCTCCAGGATAAAAGGCAAGAACTTCAACCGAAGGGAGTGAGATATCGCCCATGAACTCCATATTGAGTCCTAGAAAACTGTAGATACCGAAGACGCAGAGAGCGATAACCAACATGGCAATAACGACAGGGTGATCAACTGAGAAATGGGAAATCTTCATCAGTGCGTTCCTTGGTCATCAACAACAGTAATTCGCTGTCCATCAAAGAGACGGTGTTGCCCATCTACAATAAAACTAGCGTCAGCTAATTCGGGGGGGAGAACCAAATAGAGGTTGTTTTCTGCAACTGGATTCAGTTCAATCCATTTGGCCCGCTCTTGCTCTGCGTCATAAAGGTAGGCATTGCCATCAATGGTTCTCACCGTTTGGCTAACTAGCGGCACATCGCATAAACGTTCATAAATAAGATTGACCTGAACGTGCATACCTGGACGGAAATCGGTGTGTCCTTCAGTTAAGAGACAGGTCACTAAAAAGGTTTTCGACTGGGGTTGAATATAACTGGAAATACCTTCAACTTCAGCTAAGGCACGTTTAGGGGCACTGTTGTCCTCTTGGGGTCCCGACTGTCGAGGTCTTTCAATTGAGGCTGTCAAATGTTCTCCATTTTCGCTGATAATATCAAAATAGCGCTCAGGCACATTTAATTTAACGACAAGCTGACTTAAGTCGGCCATAATTGCTACCGGCTGACTAGAAGAGGCAATATTTCCAGCAGCTGATGGGATACTCAAAATAGTGCCCGAAACAGGAGCTTTGACTGTTGCCCAATCAAGTTGTAGAGTTGCCAGCTCTAATTGTGCTTTAGTTGCGTCGCGTTGGGCTAACGCCTGTTCTCTACTCTGCAGTGTAGTCGCTTTGGCTTCATAGAGCCGATTAACCCGCTGATAGGTGCTTTCAGCGACACTGTAGGCGGCCTGAGCTTGCGCTAACTGTTGTTGATAGGCTTGGCGGTCAATAATAGCAATTGTCGCATCCTGCTCAACATAGTCTCCCTCTTTCACCAAGTACTCTTGGATAGTCCCTGAGACAAAGGGGATAACGGGAATAAAGGCTTTAGCTTCGACAGTTCCTGATAGTGTGATACTACGCTCTAATGAACCAATTGTGGGCTGTGTGACCACAACAGGTGGTGGGGGATCAACATAGGAGGTTTTCTCTCGTTGACCAAGAAAGGTGTATGAAATATACCCGATGCCAGCCAAAACTAAGACTAAAACAAGGTAGCTAAAAAAGGTCCCAAGTTTTTGCCAGAAACTACTTTTTTTTGCCATACAGACACTCTATACGGAATTAGATAATTTTCAAAGGCTTTAGGTTAAATAAGTTAGATATAATCGCCTATTTTAAACGAAGTTTTCAAAAGATTTAAAACAGTAATGGATATCACCTTACCGTAATTTTGAGAAATCTTCCTTACGGTTAATTAGAGATATTTACACTACAACTGTTCCCACTAAGGGAGACAGCCGGACAGTTTTGATGAGGCGCCAATGGCGCCTTTATTTAAGAGAGGTCCAATTCACGATTAACCAATTCGATATCAGCTAGAACCATCAAGAGGGACTGCTTGAGGCGTGACAGGCGTTCACAGTGGGCTCTTTTTCCTATTAGCTTAGTTGTCCTTTGTAGAAGCTCTTCAATACCAAGGCGGTACTTCTCTCTACCCTTGGCATCGAAGTGTTGCACCAGGTAGGTTGGAAAGCCGGGGCCTACACCAAAGAGACGCTCCAAGAAGAGTTCACCGGGAATTGCCTTTTCAGGACTCTCGAGGGACCAAAGGAACACATCTTCCAATCCATCAGCATACTTCTCTTCTATAGTTCGATTCCTAACTGAGGTGTACGAGTCGAAGAAGAGCCTCTCTCCCTCTACAAAGAGGTGGGCAATCTCTTTTGCCTCTGCCTCATCTTGGGGATTGTAGAGCCTCTCAACAGCTTCTCTGACGATTGAGTCGAGAGGGCGGCTTGGGTCTTGGAGAAAGAGACCGTTACATAGGAAGGTGAACTCAACACCGGGATTTGTGAGGGGAGAGAGGTAGAGTTCACAACTGCGCCCTCCATGCTGGTAAAGGCGCCCAAGGTGCTCAATATTTTGTTGGAAGTGGGGGATAAACCAGCGGAGGCGGTCCCACCTTTGGGGAGGATAGATCCAAAACCCATTGGCTGTCCCAAACGATGCACCAAACTTTTTGATAAACTCGGGGCGGTCCTCTTCAGCTACAAAGATTCCATGGCTCCCAACGTCGATGAAGACATCAATTACCTCTCCTAGAGGGCGCAGGGCTTCAAGTTGCCCTTGGTCAAAGACATCACCCCATCTTAGGTAACCCGAGGTGTTCACCAACAAAGTCTTCTCCGGGTATTTCTCCCTAATGTAGGTAGCGACCAACATATTAATCCGATTGTAGTACTCGATATCACTATATTTTTGACATTGGTCACAGTGGCAACGCCCTTGGTCGGCCGCTTCGAGGTGGTATCCATCAATTTCAAAGGTGGTGTCGACAAAATCGACCACCCTTTGCATTATCTTTTCCGCTTCCGCAGAAGATGCACACATCACCTGACGGCTTGTTCCCCTCACAGCAGCGTTGGTCGCCACTATATCTTCAAAACCCCAACTGTAGACACCAAGTCCATAGATTAGTTTCAAACCGTGCTTATGGATAATGTCGATAGCTTGGCGTACTAGAGCTTTACGTTCTTCGTTGACGGTTGAGACAATGTCGTTTGTCCAGCGGTTGTTCGTGATTAACCCAAAGACATCGAAGTACTCATACCCCGCCTCTTTGATAAATTTCATTGTCTTATCGAGTGAGGAGAGGGTCTCCTCATCAATCCTGATTGAGGGCCATTCTTCACAAACAATTGGCTCAGTTCGTGAATCGTTTAACCAGCACCCATAAGCAATCCGATAGGTAAATTCTCCTCTCTTCTCCATTTTAACCCTCCAGTCTCGATTGCATGACACGATCTAAGAGGACTGCACCTACGAGAACTATCCCTTTGACGACATCTTGATAGAATGAGTGGACTCCCATCAGGTTTAATCCGTTTCCGATAAACCCAACTATAAGGGCCCCTATAACCATTCCAAAGATTGAACCTTCTCCCCCGTCGAGACTGGCTCCACCGAGGACTACAGCGACCACTACATCAAACTCAAACCCCTGCCCTATGTTGGCATTCCCTACTCCGAGGCGCGAGGCCATCATTGTCCCAGAGAAGCCCGCCATAGTCCCCACTAGGATATAGAGGATGATCCCAACCCGGTAGATATTTATCCCACTCAAGAGAGCTGTACGTTGGTTTCCCCCAATAGCATAGGAGTACTTTCCTAGCAGGGTCTTGTGTTGAATAAAGAAGAAGATAAGAAAGACCACCGCTGTAATAAAAATGCTGAGCGGAATTGGCCCAATAAAGCCCCGCCCTAGGTAGGTGAAGTTCTTTCCCAATCCAAGGTGGATACTAGCACCCTCGGTGATTACCCAAGCGACTCCTCTAACCGAGTACATTGTCCCCAATGTAGCTATGATTGAGGGGACCTTCATCACCACAACGAGAAATCCGTTTAACAAGCCAATCAAAGAGCCCACCAAGATTGAGGCAACAATTGAGAGGGGTAACGGCATCCCTTTAGTGACAAATATTGCCGAGAGGGTTCCTGAAATAGCCATAATTGACCCAATTGAGAGGTCAAAATTACCCGAAATCATCAAGAGTGTGACGGCACACCCTGCCAATATAACGGCCGAAGTTTGGCGCAATACGTTGGTGATATTGTTGTATGTTAAAAACTCAGGAGTGAGGATGGTTAAAACAATTAAGAGTACCAACAACACTCCGACAATCATATATTTTTGCAATTTGGTCTTATCTTTTACACGTTGAACCTTCATAATCCTACACTCCCATCGTTATAATATGGACTTTTTGTGGGTCTAACTCTTCCTGTTTCAAACAGGTGGCCATGCGCCCTTTAACCATCAACACCACGCGATCACAAATTGAGGCAATCTCTTCGTATTCGGAAGAGAAGACAAGAACCGACGAACCGGCTGATGCCAACTCCCTAATGATTGAATAAATCTCCTCTTTGGCCCCTACATCGATTCCGCGACTAGGTTCATCGAGCATCAAAACCTTAGTCTCAGAGTGGAGACACTTGGCAATTACAACCTTTTGTTGGTTTCCACCACTGAGGGTACGTACCACCTGGCGGTGACTATGAGCCCTAATTTGCAACTCATTTATATAGTGCTGAGCAGTCTTAACTTTCTCTTTTTCACTCAATCCAAATTTTTTAACAAACTTTTTAAGGTTAGTTATTGTAATATTGTCGGCTACATCGAGCTTCATCAAGAGCCCTTCGGAGAGCCGCTCCTCGGGGACCATTGCTATCCCGTGAGTGTGGATTGCTTGTCCAGGGCTATCTATTTTAGCTCTCTCTCCATCTATAAATAGTTCACCTGAAGTCCATTTATCGAGCCCATACAAGGCTCGGGCAACTTCACTTTTACCAGCTCCTCTAAGGCCGTAAAACCCAAGAATCTCCCCTTTGTGGAGGGTAAAAGAGACATCTTGTACAGCAGGTGTGCTCATATTTTTAACTTCTAAAACTGGCTTATCCCACTCTACATCACGTCCTTGGTAGGTGCTGTGGACAACTTTACCAATCATCATTTTCACCAGCTCTTCACGACTTGTTTCGCTAATTTGCTTGGTGCCAACTACATTACCATCTCGCAAGACGGTTACCTCATCCCCTACTGTAAATATGTCGTCGAGGACGTGGGAGATATAGATTACTGAAATCCCCCTCTCTTTTAGTTTTTCTACTACTCCATAAAGGCGTAAAGACTCTTGTTTGGAGAGAGCTGCTGTTGGTTCATCCATAATGACCAACTTGGCTTGAAAGCCGATAGACCGGACAATTTCAACAATCTGTTTCTGTGCAAAACTTAGATTAGCGACACGGGTATCTAAGGAGATATCTTCGGCAAACTCCTCCATCATCTGAAAGACAGGATACTCATGCCTACCCCTAATAACCCCCAACTTGTGGTTCTCTCGCCCTAGAGTTAGGTTCTCGGCAACAGTCAATTCGTTGACAATATTCAACTCCTGAAAAACCGTACTAATGCCGATATTCATCGCATCTCTGATACTCTTTGCATGGTAGGGTTCTCCATCAAAAAAGATGGCCCCTTCCGTCATTCTTTCGGCACAAGTCAATATTTTAATCAGAGTCGATTTGCCAGCACCATTTTCTCCAATTATACAATGGACGCTACCCTTTTTAACGGTAAAATCGACCCCCTTTAGAGCTCGCACCCCGGGGTACTGCTTAACAATCCCCCGCATCTCGAGAATATTATGTTGCTCCATTGGTGTCTCCATGCATCTCAACAGGAGTTGCCCGCAGGCAACTCCTATTAATTGATTAAAACAGTAAGATTAAAGTCCAATCTCTTTGCGGATATCAATTGTGATATCCCACTCATCTTTCATGAACTTCTCAGTTTCAGCAATACTCATGTTCCCATCAATTACAAATGAGACAACCTGAACGTTCTTGCCGGTTTCGTACATGCTAGTCTTTCCGTTGATTACGTCTAATAGAAGGTCGACACATGCGCGGGCGTTCTCGCGAGGACGAAGAGCTAAAGTGGCCATATAAGAGGTTCTTGGGTCGGCAACTTTTAAGATCTCAGGGGTTGATCCATCAACTGAAGCTACAATTTCGGTTAAAGGTTTACCATCAATAGCTACCCCACGACCGGCTGCTTCAAGGGCTGCATACCCCCCTAAACCGTTCTCAGCATCATAACCAAAGACAACGTTGACATTTCTGTCACGCTGCATGACGTCTTCCATCACCCTGTAGGCCTCTTCACGGTTACTCTTTCCACCGTTGAAGATGTGGTCCATGGTGGGGACAACTTCTTTTAGCCCTCTAAGGAAAGCTAAGGTACGCTGGTTGTGAGCCCACTCAACTGAAGCATCACTAATAGTGGCGACCTTGAGTTGTTTACCAGGGAAGTTTTCGAGGAATATTTTACCAATGGTTTTACCCATTGCAACTGCTCCTGGCTCTTCCGAAATCTCTACTGTTGGGTATTTAACATCCCCAGATGAGATATTAACGAAAGATACAACAGGAATACCAGCTTCTTGGGCTGCTTTAATAGAAATTTCCATTGAAGCTTGGTCGTAAGCTTGGCAAATAATTCCATCAACACCACGTGCAATCAGGTCCTCCATAGCGGCAGTTTGAGCCTCTGGCTTCATTTGTCCATCCATGGGAAGATAGTTGATCCCAAGCTCTTTCAAATAGGCAGCAGTTGCTTTTTGGTGAGCTTGTTGGTAGGAGTCATGCAATCCCCAAAACACTTGACCAATCACTAGCTTTTTTTCCCCTGTCTCTCGAGCTCCAGCTGCAAAAACAACTGAACTTACAAGGACCAAGATAGAGATAAAAACGATAAACTTTTTCATGATTCCTCCTCATAAATGAATCATATTTGACAACGATAGTCAACGTTGTCATTACGCCTTGATTCTATTATTGATTTTTATTGTTGTCAAGTTTTTTTTAATTAGAGAAAGAGGTGAGCCCAGCTCACCTCCTAATTTAATGTGGTATATAAACTATTCGTTAAAGACGATAACAGTCTTATGATTGTAGGTTTCCCCCGGCTTCAATAGTGAGTTGGGGAAGTGGGGAAAGTTAACTGCATCGGGGAGGTGTTGAGTCTCTAAACAGAAGCCACTGTGTTTGTGATAGGGCTTCCCGTCCCTGCCCACATCGTTCCCATTAAGAAAGTTTCCACTGTAGAGCTGGACTCCTGGCATGGTGGTGTAAAGTCGCATAGTACGTCCACTAACTGGCTCCTTGACGTAGGCAAACTCTTTTAATCCCCCATCTTTATCGGTGAGGACGAAACAGTGGTCGTAGCCACCAGCAACCTCTATATCTCTCCCGATTGCTTTAGCCTCTCTAAAATCGAAGGGGGTCCCCTCTACACCTAGAATCTCGCCGGTGACAATCAAGTTATCATCGACCGGCAGGTAACCGTCACACTCAAGTTGGAGGGTATGGTCTAAGATTGTCCCCTTCCCGGCTAAGTTGAAATAGGTGTGGTTGGTGAGGTTAACGGGGGTTGTTTTGTCACTTGTTGCTTTGTAATCGATCTCAAGTGTTCCAGTCTTATAGAGCACATAGGTGACATTGACATTGAGGTTCCCAGGAAAGCCCATCTCCCCATCTGCGCTAAAGAGGTGGAGCTTAAGGGTTGCTTTCTCCTCGTCTTCTTCGCTTTCAGCGCTCCAGACTTTTGAGTTGAATCCAACTGACCCTCCATGGAGGGCATTTAGCCCATTATCGTTGAGGGGGACTTGGTACTTAACCCCATCAATTGAAAACTTCCCCTCTTTAATGCGGTTGGCATAGCGCCCCACAAGGGTGCCAAAATAGGGGATGTTAGCTTCATACTCCTTCAAAGTAGCATAGCCTAAGGTTACCTCTCCTTTTTTGCCCTTTTTATCGGGGACGATGAGGCTAGTGATGGTTCCCCCCCACGTAATAACACTTAAACTATACTCCCCCATCTCTAGGGTATATTTATCGACAACTTCATTGGTTTGGCTGGTTATGCCGTAGTACTCTTTTTTTATCATACTGCCCTCCTGCTATGCGATATTATAATTGATAAAAGGGAAGCTGACCAGTAATGGCAGTGTTACTTTAATCCATTCTCCGCTATACTATTGCCAATATTTGACATTAGAGGTTTTGATTATGACATTACGACGCAAAGTAGGATTGGTTATCAGCCTGGTTGTTTACGCCATCTCTGTCCACACCCTACCCCCTTTGGTTACCTGGTTCTCAACCCAATTTTCGCTAGCTCCACAACTCTTTGGGATTGTTTTCCTCCTCCAATCGGGCATCTTCACCCTCTTTGCAATGGGGATTGGCAACCTCCATAAGCGGCGGAGTTTGCCTCTAATTAGAATTGCTTTAATAGCCCTCTTTTTAGCCTCAACCACCCTCTTCTTCGTTGGCTTTACCCCCTCCTTCTCCCTTCTAATCGTCATGATGATGGTTATAGGAGGCTGTGGTGGATTGGTTGAGTCAGTTGGAACTACCCTCCTCTCAGAGGGCTCTAATAGTCAAAAACTGCTCCACCTNNTGCCATAGGGGCTTTTAGTGCCCCCTTAATAGTGGGCCTCTTTATGAAAGCGGGGCTTGGGGTGCCTCAAATAGGGATGGCAGTGGGTGGTTTTGCCTTGGCTATTGCAATAATGGTCCTTATCCTTGTCACCGATAGATCAAAAAC